>Ga0224512_10003268_pt1 | contig 14349 bp, 13 predicted proteins | sample SF_May12_sed_USG_4_FD_169103 | JGI IMG/M metagenome (GOLD analysis project Ga0224512, IMG submission 169103) | Sediment microbial communities from San Francisco Bay, California, United States - SF_May12_sed_USGS_13 | ecosystem: Environmental > Aquatic > Marine > Sediment | place: USA...
GGCTGTCGGTGGCCGCCTTCGAGTTCTATGCCGCCGGCGTGGGGGTGGCGGCGGCGGTCGCCGTGCTGACGATCTTCTTGAGTGGCTATGGGGTGGCGGTGCTGCCGGTCAACTGGTGGGCGATCGGCCTCGGTGTCCTCGGGCTTGGCCTCTACCTGTACGACTTCCAGCGGATCCAGCTTCGCTTCGCCTCATTGCTGGGGACGGTCTCGATGTTGATCGGTGCCCGCTATTTCGTGTACGAACCGCCCCAACTCTCGATGGCGTGGTGGAGCGCGGTGCTCATCGTTGTTGCGATCGCCCTCTTCTTCTTGTTTGCCATGACCACGGTGGTTCGGGCCCGGTTCTCCACTCCCACCATCGGCCGGGAGCACCTCATCGGAAGAATCGGAACGGCCGAGACCGCCATCGCTCCCGACGGGGTGGTCCTCGTCGACGGCGCCCGCTGGAAAGCGAACTCAGGCCGCGCTTCCGGAATCGCCCCCGGCGATCAGGTGGTCATCGCGGCGGTCGAGGGCATAGTTCTGGAAGTCGATCCCGTCGAGGAGCCGCCTGCGGCTTCGGCCGACGGTTGAACGCCAAACCTTGCGCATGGGGGAGTGCCTGTTCGCCCCTCCCGTTTCGCTCGATTTTTTTTCTGGCCAAATCGGGTTTTCGCGATTAGCGTCGACACAGCTAACACAGGAGGAACACGCTGGTGACTGTGGCACCGAGCAGAGATTGGCAGGCCGATGGGCTCTGCCGGGGCAATCAGGCCCACCTGTTCTTTCCCCCGAGCACGATCGAGCGGAAAGACGAACGCGAACGGCGAGAGACCAAGGCACGTGCCATTTGCGCCGTGTGTCCGGTCCGTCGGGAGTGCACCGAGTACGCAATGGAAATCCGCGAGCCGTACGGCATTTGGGGTGGCTACACCGAGACCGAGCGTCGCCAGTTGATCGCCCAGGGGATCACTTCGCTTTAACAGTCCTGCCGTCGCCTTGTCGCGCGGTATGCCCCTCGCCGTCGAGCCATTCCAACAACGGCACGGCATATCTGCGGGTCAGGCCGAAATGATCGCGGAATTCCGCCACCGTGAAGCCGTCCGACAGGTCGTGCAGCCCGGCGACCACTTCCGCCGCCTGCTCGGGCAGCAACACGAGCTCGGCACTGATTCGCACGAGCAGGCCGGCCCGTATGAGGGCGTAGACCAGCTCGGTCGACAGCCCGAGCTCGCCCAGGGCCGGCACGGTGAGGCCCGCGCAGAGCCGGGTGCGGGCGGCCTCCCAGGCAGCTTGCTGGTGGGGGTCGAGCTCAACCTCGAATCCACTGGTAGCAACCTCGGATCCGGCTTCGACCAACAAGTCGGTTCGGGCGAGTAACGCGGCGAGTAGCCCGAGCTCGAGCTCGAGTTGGCTCGCCAGACTCGCCTTCGGTATCCCGGCCCGGAGGGGATTGGCCGCCTGGTAGCTCTCCACGATGCTCACGGCCTTATTCGTCAGTCGGGTCGCCTCGCCTGGATCGAGCGCCCATGGACCGGCGACGATGGCGGTCGACGCGATCCCGCCGCGGGTGTGGGCGGCCAGCGTGGTGATGGCGGCGGCGCCCCGGCCGGCCAGAAGCCCGCCGGCCTGGGCATCCGGTGGGGCGTCGACGAGTGCTTCGAGCGCGGCGATGTCCACCGACCGCACCCGCGAGGGTGGCGCGGGCTCGAGGATCCGTCCCCCCGCCACGACGGCCCGGCGCCCCACTTCCCGGAGGATGAACCGATCTCCCACAGCCAGGGGGATGGGCCGGCGGGTGGTGATGACGGCGTAGCCGGCTCCCACGAGCTCGGGGCCATCGAGGAGGCGAACTCTTGCCGGCCACGACCCACTCCCGACATGGAGGTGGTAGGCGCCGCGGTCTTTGAGGGGTGCGGCCAACCGACGCACGGTGCGCAGAGCCGCCAGCACGCGTTGACTCGAAGCCCAGTCATCGGGCCGGCCGAGCATGGCTCCCCGACCAACGGCGGAGGTTTCCAATCCGGTGAGGTTGAGCGCGGTGCGGGTTCCGGGCTCGACCCGGTCGTGGAACTGCTCGTGGCTCTGGATGCTCCGGATCCGGGTGTGATGACCGTCCGGGAGGATGACCACCTCATCGCCGACGGACAGCGGGCCGTCGAGCAGTGTTCCCGTCACGACCGTACCCGCCCCCGAAATGCTGAATGATCGATCCACCCACAAGCGGGGCCGCCCGATGTCCGGCACCGAAGTGGCGGCGACGGCCTCCTGCAGTCTCGACACCAGGGCATCCATGCCGTTCCCGGAGAGCGAGTCGACGGCGACGATGGGACTGTTCTCGGCCACCGTGCCGGCGACCTGATCGGCTACCTCCGCCTCGGCTAGTTCCCGGGTCTCTTCATCAACGAGCGCGGTGCGGGTCAGAACGATGATGAGTCGAGGGATCTCCAGCAGGTCGAGGATTGCGAGATGCTCCTCCGACTGGGGCATCCAACCCTCATCGGCGGCCACCACCAGCAGCCCGACGTTCACGGCGTCGATGCCGGCAAGCATGTTCTTGATGAAGCGCTCATGGCCGGGGACGTCGACGAACCCGACGGTGGTGCCCGACGGGAGCGTGGTCCAGGCGAAGCCCAGGTCGATGGTGAGGCCGCGTTCCTTCTCTTCGGCCAGGCGGTCCGGATCGCGGCCGGTCAGCGCCCGGATGAGGGTGGACTTGCCGTGGTCGACGTGTCCGGCCGTTCCTACGATCGGCATGCGCGGGCGACCGCGGCGGTTACCGCGGCATCTTGGTCGGGGGTCACGGCGCGGAGATCGATGATGAGATCGCCGTCCCGGCGCCGGGTGATGATGGCGGGCTCTCCCGCCAGCAGCCGATGCCAGGCGGTGTCGGGGTCGACGCCGGAGATGCGGATCACCGGGCCGGGAATCGATTGTCCGGGCACCGAGCCCGCCCCCACCACCGATGCTCCGGCCTCGATCTGGCCGTCGATTCCCGAGCCGTCGAGTAACGCTCTCGCCCGAGCTTCGAGGTCGGTGGCGGTGATGGCCGCCATCGACCAGAACGGGACTTCGCCGCCGCGACCGTCGGCATAGAGTTCGAGCGTGGCGGCGAGAGCCGCCAGGGTCGGGCCATCGCAGCGGAGACCGCGGGTGATGGGGTGGTTGCGCAGGCGTTTGATGAGATCCTGGTTGCCGGCGATGATCCCGGCTTGTGGTCCGCCCAGCAGTTTGTCTCCGGAGAACATCACGAGATCTGCGCCCCCGGCCAGCGTCTGGCGGGCGGCCGGTTCATCGTGCAGCCAGGCGGGCGGTGGTCCGGGCATCCACGGGACTTCGGCGTCGAGCAGGCCGCTGCCGATGTCGGCGATGAAGGGGAGATGGTGGCGGTGCGCCAGCTCGGCGAGTGAGCCGTAGCCGGCCTCCTCGGTAAACCCGATCGTTCGATAGTTGGAGGGGTGGACCTTGAGAATCATTGCAGTCTCGGCCCGGATGGCTTCTGCGTAATCGGCGCGCCGCGTGCGATTGGTGGTTCCGACCTCGATGAGCCACACACCGGCCGCCGCCATCAGCTCGGGAAGTCGAAACGATCCACCGATCTCGATCAACTCACCTCGGGAGATCACGACCTGCCGGCCCATCCCGAGGGTGGCCAGGGTCAGGAAGAGCGCTCCGGCGTTGTTGTTCACCACCAGCGCCGCTTCGGCACCGGTGAGGGTGGTGATGAGACGGTTGACATATCCGGCCCGGCCGCCCCGCCTGCCCTCACTGAGATCGAACTCGACGTTCCCGTAGCCCGCAAGCGATGCGGCGGCGGCGGCCGCCGCATCGCCGTGGACCGGGGCCCGGCCGAGGTTGGTGTTGAGCAGCACTCCGGCGGCGTTGATGACCGAGCGCGGCCTGGTCGCCCCGATTTGGGCCAACTCGGCCATGGCCAGCGCCACGGGGTCGGCGTCCCGCCCGTTCCGAATCGCTTCCCGGGCCGTGTCGAGCGTTCGCCGCGCAACCTCGGTCGTGATGTCCCGGGGACATCCAGCTGGTTCGAGGGTTGCCACCAGTTCGGTCACGGACGGAAGGTCGCGCGGTTCCATGGCGGCAAGATTACGGCAGCGCCCCCGCTTCGGCTCGGGCCCCGCCGCCCTTCGAGTCCCGGGAACCCTTCGGGTCCCGGGCGAGCCAAGGGAGAATGGCCCATGGACATAAATCGCATATTGGCTCCCAATCCCGGCCCGTTCACCGGCGCCGGCACGAATAGTTACGTCGTGTCGGCCGATGGCGAGGCGGCCATCATCGATCCCGGCCCTTTGCTCGACTCCCATCTCGAAGCCCTTCGGATTGCTGTGAGCGATCTGGCGGTGGTGGGTGTACTCGTGACCCACCACCATCGAGACCATGCGCCGGCCGCCAATCCACTGGCGGCGGAGTTCGGCGCTCCTTCATACGGATTCGGGAAATACGGCGGGTTTCAAGCAATTACCGCGGTTGCCGATGGTGATGGTGTCCCCGTGGGAACAGAGATGATCGAGGTGCTTCACACACCCGGCCACACAGCAGATTCGATGTGCTTTGCCGTCCCCTCCGGCGTGTTCACCGGCGACACAATCAAGGCCGGCACCACCGTTGTGGTGGATGACATGTCCGCCTACCTGGCGACCCTCCAGCGCCTGGCCAGTCTTGCTCCGGAGCGGATCTTTCCGGGCCACGGCGAAATCATCGACGAGCCGGCGGCGGTGATCGCCCAATACATCGCCCACCGCCTCGAGCGCGAGGAACAGATCGTCGCCGCTCTCGCCGCCGGTGCCATCACCACCGGAGATGTGGTGGCGGCGGTCTACCCCGATCTCGATGCTGCCCTCCTGCCATTGGCGACGCAGTCGGCGACGGCTCATCTTCGCAAACTCACCGAAGATGGCCGCGTGGACCGCCGTGGGCATGAGTGGTCTCTGCGATGAGGCGGTTGTTCATCCTGGCGGCGTGTGCCGTGGTGATGGCGACCACAATGGCACCGGCCTCGGCCATCTCCGACGAGGATCTCCGCCAGCTCCGGCTCGAGCTGCAGGGGGCCCTGGGCGAGCTGGAGACTGCCACCTGGGATCGTCGCATTGCCACGGACACTGCCGGGCTGGTTCAATTCGAATACGACAAACTCGCCGTGGACGTCGAGACGGCGCGGGCCGACCGGGAGGCGCGGGCGCGGTCGGCCGGCCTGCGGTCGCTGAGCTTCTTCACCGGGGACCGGAACGGCTCATGGTGGGAGCGGACGATCGGGAGGCGTTATCTCGCGTCGGCGTTGGAGGCCGACGGAGCGCTTGCGCTGGCCAAGGCCGACGAGGTGACCGAGATCGAGGCCAACCTCGAGTTCCTGGCGGCCGAGATCGAAACCTTTCGAGCAGCCGCCATCGAAGCCGAGGAGCGGATAACGGAGTGGGACCAAGAGGTCGCACGGCTGGATGCCGCCTACTCGGCCCTTGCCGCCGCCTACGAGGCCGAGGTGCAGTTCAATGCCACCACCACCACCACGGCACCCACCACCACCACGACGGTGCCGCCACCGACCACCACCGTGGCTCCGCCGACCACGGTGGCCACCACGACCACCACCGTGGTCCGGGACGCGACGACGACCACCACCGACTCGGGCACGACCACCACCACCATGGCCGCGGGCACGACCACCACAACCACCGGGTCGCCCGCGCCGACCACGACGACCACCACACCACCCGTCCCGGTCGGTGGCCTGGTGTGCCCGGTTCAGGGTCCGCACCACTTCCGTGACTCGTGGGGGGATCCCCGGTCGGGGAGCCGCACGCACACAGGCGTCGACATGATGGCCGATCGCGGCACCCCGCTCGTCGCCATCGAAACGGGAACCGTCGGCCGTTTGGGCGATGGTGGCCTGGGTGGCATCACCGTGTGGCTGATCGGCGACAGCGGCACCGAGTACTACTACGCCCACATGAATGGCTGGGCTCCCGGCCTCAGCCAGGGGCAGCGCATCGACGTCGGCGGACCGCTCGGAACCGTCGGCAGCACCGGCAACGCCCCGGACGAGTGGCCCCACCTCCACTTCGAAATGCATCCGGGTGGCGGTGACGCCATCAACCCGTATCCCACCGTCGATGCCATTTGTCCCTGACGTGCGTCAGCCCGCCGCTGGTAGCGTGCCCATGTGCGCGACCCCAGGTACGACGTCCTGTTCGAGCCGGTCCAGATCGGGCCGGTGACGGCCCGAAACCGGTTCTTCCAGGTGCCGCACTGCAACGGCATGGGTTACCGCGATCCCAGCGCCGTCGCCGAGATGCGGGGGATCAAAGCCGAGGGCGGCTGGGCGGTGGTGTGTACCGAGGAGGTCGAGATCCATCCTTCCTCGGACTTCAGCCCGTACATCGAAGGCCGGCTGTGGGACGACGAGGACATCCCGGCCCTGGCTCGATCGGCCGAGCGGATCCACGACGGCGGGGCACTCGCCGGCATCGAGCTGGCGCACAACGGGATGCACGTGTCGAACGGCTACACCCGCCTGACGCCGCTCGGTCCCGGCCACTTGCCCGTGACCGGCCACGATCCGGTCCAGGCGCGCCGCATGTCCAGAAGCGACATCGGCGATCTGCGCCGCTGGCACCGGGCGGCGGTGCGGCGCTCCATCCAGGCCGGCTTCGACCTCGTCTACGTCTACGCCGGCCACGACCTGGCCGCGGCTCATCACTTCCTGTCGCCGCGCTTCAACCAGCGCACCGACGAGTACGGTGGCAGCCTCGAGAACCGGATGCGCCTGCTCCGCCAATTGATCGAGGACGCCGTCGAGGAAGCCGACGGTGCGGCCGCCATTGCCTGTCGCATCACCGTCGACGAGTTGATCGGCGATGCCGGTATCACCCGAGCCGAGATCGAGGAGGTCATCGGCACGCTCGGGGAGCTTCCCGACCTGTGGGATTTCGTGCCGGGCAGCTGGGCGGATGACTCAATGACCTCCCGCTTCGGCCCCGAAGGGCATCAGGAGGAGTGGGTGAGGGGGCTCAAGCAGCTCACCTCCAAACCGGTGGTCGGAGTGGGCCGCTTCACCTCACCAGACACGATGGTCCGCATGATCCGCCAGGGGATCCTCGACTTCATAGGTGCCGCCCGCCCCTCGATCGCCGATCCGTTCCTTCCCCACAAAATCGAGGAAGGGCGCCTCGAGGACATCCGCGAGTGCATCGGCTGCAACATCTGCGTGTCGGGCGACTGGACCCTGTCGCCTATTCGCTGCACGCAGAACCCGTCGATGGGCGATGAGTGGCGCCGCGGCTGGCATCCGGAACGCATCCGGCCCCGGGGGAGCGAGGCCCGCGTGTTGGTCGTGGGTGCCGGGCCGGCCGGGCTGGAGACCGCCCAGGCGCTCGGCAAGCGTGGATATGGCGTGGTCCTGGTCGAGCAGTCTCGGAAGCTCGGTGGCCGGGTGGCACGGGAGGCGCGTCTGCCCGGCCTGGCAGCCTGGATACGGGTTGTCGAGTATCGGGAAGCGCAGCTGCGCAAGCTCGGCAACGTCGAGCATTACTTCGAGAGCGAGATGACGGCCGGCGAGGTGCTCTCCTACGACTTCGACCACGTGGTAGCCGCCACCGGTGCGATGTGGCGGGGCGACGGCGTTGGCCGCTGGCACACCCGGCCCATGCCGATCGACCCCGGCATGGAGGTGCTCACGCCCGACGACATCATGAACGGATCCCGCCCACGGGGGCGACGGGTCGTCCTCTTCGACGACGACCACTATTACCTGGGCGGGGTGCTCGCCGAGTTGCTCACCGCAGAGGGCTTCGCCGTGGTCTTGACGACACCCGCCGATCGCGTGTCGGCGTGGACGGTCAACACGCTGGAACAACACCGCATTCAGCGGCGTCTGTTGGAACTCGGAGTCGAGCTCCGACTGTCAGCCGCCGTCACCGAAGCCGACGCAGGCGGCGTCACCCTGATCGACGCTTACACCGGCCGGGAAGGCGCCATCCGAGCCGATTCGCTGGTGGCAGTGACGGCCCGGCTGCCGAATGACCAGCTCGTCATCGACCTCGAAGAGCGACGCCGGGAGTGGGCGGCCGCCGGGCTTTCGTCCGTGCAGGCGGTCGGCGATGCCTGGGCCCCGGGCACCATCGCCGCTGCCGTTTGGGATGGCCGTCGCTATGCCGAGGAATTGGACGCGGTCATCGACCCGGACGCCACCCCCTTCCGGCGGGAGGTGACCGGCCTGGCGCCCGAGCCGTGAGCCGGCCATCGGGCAGCCGGCGCCACGACCTCGTGGTCTATCCACAAGACACTCTCGACCCCTGCTCCCGAGGCGTGACAGGGCCTCTGCGCCGGTGCCCGGCCACCCAAATCCCGGCTGCTGCCCGACCGTCCGCCGGTCGCGAAGATCAGTTTGTGGCCGACAGTTGAGCCCGGACTGCCCCGTCCGGGAATTGGGCGGTCGCCACCTGGAGGTAGTACCCGGGTGGGTTGGCCAGGACCATCGCGGCCGCCGAACGCGGAACCACGGTGGCACATCCGGTGTGGGTCGACCCGAACGTGACGTCGGCCACCAGCGGGCCGGTCAGCCCTTCTGCGGCCGCGTACAGGCCGATTCCGATGGCCGAATCGATGCGCTCGGCGGTGTAGGACGTGGTGCAGACCCGTCCACTCGTTGACACCGTCAGCGACAACGGGACGAAGCCATCGGCGTCGCCGAGCCCGACAACCTGCGCCCCGACGAGGCCCAGATCCCATGCGCGGCTCGTGGCGATCTGTCCCCGCAAGGCGCCGTCGGGATGCGAGCCGGTGTGAACCTGGACGTAGTAGTCCTCGGGGCGATCGAGGATGCCCACTGCGGCCTCGGTTGCCGTGGATACGCAGCCGAACGCATCGCCACCCGAAAGGCCGAGGTCGACGACAGGCGGTCCGACCGCCCCGGCGGCGCCCTCGTGAACATGGGCCGCGGTCACGCCGCTCACCCCGTTGAATTCGAGGCTGAAGCACACCTCTCCGCCGGCGGTGACGCTCAGGTCGACTGCGCCACTCCCGCCGGGCAGGCCGGGGCCGGGCACAACCTCGCTGCTCGAGAGCTCTACCGCGAAGCGGTACGGCGCCCCCGGGATGCGACCGACAACCGGGCTCCAGTCACCGAATTCCGTCGGCCAGTCCTCATCGGCGAAACCCAGCGAGTTGGTGAAGCGGAGGAAGGTGCGTGATGCGGTCGGACGGACGAGACCGGGGGCTTCGACGCCGGTGGCATTCCAGTCCCCGGCGAAGACGGCGTCGTCGGCGATACCCCAGTAGAACTCCAGGTCGGTGGCGGCGACGGTGCCGTCGGGCACCCCGTCCGTTATCGCATCGGTCATGTACACGAGGCCGGTGGACTCGCGATGTAACCCGACGTCGTCCCGCCCGTCGCCGTTGAAGTCGATGGCGAATGGCTTGTCGGAGGGAACACCGAAGTAATACTCCTCCTGGGCGAAGCGGGTCTGGTTGAAGTTGTTGATGTACACCTTGCCCTCTGAGGGCCGGTAGACGCTGAAGGTGTCGTCACCGTCGCCATCCCAGTCACCGACGATGGGAATGTCGCCCGGGTTGCCCATGAACCAGCTGGCGTCTGCGAAGCCGATCTCCCGCCGGTTGATGATGTAGGCGTAGCCCTCCGTCGGCCGGTAGAGCCCGGGGGTGTCGACACCGTCGCCGTCCCAATCACCCAGGAACGGGATGTCACCGGGCACCCCGAAGTAGAAGCTCTCGTCGGCCCCCAGTTGCCAGAAACCGGTGGCCGGATCTACGAACCCGATCTCGTCGGGGGGATCGGCGCCGGCCGCCGCCGGGATGATCATGGTGGCTGCCAGAACCGATGCGATGACGAGTTTGCGAATGATCCCCTCTCCCTTGTCGCCTGTGGTGAGGCTAGTACGCCACCCTCCGCGGTATACCGCTCGACCGGCACGTGTGACCGCCCTCGCGGCGGACACGAACGCGTCCGATCGGTCACCCTGGACACCGAGAGTGCGCCCGGTTTCTACGTCTTGGCCTTCAACCCTTCGATGAGGCGGTCGATCCGGGCAGTGCAGGTTTCGTCCGCCGCCGGCGGCACGAGTTCAATCAGGCGTTTGGCCCCTTCCGTAACCGCAACGGCGGCCGGTGCCGTCGGCCGGGCGCGAACCACCGGGTCGCCGCCGTCACCGCCTTCCACGACGAAGGGATCCAGCGGTATCGAGGCGATGAGGGGCACGCCGAGCTCATCGGCTAGTTCCTGGCCGCCGCCCTCGCCGAACAGCTTGAAATGCTCTCCCGCCGGGGAGGTGAAACCGGCCATGTTCTCAATGACACCGATCACCGGCATGAAACTGCGCCGCGCCATGTCCGCCACCCGAGCGGCGACCTTCTGGGCAGTTTTCTGGGGTGTCGTGACCACCACCATCTCGGCCTGGGGGAGCAGGCGTGACAGAGCCATCTGAATGTCACCTGTCCCGGGGGGCATGTCGACCACGAGGTAGTCGACGTGGCCCCAGGCCACGTCGGTCAGGAACTGTTCGAGCGCCTTCGACAGCATGAGGCCTCGCCACATGAGCGCCTTGTCCTCGTCGTCGACGAGTAAGCCGGTCGACACGAGCTTCAGGCCCTGGACGTGCAGCGGGACGATCTTGCCGTCGGCGTCTGCTTCCAGCCGCTCGGATCCCACCGCGAGCATGCGGGGGATCGAGAAGCCCCAGATGTCCGCATCCAGCAGTCCCACGGTGAAGCCCTGGTCGGCCAGCGCCAGCGCCAGGTTGACGCTCACCGAGGACTTGCCGACACCGCCCTTGCCGCTGCTGACCGCAACGACGCGGGTTACCGGATCGATCATGGTGGGAGCCGCGTCCTGGCGGGCTTTGAATCGCGCCTTGGACATCACCTCGGAGCGCTGCTCCTGAGTCATTTCGCCCATCTCGACCACCACCGAGTCGACACCGGGAAGAGCGCCGACCTTGCGCCTCACGTCTCCGTCGATCTGCGCTCGCATCGGGCAGCCGGCGATGGTGAGGGCGACGGTGATCGTCGCCGTTCCATCGGCCAGGTCGATCTCCTTGATCATGCCCAGCTCCACGACGTCGCCTCCCAATTCGGGATCGACGACACCGCGTAGGGCCTGTTCGATGTCGTGGGTGGTGGTCATCGGATCACCAAGCGTATCCGACAGCGGACAACTACCGATGGAGTTGTTTCACCACCTGACGTATACTGCTCCAACACCCGGACAGGAGACCAGGCAGATGCTGACCCTTACCCCGCCCGCCGCCGCCAAGGTGAAATCGCTCATCGAGCAGGAAGGCGATCTCTCGCTCGCCCTGCGCGTTGCCGTGAAACCCGGTGGATGCTCCGGATTCTCCTATGAGATGTTCTTCGATGGTGATTTCGCGGCCGAGGACCAGGTTGCCGAGTTCGACGGTGTCAAGGTCGTAGTCGACCCCGACAGTGCTCCCCACCTCGAGGGCGCCGAGGTCGACTACCGGGACGGCCTGCAGGGGGCCGGATTCGCCATCAACAACCCGAACGTCAGCCGCACCTGCGGCTGCGGCAGCAGCTTCAGCTAGTTCCAGGATCGGCGCTCAAGCCAGAACCGTCGGGCGTGCCGGCGGTCCCCTCGCTCGAGGCCGAGTTCGAGGGACTTGGCCCAGACGGAGGCGGTAGCCTCTGGCCCATGCCTAAACAGATTCTCTCTACTCCGTCCGCCCCGGCCGCCCTGGGGCCCTACTCCGTCGGTGTCGAGGCCGGCGGGATCGTGTTCTTTTCCGGCCAGATTGCGCTCGATGCCGACGGCAACCCGGCCGGTACCGTTGCGGAGCAGGCCCACCAGGTGATGGAACAGATCGGGGGCCTCCTGTCGGACGTTGGGCTGAGGTTCGCCGATGTGGTGAAGGCGACGATCTTCCTGGCCGACATGGGTGACTTCGCCGCCGTCAACGACGTCTACGGCTCGTTCTTCGATTCCGAGCCTCCGGCCCGCTCGACGGTCGAGGTAGCTGCGTTGCCGAAAGGCGTCGCAGTGGAAATCGAAACGATCGCCGCCCGATAGCCTCATGTCCGAAGATCTCCTCAAGCCCGGACGACATGGTCGTCGGGTCGTACCGGGTCGTGGCGGGGCAATTGGACGGCGGTAGGCGGCCGCATCCAGTTCACGAGCCGGGCGACTAGAGGTAGTAGCTGCCTTCCATGCCGGAGGGAATGTCCTCCTTGCCGTCGGCCGAGTGGTACCGGGCGCGAACCCGGATGTGAACCCGTTCTTCGGCTTCGAGTTCCTGGAACGGGTTCCATGTCGAGGCGGGGGGCTCGAGCGGCGGGCTGCTGCGGGCACGAAGAACGCCGCCCTCCTGAGAAACGGTGTCCTCGGCTGAGCGGCGCGGCATGGTGTTGACAATGAGCGTCTTGATCACCATGGATCTCCCTCTTGGTCCAGGAGGCGGTTATCGGCACCACGAACCGGAAACTTGAGCGATTCACCGGCCCGGATGGATGATCACCTCGGCCCCGATCGGAACGAATCCGCAGGCGAGGAAGGCTCGCAATGAAGCGGCGTTGCCTGGTGCCACCGATGCAAACACCGGCTCATTCTCGGGCACCTGACCGACGGCCTCCGCAATCAACGCCCGGCCCGCGCCCCGACTGCCGGGAGTCGCTTCGAACAGCTCGACGCTGGTTTCCCAGCGGTTGGCGAGGCCCCGTCCGACCGTGATGAGCCCCCGTTCGTTCCCGTACACGGTCACTTCGGTACGACGACGGCGGGATGCCACCACCCGAGGATGGTCATCGAGATCGGAGCGGGCCGGTAGCGTGCTGTGACCCGTCCCCTGCCTGACCAACACCGCGTCGTGACAGCCGATCTCACCGCCGGGTTGGGCCAGCCATCGTAGGAAGTCCGGGGAAACGATTCCTCCGTATGCGTCGTACCCCTGGGCGAGCACTTCGGTTGGGGAGAGAGAGGTGGCAACGACGGCATGGGCGGTGAACTCGATCACCGCCTCGAGGCGGAGCGGGGTCGGCCTCGGGACCACCTCGACGATTCCGTCGAGGGGTGGAAAGACGCCGTCGGCAGTTGCCGCAAAGAGATCGGCCAGGCGGTTCATCCGCCCATACTGGCGCACCTCCCGAAGTTGCGAGGGCGAACGGGCGTCCGTGCACACACGTTCGGGTGGGGTGCTGACCCTCCACCACCCAACCGGTCGGTTCGGGCAAGTGGCGGGTCGCCGGCCTATCCGAAGCGGTAGCCGACGGACCGAACGGTGGCGATCCAGGAGGACCGCTCCTCACCCAGCTTCGCCCGGAGGCGCCGGACGTGGACGTCGACCGTGCGCGATCCGCCGAAGTAGTCGTACCCCCATACCTGGGAGAGGATCTGAGCCCTGCTCCACGCCCGGGTGGGATGGGTAGCGAAGAATTTGAGCAGTTCGTACTCCATGAACGTCAGGTCCACCGGAACGCCGCCGACCGTGGCCTGATAGGTGGCGAGGTTGAGCTCGAGATCCTTGAACCGGATGATCTCGTCGTCGCTCCCGGTGGGGGAGGTGAGGCGCCGAAGGCGAACCCGCAGCTCGTCGACGTCGATGGGGGCGATGAGGAAGTCGTCGACCTCGGGAACCCTGGCCACATCGGCTGCCAAATCGGCCACCACCAGGATCGGGAGCCCAACGGTCTCGTGCACCCGGCGGGCCATCGCGAGACCTCGCGCCGGGTCGGCCGCCAGGTCGATAACGAGCCCATCCCATCCTGCTTCGGGCTGCCGATCGGATACATCGGCCGCGTCGGCAACTGCAACGGCGGTGACTCCGATGGCGGCCAAGGCTTCGGCGAGCTCGATGCGAGCTGCGATGGTGGCGAGCATGATCACAGGATCGGAAGATTCTCCTCGATCTCGAAGAGCGACACGTGGCGCCGGTAACGCCGCCATTCGTCGCGTTTGTTCTTGAGAAACCATTCGACGATGTGCTCGCCGAGCGCTTCCTTCATGAGCTCCGACTCTTCGAGCGCATCGAGGGCCTCGTCGAGACCGGACGGCAGCCGGTCGATTCCGGTCAGTCCGGGGGCGTCACCGTCGGTGACCGCAACATTCTCCATCACCTCGGGCGCCAGCTCATAACCGCGCTCGATGCCCGCCAGGCCGGCCGCCACGATCGCCGAGAAGGCCAGATAGGGGTTGCACGCCGGGTCGGGGGAGCGGTACTCGATGCGGGTCCGTTCCGGTTTGCCGGGCTGGAGGGTGGGTACCCGGACGAGAGCCGACTCGTTGTTGTGAGCCCAGGTCACGAACGTCGGCGCTTCGAATCCACCGTGGAGGCGCTTGTAGCTGTTGACCCACTGGTTGGTGATGGCGGTCAGTTCTCGGGCGTGCGTCAGCAGA
>Ga0224512_10003269_pt1 | contig 14348 bp, 14 predicted proteins | sample SF_May12_sed_USG_4_FD_169103 | JGI IMG/M metagenome (GOLD analysis project Ga0224512, IMG submission 169103) | Sediment microbial communities from San Francisco Bay, California, United States - SF_May12_sed_USGS_13 | ecosystem: Environmental > Aquatic > Marine > Sediment | place: USA...
TTGCAAAGCGATTCGGGTGCCGAAACGTCGTTGACGGACCTCTTGGACGACGGCCCGCTGATCCTCTATTTCTACCCGGCAGACTTTACGCCTGGCTGTACCAAGGAGGCCTGTGCGATCCGGGATATTCACAGCGACCTGGTTGCTGTCGGCCTGCGAGTCGCTGGCATCAGCCCTCAGGACGTCGACAGCCACGCACGCTTTCGCGACAAACACCAACTGCCCTTCGTTTTGTTGAGTGACACCGACAAAACGGCAATCAAGATGTATGACGTCGACGGCCCATTCGGCGTTGGCGTTCGGCGCGTGACCTTCCTGGTCAGCCAGGACCGCCTGATAAAGGACGCTGTGAATGCCGATGTCCGGATCAGCAGGCACGAAGAATTCATTCAAAAAGCAATTATTCTTCGTGAAACTGCTGGCATGCGCAGCGAATCGAGACCTGACTAGCCGCTAATCGACGCTGTCACTTCGAGCGTATCAGCCGTAGGGCTCGCCATACCTCAACCGTATGGTCTTGGTCTTGCCAAACCATGGAATGGACACAATGTAGATATTGTCGTACTCACCTTCGGCGATGCGCGGTACTTTCTTGCTTGCGCCCAGGTTGGCAATCAGTACCGGAAGCGTGTCGCTGTGACCTACGATAAGTATGATCTTGCCCTTGTGCTTCCTTAGAATTTTCTCGAGGACGTGGTTGGTGTCCTCGGCGTCATAGGTACGGATCGGCAGGCTCAAAGCGTCCGCAATCGGTTGAGCAGTTTCCTGAGATCGCTTGAAAGGCGTCGCGTAAATAGCGTCTACGCCCGCCACGACATCGGCGTCCATCAATTGTCGCGTAAGTTCGGCAACGCGGCGCGTGCCTGCCTCGCTGAGGCTCGGGTCATCGTCCTCAACCGCGAGCTTTTCGGCATGACGGACAAAGAGGATCGTGGTCGTCGCCTGCGACTCAAAAAACCACGCCAATCCGATGGCGATGGCTGTATAGATGATGATGACCTGAGTGCGGCGTTGTCGCCGGCGGCGGCGGCGGTCTTTATCGTTCTTATTGCGCATGGGGTGCGACTTTACGAGGTTTTTAGCAATTTGACTACGTTTCGTCGCGCTCCGTTTGCACCTCGTGATACTCGCCCTCGATTACGCCATGCACGGTTGAGCCCTCGGTGCTGGCAGATCCCGCTGGCGGGCCTTTCTGCAGTTTGCGTTTAAACCACCACACGCGCACACCAATGATGGCTGCCGTGACCAGAACAATGGCGCTTAGCGCTATGAACGCAAAGAACCCCAGAACAATGGACACACCAATCGCCAAGACGCCCGCAATGACCACGAGAATGTTTGCTATCGGATTGCCAGCGGGCAAGCCGCCTCTTACAGAATATTGTCTCAACTCAGCTCCTAGTCGCTGCTCTCGTCGACCGCTTTGCGCGTGTAGTAACCGTCAAACCAGGTTACCCAGGTCGCGCCATCGTCTGTCGATATTTCAAAGAATTGCCTTACCCTGCCATCTGGCAGCGCTGTCCACAAGCCACGAAAGGGTTGCGTCGCATTATCGCCGACTGTGTGGATGGTACCGACGAGCAACATGCCGTCAGCCGTGAGTCCACCACGAATATTGATCTGGCTGCCATCCCCGCTATTCCAGATCTGCACCCATTCTTCATTGGCATGATCAAAGTAGTTAATACTCATACCTGTGCCACCACGCGCGGACGTCCAGTTTTCGATCAAGACGCATCCATTGTGCGACTTGGAAATGACGTTACTGCCGGCGAGCTTTCCAGCCGCACCGTGCACATCCCACTCTCCAACCCAGAAATCGAATGCGTCAAACTGCTCATTCTCCTGACAGGGGTAGTTCCGCGCAGGGGTCTCCGCACAACTTGCACCGGCGAGGAACAGTAATGACATAATTATTATTGATATCAGTGACTTCATGAGTTTTTCTCGAATATTTATTCAATAATTCCGGCGTGGCCTTCCCTGTCAGACAGATATATTGTGTTTCGGTTCGTTTGCAAGCACAATTCGCGGCGCAAAAGCCCGCGCCGGAGAGGTGGCAGAGCGGTTGAATGCACTGGTCTTGAAAACCAGCAAGGGTTTGTAGCCCTTCGAGGGTTCGAATCCCTCCCTCTCCGCCACTAAAACAAAATGGGGACATTCTGCATTTCTGCGAAATGCGTGCGAAATGCAGAATGTCCCCATTTTGATTCGAAAAGTCGGCACAGGGCTTGATTCAGCGCATTGACGACCCAAATCTGTCCGATACTGGCGGCTTCTGGCACGCCGAGGGCCATGCATTGCCCTGGTAGTGCTAGAATTCACGAACTAATCAGCGAGAGGAAAACTGAATGCAAGAGCAAGTAAATTATTTGGCACCGGTGGCCGAGGCATCGGTCGAAGACCGGTCGGAGTTCATCTGGAAATGTTACGCCCATGTCGTCGGCGCGATCCTCGCATTCGCGGCAATAGAGGTCTATTTCTTCCAGTCTGGCATCGCGGAGCGAATTGCAATTCCTCTGCTCAACAACTGGCTGATGGTACTAGGCGCGTTCATGCTCGGTGGCTGGGGCGCAGCCCATGTTGCGCACCGCCTGACGTCGACTGCCGCGCAATATGCTGCGCTGGCGTTTTTCATCGTACTTGAAGCCATTATTTTCGTGCCAATGCTCTACATTGCTGCTTCGACACAGCCTGGTGTCATCGACAGCGCTGCAGGCGTAACCATAATCGGCTGCGCCGCGTTGATTGCTACAGCAATGATTACGCGCAAAGACTTCTCGTTCCTGCGCGGCATGCTTGTCTGGGTGGGTCTGCTGGCCATGGTCGGCATCATTGGCAGCATCATGTTTGGCTTCCAGCTTGGAACGTGGTTTTCGGTTGCCATGATTGGCTTCGCCGGAGCCGCTGTCCTCTACGACACATCGAACATCATGCATCACTATCCGAAAGACAGGTACGTTGCCGCATCCATGGCACTTTTCGCGTCGATCGCGTTGATGTTCTGGTACATCCTGCGCCTCTTTATGAGCCGCGACTAAGCCTGATCACAGCGTTAATTTCGAGGGCCCGCTTGCGGGCCCTTTTTTGTTGAGCCGTGCGCTCCGGTTCTGCGGCTTTCCCGTATCCAGTCGCAACAAGCCCTGTGATATTACTCAGGTGTCAGCTGGCAATTGTCGCCAGCTAGGAGGGTCGCTATGAAAGGCATGTCAGTACTGACATTGCTCCTGGCCTCGCTCGTGGCATTGAGCGGGTGCGATCAGGATCGCACTATGTCGGAGAGAGGTTTTCGCCTGCCGGAAGGCAACGCAATGGCCGGTCGCGAGACATTCCTGTACATGCACTGTAACCAGTGTCATACGATCAAAGGTGAGCAATTGCCGACTGTCGCGGGATTCGAGCCGTTCGTCGAACTCGGCGGTTCATTGACGCGTGTTAAGACCTATGGCGAGCTGGTTACGGCAATTATCAACCCGTCTCACAAGCTGGCCGACGGCTATCCTGAAGATCTCGTCTCCGAGAATGGGAAGTCGAAAATGTATGTGTACAACGGATTCATGACCGTTCAGGAGCTGACCGACCTGGTCATGTTCCTACAGAGCCATTATGAGGTGGTGCCGCCGCAGTTCCAGTACCGGGTCTACCCCTAGACGGTCTCAGTACCGCCCATGTAAGGCCGCAGAACAGCAGGCACGCGAATACTGCCGTCTGCCTGCTGGTAGTTCTCCATAATTGCTATAAGAGCTCGTCCGGCCGCCACGCCCGAGCCGTTCAAAGTATGAATGAGTTCGGGCTTGCCGCTGTCCGGATTCCGTCGCCGTGCCTGCATGCGACGAGATTGGAAGTCTCCGCAGTTACTGCAGGATGAAATCTCGCGGTAGCGCTCCTGTCCGGGCAACCACACTTCGAGGTCGTAGGTCTTTCTCGCGCCAAAACCCACATCGCCTGCACAAAGCGACACAACACGATACGGCAGTTCAAGGCGTTGCAGGATCGCCTCAGCATGCCCGGTCAGTTCCTCAAGTGCCTGCCCGGACATGTCGGCCGCAACGAGCTGCACAAGCTCGACCTTCTCAAACTGGTGCTGCCGGATCATTCCACGCGTGTCCTGTCCGTAGGAGCCCGCTTCAGAACGAAAACAGGGTGTGTGCGCCGTATAACGCAGCGGCAATTGATCAGCTTCGTAAATAACGTCGCGCGCCAGGTTGGTCAACGGAACTTCTGCTGTCGGGATCAGGTAAAACGGTGTCTCGTTGGTGGTCTTAAACAGGTCTTCCTCGAACTTGGGTAGCTGACCGGTTCCGACGAGCGCCTGACTCTGCACCAGGTAGGGTACGTAGACCTCCTCGTAGCCGTGTTCTGTAGTGTGTGTGTCCAGCATGAACTGGATCAATGCCCGCTGCATGCGCGCGAGCCCGGCTCGCATGATGACGAACCGCGAGCCCGATATTTTGCTTGCGGCTTCAAACTTCAGCAGGCCGAGCGATTCTCCGATTTCGATATGGTCTTTGGCCTCAAAATCGAATTCGACGGGTTCGCCCCAACGTCGAACTTCGACGTTGTCGTCTTCATCGTGGCCATCAGGCACGTCGTCATCCAACAAATTGGGTAGACCCAGTTCGAAAGATTGCAGCTCAGATAAAAGTGCCTGAAGTAGCCCCTCTTTCTCCTCGAGCTTGTCTCCAAGATCTTTAACCGCTTCAAGCAATGGGGCTATGTCTTCCCCCTGTGCCTTCGCTTTGCCGATATTCTTCGAACTCGAATTGCGTTCGTTGCGCAGGTTCTCAGTGTCTACCTGCAGCGACTTGCGACGCTCCTCCAGAGCCAGGTACGCATCAACGTCGAAGTCGAAGCCCCGGCGGGACAGATTTTTGGCAACGTCGGCTGTCGACTGCCTGAGTAGTTTCGGATCAATCATCGTTTTCTAATCTTGGCCAGTTTTTCGCGGATCTTGATCTCAAGCCCGCGCGGCTCAGGATGATAATACGTACGCTCATCCATGTCGTCGGGAAAGTACTTCTCGCCCACGGCAACTCCGCCAGGTTCATCGTGTGCATAGCGGTACTTTTCGCCGTAACCGAGTTCCTTCATCAACTTGGTCGGCGCATTGCGCAGGTGCATCGGTACCTCCAGCGAACCCAGTTCCTTCGCGTCCTTTTGCGCTGCTTTTGCGGCTGTATACACCGCGTTGCTCTTGGCTGCGCAGGCAAGGTAGACAATCGCCTGGGCGAGGGCTAACTCCCCTTCCGGGCTGCCAAGCCGCTCCAGAGTTTCCCAGGCATTTAGCGTCAATTGCAGCGCACGCGGATCGGCGTTGCCAATGTCTTCAGATGCAACCCGAATCATGCGCCGAGCGATGTAAATCGGGTCGCAGCCGCCGTCGAGCATGCGCATCAGCCAGTAAAGCGCAGCATCCGGGTCGGAGCCGCGAACCGATTTGTGCAAAGCTGATATCTGGTCGTAGAAATACTCACCTTGCTTGTCGAACCGTCTTCGACTACCTGACGCGACTTCCTGCACAACTTCTTTTGTAATCTTGTCGCCCGCAGAAAGATCTGCCGCCAGCTCGAGCAGATTGAGTGCCCGCCGTGCGTCTCCATCCGCAGCCAGGGCAATCAATTCAAGCGACTCATCTTCGATGTCGAACTGGCCTGCCAGCCCGCGCTCCTGGTCAAGCAGCGCACGTCGAAGGATGTTTGTAAGCGCTTCCTCATCCAACATTTTGAGGACGTAGACGCGAGCTCGCGACAACAGCGCGTTGTTAAGTTCGAAAGACGGGTTTTCGGTGGTAGCACCAATGAAGGTCAGCGTGCCATCTTCAACGTATGGCAAGAATGCGTCCTGCTGCGCTTTGTTGAAGCGATGCACTTCGTCGAGAAACAAAACGGTGCTGCGGTTGGCGACCTGACGATGCTGCTGAGCTTCGCCTACAGCGGAGCGGATATCCTTGACGCCGGCCATGACTGCCGATAAGCCAATGAAATGTGAATCTGTCGTTGCGGCGATCATTCGTGCAAGCGTCGTCTTGCCGGAGCCTGGCGGCCCCCAGAACACCATGGAGTGAACCCTGCCCTGATCCAGAGCACGCCGCAGCGGCTTGCCGACTTCCAGCAGGTGCAGCTGTCCTGAGAAATCCCCTAGCGTCGTAGGTCGCATGCGATCAGCGAGCGGTCGATCTTCGGAGCTCGCCTGATCGTTCGAGAAAAGATCAGCCATGGTTTTCTCTTCGCCTGATGAGCCAGCTTTCAAGGCGCAGACTCCAGCCGCCAAGCCCTGCGCCTGCAATAACCAGCCCAAAGACGATGCCGACAATATCAGCAGCGACATCGAACATCTCGGCCGAACGATATGCTACGAGTTGTTGGCAACCTTCAATGAAAAGGCCGAAAAGGATAAGCCCAACACCGATTCTCCAGTACGAGCGAGGTCGATACAGTCCGGCAAACCAGACTGCGAGAATGACAAATGTGATGCCGTGCAGCCATTTGTCGAAATCAATAAGCCAGGTGCCGAAGTCGCGACTGCCGGACCAGAACCAGGCAGCTGGCATCAGCGTCGAAGCAAGTACAAATATCAGGAGAAAGGCGCTTGCGATTTGCCATCGGCGCACGTAGCGCAATGGAAGCATCAGGGATCCAATGTAACGGCAACGGCCGGAGTGCCGACAACATCGACATCTTCAGGCACAACAAAATTGAATCGATCGGCATCGATAGGCAGGTTTACCGAGACCTCACTCAGGTCCACTAGCGTTGTTTGCTCAAGGTTGTCAAAAAACACCATGCGATGCAGCGTACCGTCGTTAAACCCGAGTTCGACTCGTTCAAAACCGCTCTCGGTGTTCTTGGGAGTCAGCCGCACCCAAGTGGTATCCGCCTCGACGTAACTCTCTTCATAGGTGAACTGCTCCAATGCGCCTGAAGATCCACCGAGCAAAAGCGCCGGTGTGTTTGCGAGCGCACTTGCCTGCGGCTTGACCGTTACCTGGGCCAAATCGACGTCATAACTCCAGACATTGAGCCCGTCCGCCACCAGCCATTGCTCATACGGTTCGATATAGGACCAGCGAAATTGCCCTGGACGCTGAATTTCGAGCGTACCAGTGGTCTTGTCAATGACCTGCCCGTCAGCATCCAGCAAGGCCTGTTCGAAATTGCCCTGAAACGTGACGACATCCGCAACGAAGTTGTCGACATATCTTCTGCCCGCATCCTCGTCGGCACCCTGTGCTAACTGCCCGACAAGCAATAGTGCACACAGGCTCAGTCGTCTCTTCAAAATGTAACTCCTATTCTTCGTTGCTCGTTGGTACGAGAATTTCCCGCGATCCGTTCGACTGCAGCGGCCCTACAAGACCCGCAGCCTCCATCGATTCGACCATTCTCGCCGCACGGTTATAACCGATCTTCAGGCGCCTCTGGACACCTGAAATCGAAGCCTTGCGCGTATCCATCACCACTTGCACCGCCTGGTCATAAAGCGGGTCTTGCTCCGCGTCAGCGCCGGGCTGCACCTTGTCGATACCGAAAAGGCTTGGAGTTGGACTCGTTGGGCCGTCAAGAATTTCATCGAGATATTGCGGAGAAGCCGTTTTCTTGAGGTGGCGCACGACAGTATGGACTTCGTGATCAGCAACAAATGCGCCGTGCACGCGCGTCGGCACCGATGTACCGGGCGGCAAATACAACATGTCGCCGTGACCAAGCAGGTTTTCCGCGCCCATCTGGTCGAGGATCGTGCGCGAATCGACCTTGGCCGAAACCTGGAATGCGATGCGCGTTGGCACATTCGCTTTGATCAGACCCGTAATGACATCAACCGAAGGACGCTGCGTCGCCAGCAGCATGTGAATACCGGAGGCGCGCGCTTTCTGTGCCAGCCTCGCGATGAGTTCTTCGACCTTCTTGCCGACGATCATCATCATGTCCGCCAGTTCATCGATGATAATGACGATATACGGCAGCGGTACCAGCGTTGGATGCTCGACGGGCTTGTCTTCGTCCTCGAGCGCTGGCGGCGTGAACGTCGGGTCCTTAATAGGCTCGCCAGCAGCAATCGCTTCTTTGATCTTGCGGTTATAGCCGCCGATATTGCGCACGCCCATTGCCGACATCAGACGGTAGCGCCTGTCCATCTCGGCCACGCACCAGCGCAACGCATTGGCTGCTTCCGACATATCGGTGACGACCGGCGTCAGCAGGTGCGGAATGCCCTCGTACACCGACAACTCCAGCATCTTCGGGTCAACCATGATCAAGCGCACCTGCTCAGGCTGCGTTTTGTACAACAGGCTTAGCACCATCGCGTTAATCGCAACGGACTTGCCCGAGCCTGTCGTGCCAGCAATGAGCAAATGCGGCATGCGCGCAAGATCAGCAACAACGGACTGACCGCCAATATCCTTGCCCAACGCCAGCGTCAATGGCGAGGACGAATCGTCATAAGCGCGCGATTTCAGAATCTCGCCCAAGGTCACCAGTTCTCGATTCTCGTTGGGAATCTCGAGGCCAACAAACGACTTGCCCGGAATAACTTCGACGACACGTACGCTTACGACAGACAGCGATCGTGCAATGTCTTTTGCGAGGTTCGCGATTTGGCTCACTTTTACGCCAGGGGCCGGATCCAGTTCGAACCGAGTGATGATGGGGCCCGGATGTACGGACTTGACCTCGACATCGACGCCAAAGTCCTTGAGCTTGAGCTCAACCAGTCGCGACATCCCCTCCAGCGACTCTTCCGAATAGCCCTTCGGTTGTACCGGAGGATCGTCGAGCAGCGATAACGGCGGCAATTCACCGGAGTCCGGCGACTCGAACAGCGGCACCTGCCGCTCGCGTTCGACGCGAACGCTGGTCTCAAGTGCCGGCATCACGGGTTCGATACGTGGCCGTGAGCGCCTTGCCGTGCGCTTCTTTTCAACCTCGATTATGTCCTTGCGCACCGCGCTCTGGCGCCGTCCTTCTGCCCTGTCGCGCAATTCGCCGACCTTGAACTGGGCTTTTTCATAAGCCACCAGGCACCAGTGGCCGATACGATCCATTACGCTGAACCACGAAATGCCAAGGAAAAGGGAGAGCGATGCCACCCAGATGACGAACAGCAGCGTGCTCGCGCCAAGCAACTTCATGACGGCCTGCAGCCGCAAACCGACGATCTGGCCGGTGATCCCGCCAGCCGTCTCATTGAAACCGGCCGGGGAAAAATGCAGCGTGGCCAGCGCACAGCTCGTTACGAGTGTCGCGAAGAAACCGCTCAGGCGTAGCGTGTAATCCATACGTGTCAATATCTGTTGCGTCTTCTGCTCGCGATACAGCATCCAACCAAGATAGACGACCATTACCGTAAACAAATAGGCCGGACGGCCGAAGAAATTGAACAACAGATCGGCTGCGAGCGCGCCTACGTGGCCAACGCCATTGTTGACGTTGGTACTGCTCGTCGCCTGGCTGAAGCCCGGGTCGGCCGCGTCGTAGGTAAACAATGCGTACCAAAGTATCATCGCCAGTACGCCGAACACGACCAGCGCGCCCTCTCGCAATGCGAGAGAGACCTGCGCGGATAAACCCGCTACTGTTTGAGTCTTCTTTTGGGCTCTTGCCATATCTACAGTAAACTGAATGTCGTCATTACTAAGCGGAATACAAACGCCCGCTTCATACCCTTGAAAGATCGACCGCTGGCCGTAATTCGTGGGATCAAGCGGGCAATAGTCGTGCCTGAACGAATAAGGATAAATTATACATGAGTGATTTGAGACATATGCGGCTTGTGATACTCGGCTCCGGCCCGGCCGGCTACTCAGCCGCCATTTATGCGGCGCGTGCGAACCTCGATCCGGTAGTGATAACCGGGATCGAGCAGGGCGGCCAGCTGATGACAACCACAGACGTCGATAACTGGCCGGGCGACGTTGAAGGCTTGCAGGGACCGGACCTAATGGACCGCATGCTGCGGCATGCGCAGCGTTTCGATACGGAAATTGTCAACGATCATATCCACACCGCCGACGTCTCCGCACGTCCTTTCAAGCTCACCGGCGACTACGGTACCTACACTTGTGACGCTTTGATTATCGCAACAGGCGCTACGGCCATGTATCTCGGCCTGCCTTCCGAGGAAGCTTTCAAAGGGCGTGGTGTATCCGCTTGCGCAACGTGCGACGGGTTTTTCTACCGCGGCAAGGATGTCGCAGTCATTGGCGGCGGCAATACAGCTGCTGAAGAAGCCCTGTACCTGAGCAATATCGCGTCCAAAGTCACCTTGGTGCACCGGCGCGACCAATTGCGCGCCGAGAAAATCCTGCAAGACCATTTGTTCGAAAAAGAGAAGGAAGGGAAAATCGAAATTCGCTGGGACAGCAACCTCGACGAGGTGCTCGGCGACGATTCAGGCGTGACAGGTATGCGCATTAGAAGTGCCAAAGACGCCTCTGAGACCACTGACATCGATCTTGCAGGCATCTTCATTGCCATCGGCCACAAGCCGAATACTTCCCTCTTCGATAATCAACTCGACATGAAGAATGGCTACATCACGGTTAAATCGGGTATCGAGGGCGGCGCGACGGCAACCAGTATCCCCGGCGTCTTCGCAGCCGGTGACGTTGCCGATCAGATTTACCGGCAAGCCATAACCTCCGCCGGTGCCGGCTGCATGGCCGCGCTGGACGCCGAGAAATATCTCGATGCGCTCGAAGATGGTGCAGGTAAGAGTTAATGACGCAATAGACGAGATTGCTGCCGACGAATGGAATGGCCTTGTCGGCAGCGGTTTTCCGTTCCTGCGGCACGAATTCTTGCTGGCCGCAGAATACAGTGGATCAGTGTCGCCGGAGACGGGCTGGATCCCCCGGCACCTGACCTGCTACGACGATTCGAACAGGCTTCGCGCGGCACTCGTACTGTATGAGAAAAGCCACAGTTGGGGCGAATTTGTCTTCGACTGGGCATGGGCGAATGCGTATGAGCAAGCGGGTTTCGACTACTATCCCAAGCTCGTTGCAGCGGTACCTTTTACGCCCGCGCCCGGCAAGCGGCTGTTGCTGCGCGATCCCGCTGACGCCGAAGCAGCCTCTGCTCTGCTTGGGGCAGCCATCAGATTAGCTGAAGAGACCGACTGTTCCTCGGTACATATCCTGTTTCCTGACGCTGACGAGCTGCCGTTACTGCAGGAAGCTGGCCTGCATGTGCGCAAAGACTGTCAGTTCCACTGGCACAATCGTGGCTACAGGCAATTTGACGATTTCCTGGCCACCTTCAGCTCAGCAAAGCGCAAAAAGACTCGCCGCGACCGGCGCCGTGTCGCTGAAGCGGGCATTTCTTTTCGTCGCTTCAACGGACATGACCTCGATGATGAAACGTGGAAACTCGTCTATCGGCTCATCAGTGTCACGTTCATGCGACGAGGTTCGCTGCCCTATTTCAATCTCAATTTCTTCACGCAGATCAGCCAAACGTTGCCGCAAAACATCCTCGTCATACTGGCAGTAAAAGACGGGCTGGCAGTCGCCGCTTCACTTTTCTTCGAGAGTGACGAGGTGTTGTACGGCCGGTATTGGGGCAGCGACGGCCATTATGACGCCCTGCACTTCGAGGCCTGCTACTACCAGGGCATTGAATACTGCATCGATACCGGCAAACAGGTTTTCGAGCCCGGAACACAGGGTGAACACAAAATCAGCAGAGGCTTTGTCCCGACCCCTACCTGGTCTGCGCACTGGTTGAAGCAAGCAGAATTCTACTCTGCGATCGGCAACTACCTTAGCGAAGAGCGGCGCCATATCGAGCGCTATATGGAGGCTGTCGATGCGCACAGCCCCTACCGAAAAGACGAAACCCAGGGTGATACGTGAGCGGCATTCCCATCACCTGGCTGAGCCCGTCGGATCCGCCCGAGGCATTTCCGGATGTCGATCGCGCATTAGCTGAGCCCGATGGCCTGCTCGCCGCAGGTGGAGATCTCAGTTCAGAACGACTGCTCGTGGCGTATCGCCGCGGCATTTTTCCCTGGTATGAGGAAGGCCAGCCGATTCTTTGGTGGTCGCCGGACCCTCGCTGCATTTTGCGCCCTGAGAGCTTTCATGTTGCAGAACGCCTGCGACGGCAAATCAGACGATCGCCTTTGACCGTTTCCTTCAACAGCGCATTCCCGGCGGTCATTCGGGCCTGCGCCGCTGATCGTGCAGCGCAAAAGGGAACCTGGATAACGCCGCAAATGCTCAGCGCGTACGAGCGACTGCACGATGAGGGATGGGCGCATTCAATTGAGGTCATGGACGGCAACGAGCTGGTCGGAGGCGTTTACGGCTTGTGCATCGGCCGCGTGTTTTTCGGCGAATCGATGTTCAGCGCACAAGCCAACGCCTCAAAAATCGCATTATTTGCCCTGACAAAGCACATGTTGGCCAATTGCATGCCTCTTATCGATTGCCAGGTTGAATCGCCGCACCTGCTAACCCTGGGAGCCAGCATGATGCCGCGTGCTGAGTTCATACGGACACTGAATAAAGCATGTAAGCCGGTACTTATGTATAGAGATTGGCCGTCCGAGACAATTGAGGCCGCAAAATTACTCGATAAATAGAGACGTGTTGCATTGCAATGGAGCGTCCGTTTCTGCACAATTCGCGTGCCTTATAGCATAGAGACCAACAGACCTTGGCTAAAGAAGAAGCCTTACAGATGGAAGGAGTCGTCACTGAGACGCTTCCCAATACGACATTTCGGGTAGAACTCGAGAATGGTCATATTGTGACCGCGCATATTTCTGGAAAAATGCGCAAGAATTACATCCGCATTCTGACCGGTGACAAGGTTACGGTTGAGCTGACGCCGTACGACCTTTCGAAGGGCCGTATCATTTACAGAGGTCGGTAATTTAAGGCAGGTGCTCTAATTCCTTGAGCGCCGGTTCCGAATCCAGCTTCAACGTATCGTCCTTATCGACGGTGATACGCACGTGCCCACCGTCCGCGAGGCTGCCGAATAGCAATTCCTCGGCGAGCGGCCGTTTGATGTGCTCCTGGATGATGCGTGCCATTGGCCTGGCGCCCATCTTCGGGTCGTAACCTCGCTGGGCGATCCACTCGCGTGCAGCATCATCAAGTTCGAACGTGACGTTGTTGTTATCGAGTTTTGCTTCGAGTTCGACGACGAGTTTATCGACGACGCGTTTGATTGAATTGAAATCGAGCGACGCAAACTGAATGATGGAATCCAGGCGATTGCGGAACTCCGGAGAGAACGCCTTGCGAATTATCTCCATGCCATCGCTGCTGTGATCCTGCTGCGTGAAGCCGATTGAGGCTCGGCTCATTTCCTGAGCCCCCGCGTTGGTCGTCATAACAATGACGACATTGCGGAAATCTGCTTTGCGACCGTTGTTGTCGGTCAGCGTGCCATGATCCATGACCTGCAACAGCAGGTTGAAAACTTCCGGATGTGCTTTTTCGATTTCGTCGAGCAGTACGACCGCATGCGGGTTCTTGGTAACCGCCTCAGTGAGCAAACCACCCTGGTCGAAACCTACGTAACCCGGCGGCGCGCCGATAAGGCGAGACACGGCATGCCGTTCCATGTACTCCGACATATCGAAGCGAATTAGCTCGACACCCATGCAATGCGCGAGTTGGCGAGTAACTTCGGTTTTGCCGACACCTGTCGGGCCCGCAAAAAGAAAGGCACCAATAGGCTTGTCTTCTTCACGCAGTCCCGAACGGGACATCTTGATCGCAGAACCCAACGCTTCTATGGCCTGGTCCTGACCGAATATCGTTAACTTGAGATCGCGTTCGAGTGTACGCAAAGCATCTCTATCCGACGATGAGACACTTTTTGCAGGGATACGCGCCATTTTCGCGACAACGTTCTCGACCATTTCAACCGTTACGCGATCGCCGCGCTCCGATTCGGGTTGCAGATGCAGGCTGGCGCCCGCCTCGTCAATCACATCGATAGCCTTGTCCGGCAATCGCCTGTCATTGATATGACGCATCGACAACTCCGCTGCGGCCTGTAAAGCATCCGTGTCGTACCTGATCCCGTGGTGTTCTTCAAAACGGCTTTTCAGGCCTTGCAGAATGGCCACTGTCTCATCGAGGCTCGGCTCCGGCACATCAATTTTCTGGAAACGGCGCGCGAGCGCATGGTCTTTCTCAAAAATTCCGCGGTATTCAGAATAGGTTGTGGATCCTATGCAGCGGATCTCGCCGTTGGCCAGCACCGGCTTGATAAGATTACTCGCATCCATTACGCCACCGGATGCCGCACCGGCCCCGATAACGGTATGGATTTCATCGATAAACAGAATTGCACCAGGGTCTTCGCTGACTTCCGCGATTACGCCCT
>Ga0224512_10003270_pt1 | contig 14345 bp, 12 predicted proteins | sample SF_May12_sed_USG_4_FD_169103 | JGI IMG/M metagenome (GOLD analysis project Ga0224512, IMG submission 169103) | Sediment microbial communities from San Francisco Bay, California, United States - SF_May12_sed_USGS_13 | ecosystem: Environmental > Aquatic > Marine > Sediment | place: USA...
GTGGTTGAACCGCGAACGGCAGACTGTATAAACACGACGCCACAACAAGACCCGCGAACGAAAACGTGAGCGCGCTGCCCGTCAGTTCAACCCACCAACCGCCGATGGCGCCACCAGGTCCAAGAAGAATTAGTAAATAAAAGCCCATGACAGTTGGTGGCAAGACGATGGGCAATGCCACTGTTGTCTGCACGAAGGGCTTCAGTTGCGACGACGTTCGCGCCAGCCACCACGCGATAGGCGTGCTGATGACGATTAGTATCACCGTGGTGATGGCCGCAAGCTGAAACGACAGCGCTAATGGTGCCAGGAGACTGTCGGCATTCACTGCGCCACCGAATAGCCGTGTTCTTCAATCGTCTGTCGGCCAACCGGACCGGCGACGAACGCAAGAAATTCAGCGGCGGTTTCATTCTTCTCAGCGCGGCGCAACAGTATTGCCTGCTGCTCCAGCGGCGCGTGCATTTCTTGAGGTATCAACCGACTGCATGTTGCATCTGGCAAGCGCTTGTCGATCGCTTGCGAGCGGGCTATCAGGCCAAAATTGGCACCGCCCGACACGACAAAGTGCAGTGTCTGGGCGATGTTCTCGCCATAAACAAGTTGTGGCTGAACTGCCTGCCAAAGTCCGGCTACTTCCAGGTATTCTTTTGCCGCCTCGCCATACGGCGCCGTGAGCGGATTCGCGATAGCGAGCCGGCGCTTGCCGAGACTGGCCAATGCGTCCTCGCAGTTGGCGCCGCTCATCAACGGGTCTTCCGACCAGAGGACAAGCCTGCCCACAGCGTAGGTAAATCGTGTCCCCTTGACTCCAAGCCCGGACTCTTCCAGCAAAAGCGGCCGATCCTTGTCTGCCGCAAACAGCACATCAAAAGGTGCGCCGTGCACTATTTGGGCGTAAAGCTTGCCGGTGGATGCAGTCGTGACCCTGACTGGCTGTCCCGAACTCGCCTCAAATTTCTCGCCGAGTGCTCGTGCCGGCTGTAGAAAATTACTGGCCACGGCAACGGTCAACTGCTCGGCACCCGCCGGCAGCGCAAACAGAATCGCCAGAAATACTGGCATGTATTTTCCTGCAAGCATGAGGGGGCTTATTTTGCCTTACAGTTCCGCCGATGGGTATGTAGCAAGGGTTCCGTATAGCCGTTGGGCTGGTCGACACCTTTAAGGACAAGGTCGCAGGCAGCAGCAAAAGCAATGCTCGTGTCAAAACTGTCACTCATCCGCGTGTAAAGCGGATCACCTGCGTTCTGCCCGTCGACGATTTCTGCCATGTGCTTGAAGGTCTCGAGCACTTGTTCCTCCGTTGTCACGCTATGCAGCAGCCAGTTTGCGATGTGCTGACTTGAAATTCGTAGCGTAGCCCTGTCCTCCATCAGACCGACGTCGCTGATATCCGGAACCTTGGAACAGCCGACGCCCTGGTCGATCCAGCGCACGACGTAACCGAGAATACCCTGCGCATTGTTGTTCAGCTCGGATTGGATTGTCTCCGCGTCGAAGTCTGCCGGATCACCGAGTGGTGGTGTCAAGATATCGTCAAGACTCGCGAATTCTCTTGCAGCAAGTTTCTCCTGAACCTGCCTGACATCGACGGCGTGATAATGCATTGCATGCAAGGTCGCCGCTGTCGGCGACGGTACCCAGGCACAGTTCGCACCTGCCTCAGGATGGGCCTGCTTCGACGCCATCATCTGTTTCATCTCATCGGGCTTTGGCCACATGCCTTTGCCGATTTGTGCTTTGCCTGGCAGCCCACAACGAATACCGGTGTCGACGTTCCAGTCTTCGTACGCATTGATCCATGGCTCCGCCTTGATCGCCTCTTTGGGCAACATGGGCCCGGCATGCATGCTGGTGTGGATCTCATCGCCCGTGCGATCAAGAAACCCCGTATTGATGAATACCAGGCGATCTTTGACCGCACGAATACACTCCTGAAGGTTTACAGTCGTGCGCCGTTCCTCGTCCATGACGCCTACTTTGAGTGTGTTCGACGCGAGACCCAACAGGTTTTCGACGCGGCCGAATAACGTATTGGTGAAGGCGACTTCGTCCGGCCCGTGCATCTTGGGTTTTACGATGTACACGCTGCCGCTCTGGCTGTTTGCCATTCGTTCGCTCTGCCGCGAATTGGCAATCGCGCAGGCCGATGTAACGACAGCATCGATCAGGCCTTCAAATACTTCATTGTCGTCCTTGTCGAGCACTGCGTCGGTCGTCATCAGGTGTCCGACATTACGGACGAGTAACAAGCTTTGCCCCGAGAGCCTGAGATCACCGCCATCAACCGCGGTGAATATTCGATCCTGGTTCAGGCGCCGCGTTATCGTGCGACCACCCTTTTCCAGCTTGGCTTCAAGGGTTCCCTGCATCAGCCCCAGCCAGTTGCGGTACACGCCGACCTTGTCTTCGGCATCAACCGCTGCGACCGAATCCTCGCAGTCCTGAATCGTCGTAATTGCCGATTCAAGGATGACGTCGCTGACATTGCCGGGAGCATCTCTGCCGACCACATGGTTCGGGTCAGTCTGGACTTCGATATGCAATTCGTTGTTGCGAAATAAGTAGGAGTGCTGACTGCCTGTATCGGTGTAAGCGACAAACTTGTCGGCCTCGCGAAAGCCGCTGGTGCTGCCGTCATCCATTGTCGCGATGCACTTTTTCTTGTCGGACGAAGCATCAATCGAATAGACACTTACATTAGCGTGGCTGCCGGTCTCGAGCGGAATGGTGCGATCGAGAAAGTCGCTCACGTAGCGGATAACCGCGGCGCCACGCGTCGGGTTGTACGACGAACCCGGTTCCTTGCCGCCGTCTTTCGAAATTACGTCGGTGCCGTACAGAGCATCGTAGAGGCTACCCCAACGCGCATTGGCGGCATTCAGCGCAAAACGCGCGTTACTGACGGGCACGACAAGTTGTGGGCCGGCGATGGTCGCTATTTCCCGATCAACGCCTGAAGTCGCAATTTGAAACGGCGCGCCGGACTCTTTCAGGTAGCCAATCTCCCTGAGGAAGGCGACGTATTCCTCGTGGTTCCAGGGCTGGCCACTCCTCGCCTTGTGCCACTCGTCTATTTGCGCCTGGAGATTGTCACGTGTTGCCAGAAGTGCGCGATTGGTCGGCGTCAGGTCGTCGATCAGGGATTCAAGGCCCCGCCAAAACGTGCTCGATTCGATACCGATAGCCGGCAGCAATTCGTCTTCGACAAAACGAAAGAACACCGAGTCAACGAGCAGGCTGCCCACTGGCTCGCGGCCAAAAGAAATATCGCTGCTATTACTGGTTGGATTCATCGCTTTTCCAGGCTTGCCACTCCGCGTGAGCATACATGCCTCTGTGCCCGCAGGCACGACTCGCGCGCGATGATCCGGATCAACTAGCCCGGCGTAGCGCTGGCCATTCCGTCTGAGCCGAGAATTTCTCCACGATACATCGGAGCGCGGCGACCAATGCGGCGGGAGAGAACCTGTCCCCAGTGCGGAATCACGAGCTGGCTTCCATCTGGTGCGATGAATTTTCGCGTTGCGTGATTATGCAGTGGCGCGTCATTCGTACCAACTATCAAGAACAGCCAGTTGATGACTCCGAATACGTGTCCGGCTTGAACGTTACCGACGCGGTTGCGGGCGTCTGTTTGTATCTCAATGTGTCGGCGACCGCTACGAAACAGAAAGCTGCGTTTACCTTCCCAACCGGACCACGCAAGAAATTGACTTGAATCTCTCAGTCGTACTTTTCGTCCATCGGCAAGCCTGGCGAAACACTTAGCGTAGCGCAGCGGTATGTCTACAGAGTACTCGATGACGTCTGCGTGGCTCGCCCCGATAAGAGGAATAGTGCGATCCAGGAAGGCTGCTCTTCGGTGTGCACGTGGTGCGCGTTTGAAAATTGAAAGTCCCATCGGTAAGTCTCCCGTTCCGGCCTATGCAGCCGATTCACTATGTTCAATAAATTGTTCTTCCTCTGTACTGCCGGCGAGCGCTGTCGTTGATGACAGTCCGTCCATGATGGTGTTCTGAACCGCATCGAAATAGCCGGCACCAACGAATGACTGGTGCTTAGCTGCCCGAAAACCGTATTTCTCATCGGCGAATTCTTTTTCCTGCAGCTTGGAGTAGGCGAACATGCCTTCTTCCTTGTAGGCGCGGCTGAGGTTGAACATGCTCGAGTTCAGCGCGTGCCATCCGGCCAGCGTAATGAACTGGAATTTGTAACCCATCGCACCCAACTCCTCACGGAACGTCTTCATCGTGGCGTCATCAAGATTCGCCTTCCAGTTAAACGATGGCGAACAGTTGTAAGCCAGCAGTTGGTCCGGATACTCGGCGTGAATCGCTTCAGCATAACGCCGCGCCTGATCGAGGTCGGGTTTGGACGTCTCGCACCAGATCAGGTCGGCGTAAGGTGCATACGCAAGCCCGCGGGCGATTGCCTGGTCCAGCCCGGCATTTGTGCAGAAGAATCCCTCCGGCGTGCGCTCTTCTGTAATGAATGGTCTATCACGCTCATCCGCATCCGATGTAATCAGGTTCGCGGCATCGGCATCCGTCCGCGCAAGAAGAACCGTCGGCACGCCGCAGACGTCTGCAGCGAGCCTCGCGGCCGTCAACTTCGCGACAGCTTCCTGCGTCGGTACGAGAACTTTGCCGCCCATGTGGCCGCATTTCTTCGCCGATGACAGCTGGTCCTCGAAGTGCACGCCCGCGGCGCCGGCGCGAATCATACTCTTCATCAATTCGAAGGCATTGAGGTTGCCGCCGAAGCCAGCCTCGGCATCCGCAATGATCGGCGGGAACCAATCAATCTTGGTCTCACCGTTCAAGGCATGAATTTCGTCGGTGCGCATGAGCGCATTGTTGATTCGTTCGACCATTTTCGGCACCGAGTCCACCGGGTAGAGGCTCTGGTCCGGGTACATTTCTCCCGCACTGTTACCGTCGCCTGCCACCTGCCAACCGGAGCAGTAGATCGCTTTGAGACCGGCCTGCACTTCCTGGATGGCCTGGTTGCCCGTTAGCGCGCCAAGACCGCAGAGAGGGTCTTCCTGATTGATGAGGCGCCACATCTTCTCGGCACCCAGTCGCGCCAGCGTGTACTCGATGTTGACCGTACCACGCAGCTTGACGACGTCTTCAGCGCTGTAGTTGCGCTCAATACCCTTCCAGCGCGGGCTATTGGCCCAGTCGGATTCGAGTTTTTCAATCTGTTCGCGTCGGTTCATGTTGTCTCCAGGACTACTGCGTATTTGGTGTAACAAAGCGTGAATATTGGGTCTTCGAGAGGTATAGTACGTTCAACAGTGAATAAATTTCACAGAAAAAACTTCACAATGTTAATTTCACAAATGAGATCGGCATGAGCCCAGCACAAGGATTGCGGCGCAAAGCCCATTTCGCCGGCACGAAAATCAAGTCATTGAGGAAACGCAATCACTTGACGCTTGAAGACCTGTCGGTGCGCTGCGTACAGATCGATGCCGAGGCCGGACCGTCGGTGTCCTATTTATCGATGATCGAGAATGGCAAACGAGTGCCGTCAGAACGGTTGCTGAGGATCATTGCGGACATATTCCAGAAGGAACTGAGTTGGTTTTATGACGAATCGCTCGATGATGCGATTGACCCGGCGCCGCGTGAATCGGCTGTAAGCGGCCTGCCGCTGGAACCTGCATTTCTTTTTTCAGATAGCCTGTTACAGCTCGCGATACCAGAGCTTCTGGCGCAAACCGGTACAACCGGCCGGCAATTTGCACACCTCCTGATTCGTGCTCATCAGGAGTCCAATCAAAATCGATTTCCCGACCTTGAGCGTGCCGCGGAGAGCGTTGGCAAGAAGCACTTCCCACTGCAGGTTGAAGATGTATTGGATATCGCGACCGACGTCGGCCTGTCCATCAAATGGTTCGACAAGTCGCCAATCAAGGATCGTCGCGACACCGATTTTCCATTGAATACCGTGGTGCGCTCGTTTTTCGAGGCGCCCAAAACTGTCTACCTGAATAGTGCGCTGAAGGAGCACCCTGAGCGATTGAAGTTCGATGTTGCGAATCATATCGCCCACATGGTTCTTCATGATGGTGACGGAGCGCGTGCGCCCCAGATTTCCGGTGGACGGGTAGCAGGACGCAGGGATGAAACTGAGTCAGTCAATGTCGATGCAAAGAATATTCTGCTCGCCTGGCGTGACTTCGAGTGCAGTTACTTTGCGGCGGCGCTGCTGGCACCGAAAACACCCTTTCGCCAGTTCCTCGCCAAACATGCGTACGCGATCGATGCGGGTGACAAGATCAAACTAACGAAAGCGCTGGTCATGCGTCGCATGCCCAGCGTCAGCCCATACCCGTTCTGGCACTACTTCGACGCGTACCCTCCAGGCAACCTGCGGGCCGTTTATCGTGGTAACGGCATCCCATTGCCCTGGGGCAACATGTCCCTGGTTTCTGATCCCTGCCAGCACTGGGCCGTGTTTCGCATGCTCAATACGCGTTCGACAAAACCGTCGTCGCAGATCTCGGTGCTGCGTGCCGGTGATGACAAGCGGCTCTATTGTTGCCAGTCAATTCGCAGCACTGACGCCGCTGGAAACCCACATGTTCTGTGCGCCGGCGTAGACCTTGCCCCTGCCCTGCGCGCACAAAACATTGAGCCGAAGGAGACCATTGAGGCAATTGAGAAGAGCTGCAACAGCAACGGCGGTTCTGGCCCCATCCCGAACGAAGCAACCAGCCAGCTGCAGAGCATTGGCAAAATACTCAATATCGGCTGGATCGCTCAAGGTGCCAAAAAAGACGCGACCATTATCTGCCCACGCAGTTCGGGTTGCCCGCGAGACAAGCATTGCCTGGGTAAGGCCATGCCGAGACTCAAACCACAGATCGACCAAATACGTGAGTCGTTACTTGCAGAGCACAACTGACTATACTCGTACGATGGATCTCGGAATATCAGACAAAGTACGGCCGCTGCTTGATGCAGTAAAAACATTTATTGATGAAAAGGTGCTCCCCGTTGACGAGGAGTTCCTTGCCGAAGTTGCCACCGGCGATCGCTGGACGCTCAGTGATCGACAAAATGAAATTCTCGACAACTTGAAGTCCGCTGCGCGCGAACAAGGCCTCTGGAATTTCTGGTTAACTGACAGTGAGAGCGGTTACGGGCTGAGCACGGTCGAATACGCCTACCTGGCCGAGGAGACCGGCCGCTCGCATCTCGCAGCAGAAGCCTTCAATTGCAGTGCGCCGGACACGGGCAACATGGAAGTCATAGAGCGTTACGGCACGGCGGAACAAAAAGAACAGTGGCTCGAGCCGCTGCTCAACGGCGAGATGCGGTCAGCCTATGCAATGAGCGAACCGGACGTCGCATCGTCGGACGCAACGAATATTTCGACCTCTGCTGTGCTCGAGAATGGTGAGTGGGTCATCAACGGGGAGAAAACCTACATCTCCGGCGCTGGCGACCCGCGCTGCAAGATAATGATCTGCATGGTGAGGTCGAACCCGGAGAACCACCGTCACCAGCAACACTCACAAATCCTGGTCCCGATGGACGCGCCCGGGGTCGAGGTGGTTCGACCGATGGATGTGTTCGGCTGCGACGATGCACCGCATGGCCACATGCATATCCGCCTGACAGACGTCCGCGTTCCGGAGGCGAATATCATCCTCGGCCCGGGACGAGGTTTCGAGATCGCGCAAGGCAGGCTGGGGCCGGGGCGAATACATCATTGCATGCGGGCAATCGGCATGGCCGAACAGGCATTGCAACTGATGTGCCGACGCTCGGTTTCGCGCACGGCATTCGGCAGGCCGCTTGCAAAGCTGGGCGGTAACTACGACGTCATTGCTAAGGCGCGAATCAATATCGACATGGCAAGGCTACTCACATTACAGACGGCGCATATCATCGATACTGAAGGTGTGCAGGAATCGCAGGTCTGGATTTCAAAAATAAAAGCAACGGTGCCGAACGTTGCCATCGACGTTATTGACGACGCTATTCAAATGCACGGAGCCGCAGGCATTTCCCAGGACTTCCCACTGGCCGCAATGTACACAGTGGCGCGCACTTTGCGCTTCGCGGACGGCCCCGACGAAGTACACCGCATGGTTGTCGCGCGCAGCGAATTGCGCCCATATATAAAGGCTCAGCAGTCATAGCGACGACCCGAGTCAGCACGGGACCCAGGTAAATGGCTATGGCGGAAACCATCAAAGCAGAAGACCTTCCGAGCTTGGTTGGCAAAGAACTGGAGCCGTCGGCGTGGATGGAAATTACGCAGGAGCGCGTCAACCAGTTCGCAGAAGCAACCAACGACCATCAGTTTATTCACGTCGACGCGGATAAAGCGGCGCAGACACCGTTCGGCGGTCCGATCGCCCATGGCTTCCTGTCGCTCTCTCTGCTGTCCTTCCTCAACGCACAGAGTTCGATCGTGCCGGAAAATCTCGCCATGGGAATTAATTACGGCTCGGACAAGGTGCGCTACCTGATGCCCGTTAGAGTCGGCAAGCGAATTCGTTCCCGGCAAAAAGTGGTGGCGGTAACAGAGAAGAATCCCGGGCAATGGCTGATCAAGAGCGCCGTGACCGTCGATATCGAAGGCGAAGAGACACCTGCACTGATTGCCGAGATACTGACAATGATGGTTGTTGCTTGACAGCAAGCTCATCGAACAACGGAGGCATCAATATGACTATCAGACTCGACGGCCAGGTGGCCATAGTGACCGGAGCCGGCCAGGGACTGGGTCGATGCCATGCGCTGGCATTGGCCGAGCGCGGCGCTAAAGTCGTCGTCAACGACCTCGGCGACGAGCATGGCAATTCTGCGAATGCCGATGCCGTGGTCACGGAAATCAGGGCGGCGGGTGGCGAAGCAATTTCGAATGCTGCCGACGTCGCAAATTTTGAGTCTGTCCAGGACATGGCAAGACAGGCTATGGACGCATGGGGCCGGATCGATATCCTTATCAACAATGCGGGCATCCTGCGTGACAAGACCTTCCTGAAAATGCCTATCGAGGATTTTCGCCTCGTCGTTGAAGTGCATTTGATGGGCAGCGCCAACTGCACCAAGGCGGTTTGGGAAATCATGCGCGAGCAAAATTACGGGCGTATCGTATTCACGACATCAAGTTCGGGCCTGTACGGCAACTTCGGCCAGTCCAACTACGGTGCCGCAAAGATGGCGATGGTCGGCCTGATGAACACGCTGCATCTCGAAGGCGCGAAAAATAACATTCATGTCAATTGTCTCGCGCCGGCAGCCGGCACCGCCATGACCGAGGGCTTGTTCCCGGAGCCTGTATTCAAACTATTGTCCCCCGAAACCGTCAGCCCGGCGATCGTCTTTCTCGCCGGACCCGATGCACCGAGCCGCAAAGTCATCGCTGCCGGTGGTGGCAGCTTTGCCGTATTCAAGGGTTTTGAAACCGAAGGCGTTAATCTGCTACCCGATGACGTCTCAGCCGAGGGTGTTGCGGCAGCGTGGGCAGCGATCAACAGCGAGGCCGGTATGAAGGAATTCACCGGCGGCTTCGAGCAAACCACCAAGTTTGCGACGCAAGGCGCAAACAATCTTGGCCTCAAACTATCCTGACAGCTTGCGTCGAAAACGACGCATGCCGCCGACCCAGCGATCGTAGTCGGCAGCCTTGCGTTGAAAATAGCCCAGAACCTCTGGGTGCGGCGCGATCAGGAACTGGCCGTTCGCGACACCGTCCACTATGCAGTCCGCTACTTGCTCTGGCGTCAGAATGCCATCGGCGTCAGCACCGCCGAAGACGTTTTCTTTTGCGCCCGGTCCAACCGCAAGATCGAGCATGCGGGTCGCAACGGCTTGCGGACAAACCATGGAGACTTTGATGCCCTCATCGCCATGCCGGATCGCCAACGCCTCGGCAAAACCGACAGCAGCGTGCTTGGTCACGGAATACGCTGCATCGCCGATCGACGACAACAGACCGGCCGCCGATGCAGTGTTAACGAGGTAACCGCCACCGCGTTCAACCATGCGTGGCACAAGCACCCGCGCGGCATAGACGTGCGCCATGACATTGACTCGCCAGGAAATTTCCCAACGGTCATCAACCGGAGCCAAAACACCATCAGCCGATGCGGCGCCCGACTTGCCATCGCCGAACACAAGCCCTGCGTTTGAGACGAACATATCGATCGGGCCGACCGTCTCTTCGACTTTGTTGATCATTGCGGTCATATCCGCTTCGTCACCAACATCAACCTTGATACCAACGCCGTCAATGTCAGTAGCTACCAATTGAGCGGCCACGTAGTCGAGGTCGGCGACTACGACTTTGATATTGTCCTGAGCCAGCCGTCGGCACAGCGCTTGCCCTATGCCATGCCCGCCGCCCGTGACGACCGCTACATTTACATCGGCAATCATGCGACTTCCTTAGCCAGCGTCCGACAAGCGCACAATCTGTTTGCCCATGTTGCGGCCTTTGAGCAAGTCGATGAATGCCTGCGGGGCGTTCTCAACGCCTTCGACAATAGTCTCCCGATACTTCAATTTGCCCTCTTCAAGCCACTGAATCGCTTTTACAACGTACTCCTCGCATGCTTTGGGCTTGTCAGTCACGATAAAACCGCGAATCGTCAACCGACGCCCAATAATAATGGCCATGCCTCTCGGTCCTGGCTGCGGTTCTTCGTCGTTATAATTCGAAATCATGCCGCAAAGTGCGACGCGTCCGAAGTCGCGCATATGCCAAAGGGCCGCTTCGAATATTTCGCCACCGACATTTTCGAACAGAACGTCGATGCCCTTGGGCGAAACCTCCCTGAGGCTGGCTGACAAATCCTTGCTCGTCCGGTAGTTGAATGCGCCGTCGTAACCGAACTCATCGCTTAGCAGTGCGACCTTCTCATCAGAGCCTGCGGAGCCGGCAACATGGCAGCCATGGATCTTGGCCAGTTGCCCAACTACGCTCCCGACCGCCCCCGAGGCCGCGGAAACGAAAACATTGTCGCCTGGCTTTGCTTTGGCAATTTTCATCAGGCCGACGTAGGCAGTCATGCCCGGCATACCAAGAATGCCCAGGTGATAAGAGAGTGGTGCGAGACCGGTGTGAACTTTGCGCAGCAGCCTGCCGTCGCAAACGGAGAAATTCTCCCAGCCCAACATACCCATAACATGGTCGCCTTCAGCGATACCGTCGTAGCGACTGGCAACAACCTGCCCCACTACACTTGCCTGCAGAACCTCGCCTATCTGAAACGGCGGCACATAGGATTTGACATCGTTCATGCGTCCGCGCATGTACGGATCAACCGACATGTAGATATTGCGGATAAGAACCTCTCCATCGGCCGGATCCGGAATCGCTTCTTCAGTAAGCGTAAAGTTGTCATTCGTAACCCACCCGCTTGGGCGACTTGCGAGCCGGATCTGCTTGTTAGAATCCGCAGTCATAGGGAGCATCCACAGTTGCAAAGAATATGAACCGGACACCATACTGTAAGACAAGGAGGCGATTCAATGAGTCGACTATTGTTGTTAGCGGGTGTTTGCGTACTCGCGGTTGCTTGCAAGCAGCCAGGGGGCGATCACGTAAGCCAGGATGATGCCGCTGGTGCCGAGGCTATGATCGAGACCGCCGAAACGCTTTCCGGTGCCGCAGCCTACGAGAAAGGCTGTGCGCGATGTCACGAACAGGGAGATGCCGGCGCCCCGGTAACGGGAGACCAGGATGCCTGGACGGGCCGCTCATGGCTCTGGGAGGCAATACTCGTCGAGCACGCCAAGCAGGGCTATCTCGGCATGCCCGCGCTGGGCGAAAACGTGCAACTTAGTGACGCCGAGATCTCTCTGGCAGCCGAGTACATGCTGCGACAAGTCCATCCGGAAGTGCCTCCCGACTGACGCGAAGTGCAGCTGTTGATGCCAATGCTATTGTGCGGAGGAGTTAACCGGCCGGGAAGGAACATGCCTCGGGCAGTGGGTCGGGCAGGTTCCACCTCAGATTTTCCGGGTCGCGAAACTCGTCGGCATTCATCGTGCCGCCGCGGCGCCTGAACCACTCCACAAGGACGTCGCGTACCAGGGGTGTCCCGTTTGGTATGTCAAACCCGCCCTCAGGGGTGGCAGGCGTCATGATTCCGCCGCCACCGAGCAACAGGAAGTCATTCGCAACCACGCGAAGCCTGTCCGCATCCTCTATTGCATTTCCATCCTGCTTGATCATCTGGATTGCCATCTGACCCGCTTCGCAACTAACGAACACGCGCATTCCTGAAAAGCCGGCGCGACGCCGTTCTTGATGCACCTGGTTCGCAATAATTTTGCGTATCTCCAGGCCACTCAACTCAGTAATGGCGATGCGGTTATCGAAAGGAAACACACGGTACAGACTGCCGAAGGTCACCTCGCCTTTAGGGAGTTCGGCACGAATGCCACCATAGACGTTGTGAATGGCGATATCTGCATCAACCGATTGGAGAACCGCATCGGTGAACAGATTGCCAAGCACCGTTTCGGGTTGCTGGTGCAAAGTCATATCTGTTTCGACAAAAACGCCGACTTTTTCCGCTTTTAGCTGCTCCGCTACCTCGCGAGCGCGATCCGCAATGGTCACGACCTCAGCCATTGGTACTACTGGTCGCCCTTCATAAACCGCGAGCTCTCGTGATTCATCATTCTCGTAGGTACAACGTCCGTCTTCATCCGGAGCATTGACGCAAATAGCCTGCGGCGGGAAGATTTGACGATCAATAACGTTGCGGCTATTTCTGTCGAAGGTAAAGTCCACCCGATCGAATGCACGCGTATTAGAGTAACTCGACGTAATCACAATGCCGTTTACGACGTGTGCAATCCCATAGTGCGCGTGCCCTGCTACGATGTGATCGACGAGGCCGAACGGAATTTCATTCGCCACGCGCATGATTTCGCCTGACATCGCGCAGGAAGACAGATCAAGCGGGTCGGCAAAATCCGTGCAACCACTACCTGCGTGGGCAAGGACAATAACAAGTGATGCGCCGGCACTGCGCAGTGATCGCGCTTCCTCGATAATCGTTTCTGCGAGCGGCGCAATGCGCAGACCCTTGGTGTTAGCCGAAATCGTTGCTTCTATTGTGTACTCTGTCAGTACACCAATGATGCCGATCTTGACACCGGCTCTCTCCACGATTGTTGAAGGCTGTAAATTCTTCCACGCGACTACCTCATTCGTCACCGTATCGATGAGGTTCGCTGAGAGAACTGGAAATTCGATTTCTGTTAGCCGCTGCTTGAGCGCTCCCTGGGGATCATCAGCATCAGTTTCCGGTATGGCCTTCTCGCCGACCGGCCCGAAGTCGAATTCGTGATTGCCAAGCGCAGCCGCGGTATAGCCGAGCGCGTTATACGCCGCAACGACCGCAGCGCCTTCAGACAGGTTGGACTCAAGTGTTCCCTGCCACATATCGCCGGCGTCAACGAGTAACACAGCGCCGTCATCGGCTCGAGCATCGCGCACCGCAGCGACATAGCCGGAAAACGTTGTAATGCCGCCACGACCAGGCTGCGGAATTAACTCGCCGTGCACGTCATTGGTACCGAGAACAGAGATGATTATCGGTTCGGGCTCGGGAACGACCGAAGTCGGCGCACAAGAAGCAATGAAAACGGCAACGACGAAAGTAATTATTGTTCTATTCATACTGGAATCTCTCCGCTGTCAAAGCATCGCACTGCGCCATTGCCGCAATTTGTGAGGGCCCGATGCGGCAGCATCCGCCCACGAGTCTTGCGCCCGCTTCAATCCAGGCCTGAACCGACCGCTGGCATTGTAGCCCGGTCACGTTACCCGACCAGGAATTATCGTCAACGTTATACGTCTCACCCGAGTTTGGGTAGACGACAATTGCCTTGTCCGCAGCAGCCGACTTTAGTGTCGCGATTATCGGCAGTATCAGCTCGGGCGCCAGGCAGTTGACGCCTACGGCAAGCACACGAGGATGCCCTGCGAACAGACTTGCCACATCGGCGATTGGCGTACCGTCGCTGATATGCCCCTCGTCCCGGCACGAGAAGCTGATCCATGCCGGACTTTTTGTGTTGCTGAGCAACTCGGCGAGCACCTGTGCTTCCTCGTACGAAGGAATTGTTTCGCAGGCCAGTAAGTCCGGCTCGCTGGCGTCGAGTAATTCGAGCCGGTCGCTGTGAAATTCGTGTAACTCTGCGCCTGTCACGCCGTACTGCCCCGTGTATTCCGAAGCATCATGGAGCGCTGCGCCAAACGGCCCGATGCTTGCTGCAATTAGCGGCTCACGATCTGTATCGGGATTGTCACGCAGAAATTCCCGGCGCGCCTGCTCCGCCAATTTGACCGAA
>Ga0224512_10003271_pt1 | contig 14339 bp, 19 predicted proteins | sample SF_May12_sed_USG_4_FD_169103 | JGI IMG/M metagenome (GOLD analysis project Ga0224512, IMG submission 169103) | Sediment microbial communities from San Francisco Bay, California, United States - SF_May12_sed_USGS_13 | ecosystem: Environmental > Aquatic > Marine > Sediment | place: USA...
CGGCGGGTACTCCCCTCTGCGGGGGGAAAGACGATGTGTGGAGATCTTGTTTCCTCCCCCGGAGGGGGAGGTGCCGAGCGAAGCGAGGCGGAGGGGGCAGCCTTCGAAAACGGACGCACCGCCCTCGAAGGAGTACGGTTTGCCTATGGCCGAGCAACACGAACTCGAAGAGCTGAAACGACAACTCCATCACGTTGCGGATCAGGGCAATAGCGGGGCCGACGAGGTACTCAAGAAGGTAGATGAGTACATGGCAACCGATGAGGTGTCGCAGGATCACCACGACGGACTCGTGCAACAACTACGCGACGCTGTCGATCACTTTGAGGTCGAGCATCCCCGTCTGACCGCAGCTATGCAGAAGGTCGTGGACTCGCTTACCGCCGCCGGGATCTAATCCGCGGCGGGCCCGGGAACTCTTCGGCGCCGCTCTGCGTCCAACCAACATGCGTTCTCGCCTCCCGATTTCGATCGCCCTCCTTGTCATCCTTGGAGGCGCGGCGTGCGGGGGCGAACGCTCCAGCGAAGCCACGGCGGTCGGCGATGTCTACCCGGTATCGGGTTACGTCCATGCCGGTCCCACCTGCCCGGTCATGCAGGATCCCCCCGAAGCAGGGTGCGAGGATCGAGCCGTCGAGGATGCAGAGTTGTTGGTGCTGGACGCGTCAGGAACCGAGACGGCCGATGCGCGCACCGGCGTCGACGGCACGTTCAGCGTGACGCTGCCCCCCGGGCGCTACACGCTGGTACCGCAGCCCGTCGCGGGTCTGTTGGGAACCGCCGAACCGCAGGACTTCTTGGTCGACGCCGGCCCCGTTGTCGGCCTCGACCTCGCCTACGACACCGGCATCCGCTGAGTCCAGCCCGAGCGTTCGAGGATTCAGCCGCCCGCCGCCTCGATTGCCATGTCCACGGTCACCCAGAACGCGTCGAAGGTGGGGGCCACAGGGCTGTTGTGGCCGACACCTTCCAGGACGGTGAGGTGTACCGCATAGCCGGCATCCCTCAGCGCCTGATCGAAGTCGATCGACGACTGTACCGGGTTCCAATCGTCGATATCTCCGTGCAACAGGTACACCTCGAGATCGGGGTTCCTGCCGATGTTGGTGTACGGATCGACGATCTCCCACGCCGCCGGATCGGACTCCTTGAGGCCGCGGGCAATTCCCGAGACGGCATAGTCATATCTGCCGGCGACTCCGACAAGTACATCGGGGATTATGGAAGCGTCCGTCGTCGCGCAATCCTCGATGGGGCTGAGGAGCTCCGCCGCCAAGGCCACCGTTGCCCCCGTCGCCGCACCCGCCGAGTGGCCCAGAACCGTCACGCGATCAGGCGAGCCTCCGTAGTCGGCCGCGGTGGAGCGGGCGAATCCGATAGCGCAGGCAACGATCTCCGCGTCTTGGAAGAAAATATCGACGGGCCAGTCGACGTTATAGACGACGGCCCCGCCTGCGGCAATGCGCTCGGCTAGAGCGTCATATCCCGACCGGCTGTTTGGGACCTGTCCGTGGAGCACCACAAGCACCGGCCACGGTCCGGCTGACGTGGGTGCCCACACGTCGAGTTGCCCGGTGGTCGCCGCTCCGGGAGTTCTGAGGTCACTCTCCCCGGCTGGCTCATCGAGCTGACGGTAGGCGACGTCCCTGGTGACTTCGACTGGCTCGCCTTCATCCAAGGTGGTCGTGGTCGGCAGGGTCGTGGTGGTGGTCGGTGCCGTAGTGGTGGTCGTCGTCGCGGCCGGGGCCGTGGCGGTGGGAGCGGGCGCGGCCGCTGCGATAGTGCTGGAAGATCCCTCGCTATCCCCACCGCAGGCGCCGAGGACCAAGGCAGCAATCGTCACTGTCATGAATCGTTTCACTGGTTTCCCCCTTATCCGACTCCCTTCGGGGGTCGGTGCCCTACATCGGGGCACGCCAAACGCGAGCGCAATAGGGCCGAAGGTCAACTTCGTGAACTTGTGAATTGCGAGCTAGTGGCCCAGCGGCGCCGCCCAGCTGCTACTCGGAGGACCGTTCGACTCCAAGCGGCGACTCGCTGACTAGTCGCTAGCGGCCGCCGCCTCCAGGGTCGTCTCCATCGTTTCCACCGCGAAGACACGACTTTGGGTGTATCCGACCAGGCCAGCGTCCCGTAGCACCTCGTCGACCACGTGGGCGTTAGGTGCCTCGAATAATGCGAAAACCGTGTGAGAAGCCATGTTGGCCCAGCCGTCCCGGAGCGTCGCTCCCTTCGCAGCGGCGGCTTCCGCCATTGCCCCGATCCCGCCAGTCAGCTTCCCCTTGTTCTCTTCGTTCCTGAACGCGCAGCTTTCCGCGCTGTGCGTATTCACGACCATGTGCAGCATCAGTCCTCCCTTTCTCCATCGACTCTACAGGAGCCGGCTAACCGACCGCAGGGCATTGGTCGGCCCCCTTCGGGATATCCGAGATCACGACCAAGGATTCTTCACCGCCCCTGACCTCGGCCTCGACCCAGCATTGCCGCTCGACGGAACCTGCTGGGATATGGCTCCCGTACGGCGCCAGATTTCCTGGGTTCGCAAAGAAGTCGATCCGGTAGGTGCCAGGCTCAAGCCGCGCCGTTTCCTCCCACAGGTAATCCCCGGCGCCCCAATCCTCGACATCGACCTCCTCGACGTCCTCGCCCCAGAACATCGGGTGTACGACGTCTTCGCCCGAGAACGGGTCGCTGTCGATAAGGGTCCAAAACGCTCCTCCCCCTCCCTCGCCGGACTCGGACCAGACCACGGCCAAGAAGCGGTACCCCTCTACACCCGACCAATCCTGCACCGAGATCTTGATTGTCCCGGTGGCTGCAGTCTCAGCCACGTCATTGCAGGCGGCGAGCAGACCCGAAAGCAGCAACCATGCCAGCACGCGCGGAATCGAGACGCGCAACATCGCCGACCTCCCACCGGGTCTTGGCAACATCATCGGCCATTGGCGACCCACTCGATAGAGGCGGAGGTCACGGCTCGACTGACTCAACATCTCATACAGCTCAAGGCCATGGGGTGATGCCGACCGAAGAGCCGCCGCTACCCTCATCCGCCATGGATACTTGGGATGCGATCACCTCGCGCCGACAAGCTCGGAGCTTCACCGACGAGCCAGTGCCTGAGGCGGAGTTGCGACAGATTCTCGAAGCCGGCCGGCGAGCCCCGTCGTCACGCAACGGCCAACCATGGGACTTCGTCGTCGTGTCTGATCACGAGCAACTAGAACGACTATCTGAGGTATGGCAGGGAGCGTCGTGGGTGAAGGACACGACGGTCACTATCGCGCTCCTGATGCCATTAACCGAGGATGAGGGCGAGAAGTTGGTCGGCCGGCTCGATCTCGGGCAGGCGGCCATGCAGATGATGATCACCGCAGCCGGCCTCGGGATCGCCAGCGGACAGGCTTCCTGCCATGACCAGGCACTGGCCCAGAGTGTGCTCGGCTTCCCGGACGGCAAACATTGCGCGCTGTTGCTTGCCCTCGGCTATCCCGCCGATCGTCCGCTGGCTCCTATCAACAATCCAGCCAGGCGCGACTTCGACGACGTCGTCCACTTCGGCAGCTGGTGAGCCGACACCCTTTCTACGGTTGGTGAACGGTTCCTGCTAGTGGGAGACGGCAGGGGTGACAAGCTTCGCGAAACAGGTTGCTTCCTGCCGATGACCGGTGGATCGCCACAGGCGCCGACAGCCATCGCCGCTGCCGGCTAGGAGGTCAAGCCACAGCCGATAAGCGAACCGACGTCGTAGTAGGCGCGTGCGTCGACGATGCCACTCTCGCCACCCTCAAGGATGACGACCATCTCGACCGAGCATTCTGAGCCATCGGCCTGCGGTACCCCCATCGCCAACACTCCGCCGCTCCTGACCACTTCGATGTCCCGAGATCCGATGGGAGCGACCAGCTCCCAGTTGACGTTGGCGGCCATGAGCGCCGCGGCATGGGATGCGATGGCAGCGCTCCCTGCCAGCACGCCCCCTGCCAGTGGGTCGCTGAAGGTGGCGTCAGCGGCGAACATTGCCCCTACCTCGGCGGGATCGCCAGAGGACCACGCCTCCACGTACTCGACCCGCAGCGCTCTCGCTGCTTCCTCGATCTCGGGGACCTCGGTGAAGAACGGCCGCGTCGCGGGGTCGTAGAACGCCGTCCAATAGGCCACCAGCTCGTCGCGAATACCGTGGATCCGGTACTCGATCAGCGGGCTCTCCTCGGTGTACTCGAGAAGGCCGTGCTGCGGAAGCACCGCTACCCCATCGGCAACGCCGATGTAGGTCTCTCCCAATGTCGTCACCTCGCTCGGCGCCAGCGCCCAGACGTTGCCGGCCACCTGCAAGTACTCCTCAATCCCCACCGCTCCCGGGTCCGAGGCGCTGGCGTCAATGATCACCACATCATCGGTGTAGTGGGCTCGAGTCAGCTCCTTGTCGTGCTCCCCATCAGCAGCCACGGTGGCGGCGATGACCTCGTTGAAGTCCGATTCGAAAGCGCTCAACTCGGTCCCCGTTGGAAGGGTCAGTTCCGGGGCAGCCATCGTCGTCGTGGGAGCGGCGGTCGTGATCGATGCAGTCGTCACGCCCTGAGTAGAAGCCGGGCCCTCTGGGTGCCGCTTCCCCCGAGTCGCCGCAACTGGCGGCTACCAGTGCCAGAGCTATCAGAACGGTCAGTCGGCTCATGATCCTCCTCCTCACCGTATCCCTGTCGGTATCAACGCCCCCGCGCGCTGCGGATCATGGCTACGCCGCTGAGGAGCGACCACAACAACGTGGCGGTTATCCCGATCCAAACGAGAATGCCGAGGAAGCCTTCTTCGTCGCCGTCGATCACCCAGAACGTGCCGATCACCATGGCCAGCGCTGCCACCAATCCGAGCCAGCCCAGCCATTTCCATAGCACTCCGCTGCGCAGGATCACGATCGACGCACCGGTTAGGAACAAGGCCAACCCCCAAGGCATGATGGTGGTGTAGAGGGTGACGTCGAGGTTCATCAACGCTCGAAGGGTGCTGTCGGAGTAATCGTCCACATTCAGGACTAGGGCCGACGTGAAAGCGGCGCCGGCTCCGACGACCGCCACCGTGGCAACAGCTCCGGCGAACGACGCCCTCGACCACATGCCACTTTCATCGTCAGCCGGGGCGAGGGCGGCCCGCAGTGCCGATGCGAAGATCAGGAACGCGAACACGAAGAGCGCCCCCATGGACCAGTTGAAGAGGAAGACTTCGGTGTCGTTGTCGATGGCGAAGGACCTTATGTCCCCGATCGGATCGCTCGCCAGCGGTTGGTCCCCTCCGAGGAGCATCAGAGCCAAGAATGCCCCAAGCCCGAAGACGATGCCGGCAATACCTCCGATCCGACGCGATGAATTGATGGTTTTCGAGCTATCCATGGTGCACCCCCAGTCGAGAGTGGAGGTCGGTCAGTCTGCGCAGCAGAGACCTCCTCCTTCCAGTAGACCCCCGGCGGGGTCCTGGTTTTGCATTGACCACCAATTGACTACAACGCGATAGGGTCGAACGTCACTTTGTGCCTTTGTGAATTAATTCACAAGCCTGACCCCACTACATCAGGGGGTGCCCGCTACTGCGCAGCCGACGACCTGTCCTCGGCTAAACGCCAGCCAAGCACACGGGAGGAGGGAGTATCGACGCCTAGGACCTCGAGGCCGTCGTTGCGCCACTCGTAGATGGCGCTCTGACCGAAGCGGCGTCCTACGGCGATTGCGGTTTCCCGCACCAGGCCAGCCATCAGCAGACCCGGCTCGGGTATCGACCCGTCCGGGCCGCTACCGATTGTCTCCAGGGTCTCCACGCCAAGTGCTGCCACGGCATCGACCAGCGAGCGGTGACGCGCAGCATTGGAGGCAGCGTCACTCACCACCCCGCCAGGGTTGTAGGCCGTCACGATGTGAACGGGTTGCTCGAAAGGAAAGCCCGGACCGACATCCCCGTTCGGATGCGGATGTAGAACGCGCGTCCCGTGGTCAAAGGAGATCGTTACCACGGCACGGGCGAAACCATCGAGTAGCTCGTCCTCCACGGTCTGGACCCTAGGAGGGTCTTGGTGTGGACTCACCTCAGGCGAGGTCACACCGCGGTCAGCAAGCGTCGACGGATGTTCCCAGAAGCTCAACGCCCCTCAGGCGAGGCCGCGCCTATCTCCTCTGCTTCAGCTCGACTGCGATCGCGAGGGAACCACACCACCTGATGAGCACATGATTTCGCTGCCCCAGGCGAGGCCACGCCGTGGTGCCCCTGCGTCCACGAATGTTCCTGGAGAGCGCGATGCCCACGCGAGGGGGTCCCCGCCAAGAGACGACCGCGTTAGCTGATCTCGACCTGGGTGAGCGCCGTGACGGTGATCTCGACAGTCGACATGACTTCGGCCGGCATTCTCGCGGAGATGACCTCCTGTACCCACCGCTCGTGTGCTTCGGCGGATTCCCATACTTCGGTGACCATCCAGCCGCCGTCCACGGGGCCCTGGGAGAAGAATCCTCCAAAGCCGGGGAATTCCCGAATCTGTTCGAGGAATTCCGGTGTCCCGATACCCGCAGCTAGCCCATCGGTCATGCCCGGAACGCGGGCTTGCATCAGAACTGCCATAGCATCTCCTCTCGTACCACCTGACTAGATGTCCCCGGACCCTACAGGACCCTGTCGGCCTCGGGCGAGGCCACGCCCCGGTGCGCCAGGGTTGACGAATGTTCCTGGAGGACGCGCCCGTCATCGATGAGTCTGGGGTCTAGCCGGCCTTTGCCTGGGCCTCCCCAAGCATCTCGAAATTCTCGAATAGCCGATCCTCACCCAAACGCCCCCGCTCGCCTACAAGAACTTCACCCACCCTCGGCCACGGGATGAGCAACCAGTCGAAGAGCAAATCTCCGTTGAACAAACCGTGCTTCCAAAGTGTTGCCACGGTCTCGAAGTACCCGGCGTATCTGAAGAGATTGCTGTGCCCCTCGCTGCCAGGAGGATTCTGCTCAATAAAGTCGGAGTGGATCGTCGGAAAGTCGTCGCTCCAGATCCATCGCGCCACCTCACTCAGGCCAGAACTGTTGTACAGCTCGGCGGCCTGAAGCAAGAGCTTGGCGTCGTCTTTGGTCGGTGCGGCCATTGGGTTCTCCTCCTCGTTCTCGATGCTCGGCAGCATCAGGGTTCCGAACCTACACCTCTACGCAGGGTGGTGACGGCTTGACCTCAGGCGAGGCCACACCCCGGCGTAGGGGTTGTTGATGCAATGATTCTGAACATAGCGCCGAAGACCTGGCACCTTGCGTACAAGGTCGGCGTGGTCGCTTCGCCAGTGCCGCAGTGCTTCCTCCCTGGGTGCACCCGGTCGGGCATGCCACATCGTCAGACGCTCGATCACGAATACTCCTAGCTGGCGAAGGCTTCGGGCGGCTCGTGTGGCAGCCAGACCGTCCACACATCGAAACGGCAAAAGGGCCGAAGCCTCCAAGAACACGCCACGCCAACCCGTCCGACATGTCCCAATATGGACCCGTATTGAGCAGCCGGTCAGCCGATTTGGCTCTGCAGGTATGTCCTGATCTTCTCGGACCAGTCACGCATCATCTCGTCGAACTGGGCCGGCGCGTAGGCGTCGAAACCACTCGAGTGGCGGTCTCCCAGAAGGCTCATGTCATACGACACAGTGACAGTGCTGTGCCCCGGCCGGGCGTCCACACATTGGACACCCACGATCCCGGCGTGGTGCCCTGGTGTGAGTCGGGCATAGGTAACAGATCCGCTCGATCGATTGATCTCGACTATCACCCAAATAGTCTCGGCGCTGTGTGCTGCCGTGGTGAAGACTGTTCCGGGAGCCTCGCTTGGGTCACTAGCCGCGTACTGAGGATTCCACCCCGGCACCCACGCCCGTTCCCCTTCCGGCGTGAAGAGCCAGATCGCCTCCGCCGGGGGCAGCGGCAGCTCGAACTGGCCCGATGAGGCATGCCTCACGCGTTTATACCTTCCCTGCGGTGGGCGAGACCACCATGGGTCCGCCCATCTTGCCAGCGCAGCAACCGCGGGTCGATCCAGGTACCCCGCTGCACATGTGCTGCAGCCTCAGGGGGGCGTGACCTCAGGCGAACTCTCGCCCCCGGTGTGCCAGGGTTCACGAACTTTCCTAGAGGACCGGACGCGGAGGAACCCCGCCTGGAGCAGGGCGCCGGGTTACGCAGTCGTCCCATCACTCATACTTCCCCCTGGTTGGGTGAAAGCGCTTCCGTGGCTGGAGTACGTAGCCGGTAGATGCAAGAACTTGGAGTACGTTCTGATTGTCCACGAGACAGGGCCACGGAAGAAATAAGCCTCGGGTGTCGCGACCTTGTCGATGTCCTTCTTGTACTTCTCGGCCGTGCCTTTCGTCAGATGGAATTTCAATACGTCGCTGCTCCGGAACGTCTCGTGGATAATCAAGGCATCCTCGCCGATGACCTGGTAGGCCTCGAACCTGAGCAGACCCTCCTCGATCGAATGGGCCTCAGTACCAACGCGCTGCCACCAGTACTTGAGGTCTTCCATGTGAGATGCAACGCCCGGTCTGCACGTCCACTTGGCGGTGACCATGATGGCCGTCTCTTGATCGGGGCGCTTGTAGTCGTCTCTTACGTATCCAAAGAGGAGTTCTCCAAACACGCCAGGCACGTTCTTCGCCAAGAGGGCTTCCCTGACAGGAGCGGGAATGCTGAGCCCACGGATGAGGTGTAGCTCGGGCTTGGCAACCTCAGTGAGCGCACCCATGTGCCGGGTGGCAGTCGTGGAGAAGTAGTTAACGAGGGCGTCGTGGTCCTTGAAAACATGGTGAACAAGCACGGCATCTTCGCCAACAGCGTGGTTGATTTCCGTCGACAGCACACCAGCATCGGCTTTGGCGTCAGCGTGGATGTCTTCCCACTCCTTCAGCATCTCTTTCGATTCGGCAGACTTTCTGAACAGTCCACCTTGTTTCGCAGGAATCCATTTGCCAGTGACACTGATCTCCTGACCAAGCTTGGAAGGTTCAGCCAGGAAAGGCGGCAGCGGTTCTTTGGGCAGTGTCATTGTCTCTCCGTTCGCGATCAGCCGATTTCGAGTGCCGACCACGGCGCCAGCCACGTCAAGCCAGTCGGTGTCGTCTTCGGGGGTCTCGAAATCACCATACACCTCTATGCCGGGGTGGCGTCGGCTCGACCTCAGGTGAGGTCACGCCCCGGTGAGCCAGGGTTAACGAATGTTATTGGAGGGGGCCGGACGCGCAGAGACCCCCGCCGGAGCAGGGGTCCCACCGGTCGAGTAGCAGGCGTCAGTTCGCCGGCGCGGCGCGCCCCCCGTACCAGGAGCACGATGAGGAGCTAGGCGTCGTACTGGCCGCCGAGCTCAGCCGCCTGGGGCTTACCTATGTGCCCGGCTTCTTGAAGAATGGCCGGAACCTCGGGGTCGGAGACGAAGTTCTGCCAGCCCTCCCCGTCCCAGTCGAAGAGCACCCAGACCCGGTCGTCCTCGTTGGGATCGCGAAAGACGGTCGAACCCTTGGACCCGTGCTGCTTTCTCTTCTCAGCGCCCGTGGTTGAGAAGATCTTCAAGAAGCGCTCGAATTCCTCTACCTTCGTCGTCGCCAGTATCAACTCTCTCCTCCTCTGTTGTCGGGCCATGTGTCAGGTCCCGATGCGAACGCCGGGACGCGGCATGAAGGGTACGCCTCAATGCAGAGTGGTGTCGGCTCAGGCGAGGCCACGCCCTGGTGTGCCAGTGTTAACGAACGTTCGTAGAGAACGGGAAGGGACCCCCGCCGGAGCAGGGGTCCCAGTCCAGGAGTGTTTTCTGGATGTTCAGATTGCGGGACCTAGCGTCCCGGGAACTGAACCCGCGCCGTTCCCTCGAACGTCGAAACGAATCTGACCACATCGCCATCATCGAAAACGGGAGGGTCCTCGTCAATCCCGAGTTCGGCGAAATAAGCCAAGATATCCGTCGATGTCACACCATCAGCGCCAATAGTGAAAGCGAAATCCTCAATCGGGAACGCCGGGTCGGCCTCGCACTCGATCAACTTGCGGCCGAGGCCCTTGCCCTTTCCCTTCAAGAAGTCTTCCTCAAAGCGAGCATCGTCGAAAGAGTCGCCGTTGATTGTGACTGTGACAACAAAGGCTCCTGAGACTCCATGGAACACAGCCGGCCCGCCGCTCTCCCGCTCGAACCCGACGATACTTCCGTCGGCCACGATGATGTCAACAATGAGGGGATCCCCTCCACAAACAGCTTGTAAGGGCAGCGTCTGGGGTGCCGCCCCGGCCGGGAGCGCCCCCGCCACCATCAACAGCACTACCGATGCAACAAACAGCGGAAGCCTTCTCATAACGGTCCCTCCTCTTTTCCCCAGTCCAGGAGTTCCTGGACCTTTCGGGGCACACTGCACTACCCACAGTGGCGGAATAGGGTCGAAAGTCCCTAGTCAACCCGGGTGCCCAGGGTGCTGAGGCTCAGACCGTTCCGGACATTGAACGGACCTTGGCGACGACGGCTCCCAGATTGATGGTCCACCCGACGCCGAACGCTCGGTTGACGAGGACGGCACCATCGGGATTCCAGAACGTGCGCTTGATCTTGTCGACTGTGGGCATTCGAAAGTCGTACGGGACGAACCCGCCGAGAGAACCGTGCCAGGTCCGTTCTTCCTTCGGCGTTCGCAGCTCCTTGACCACGGCCGCGATCGCCAGTGCCGCGGCTAACAGCTTCAAGGGCTTCATGCCGTCGGAACGTCGGCGTTTCGTGTGGGCGACAGACTTGCTCATGACCAGACGCTAGCGACGGCCCACCGCACCGGCGCCACCAGTACCGCCACGCCGAACAGCAGGCCGACTCGAGCAGGCCGCTTCATGACTCCGAGGATGCCTAAGGGGCAACCCACATGGCAACAGCCACACACCAACCGGCCACCACATGCCCGATTCGCGCCCTCAGGCGAGGTCACGCCCCGGAATACCTACGCGAGGCACCGCGAGAGCCGGTGACACGCATCACCATGCGCCGGTTGGAGCAGATATCTTTGGATACAGAGATTGACGGACCGACAGCGCGGCCCTAGGGCAGGTACTCGCTCATGAGGTCGAAGAACTCCCTTTCGAAGTCTTCGAGGCGAAGTCCCGTGTGGTCTTCAAATGCCACGCCGAAGGATGCACCCTCGGCCATATCGATCATGACATCTCTGGCGTCGGCGGGCGACCGTCCGAGACCGTCATCGTCCAGCAGATACTCGAAGGCGAGCTGGAACATCGGGTAGTAGAAGTGCTCACCGGCCCCTGGATCGGTGATCTGGGAGTACCGCTTGATCGAGATCGGATTGATCCTTCCGTACTCGGCGGTCAGATTGGCCAGCTCTTCGAGAGCCCTGATGGGTTGGTCTGACAGGTCACTCGCCAGGGCCAGAGGAAGCCCCTCGATGAACCAGGTATCGATGCTGCCTTCGCCGCCCGTGAGCATCCACTGAGCGACATGGACCAACTCATGCTTCAGCGTAGGTTCGTAGCCGATCCGGTCGAGCCGCCGTAGAGCGTGATCGGGGGACCAGATCAGCAGACCGCCGTAGTAGGCCCGACCCGACCAGTCCTGTGGGTAGTGGTCGTGATAGGCATAGATGTCGATCTTGTCCTGGCTGGACGGAAACCGAAGCATCTCCGGCGTAACGCCGAGCTCGTCCAAGAGCTCAGACCACAGCCTCTCTGCAGCGTCCGCCATCTCCCGCCGCGCTTCAGGGCTGGCGGCGTCGCTATAGACGACGAAGCTCTCGCTTTCGACCGGACGCCCATCGTGTGGCCACTGTTCGTGGATGTACCACGAACCGCTGTCAACCATCTCGACAGATGACGTCTCGTCCTCACCCATCGATGATCCGGGCGGAGACGGCGCGCCGCCCAATTCGCCTCCCCCACAAGCTGCGACCATCACTGTCACACAGATACCGACGAGGATGCGGGGTGGCATGCCGCCGAGTTTGTCAGGCCATGTCTCCCGTCGTCCAGGGGACTTGTACCCGTGATGCCAATCTCAGGCGAAGTCACGCCCCGGTGTGACAGGGTCAACGAATGTTCCTAGAGCTAAGCGAAGGGCCCAGTAGCTCATCGAGATTGGCCAGGTCAGCGGTCACCTCATGCCTCAACCGCCGCTTGGATAGGTTCCCGGAATGGCGTCTCGCGGAGGTTCTCGATTAACTCCTCGTAGGTGCGCCAACTGAGATGAAGAACGGAGAGCCGCTCCGAGATGTCCGGGTAGCGCCAGGTCGTAGTGGCCCGAGCGCAACTATTCCGACAGCCATCCCATCTCCTCGAGAATCTGGTCTGCGATGCCCAACACTGCGTGAGCGTCGCCATCGAAGCCCGGCGGGACCATGTGCCAGAACTCGAGGACTTGATCCTGACCATCGACCCACAGCCTGACCTCAACCCCAGGTACATAGTCATCGTGGCTGCCTACTTCCGGCTCCCCTAGACCATGAACGCGGACGCCATCGCTCAAAGCCAGATGGGGTTCGAAATTCTTCTCGATCGGCGCCTCATTCACCGCCAGCAGTCCGACCACCGAGAGGCGGTCGCCTTGATTGTTCGAGTTCCACCAGCACCCGAGGTCCGCGTACTGGGAATCGCCGACAGCCTCCTCAAAGGCCGGAGGAACGGGTGATGCTGCGTGCTCGTCGTAGGCCTGGGCCACGATCGCCGTGATCTCCTCGGCGGTAAACCGTTCACAGAGGTCATCCTCGGAGAAGTCGAAGACATCTACGGATGCCGTGGACGCACACGACGACACAACGAGAGCAGCTGCAAGAAGAAGAGCCACCTTCACCGAAGGAACTAGCGCTTCGCGACCCGGGGACGCTTGGCCCCATAGACGCCCCGGACTAATGGGTTGGGACCTCCGGAGCAGGGGTCCCAGGTGGGAGAAGCGAAAGGTCAAGCGGCGCACGGTTTTCCGGATCAGCCGCCCGCAGGCACGTACACGAGACTCACGATGTCGCTGAGGCGAGCTTCAAAGCTCTGAACCTCGCCGCCTACTACATGCCCCTCGATGTAGAACCCGTCCGACGTCCGGAACCGGGCCGGTCCAATGGGCGTCAGGATGGATGGAGGTCCCTCCGGCGTGCAGGCCACCAAGCTGCCGGCTTCCAACCAAACTCGGACCGATGCCGAAGGATCTTCCCCAAGGTCGGCTGGCCACTCGCTGGCATCGGCATCGAGGACGTAGGTGCCGACGAGGGGCTCGAGGTCGGCGGCGCTCACCTCTACTCGCGGCTCGGGCGGCTCGTCGGCCGCCGAGGCGAGGTAGGTGCTCAACGCTACAGCTTCGCCGAACACCTGGTCACGAACGTGCTGTAGTCGAGACACGACGTCTAGGCGGCCCACGCTAAAGAACAGCCTCCGGTACGACCACAGCTCACGCTGGACAAAGCGGCGGATGTCGTCATCGGTGATCTCGGCGAGTTGAGCCACCAACTCGGCCTCCTCGGCTTCCCAGTCGACGACCGGCAGCGAGGCGTCATGGAGACGCGGGAACACGAACTCTCGGTAGAAGGCGAGTGCCAGCGTTGAAGCGAGGGCGTCGCCGTCCCCGAGCGGGAACGGCGTCGACAAGTTGGGGGTGTTGCCCAACACGATGAAGGTCAGCCCGTAGTCGGGCACTCTCAAGTACAGCGCCGACACGGACGGCGGCCACCTGCCCGCATGCCACTCGATCCGGGTTCCCTCGAAGTCCTGGACATACCATCCCAGGCCATATCGCAGCTCGCTGCTGTCCTGGAAGGTCGACACCACCGGCGTCAGCATCTTCGCCTTCGTCGCCTCACCCAATAGCTGGCCCCGGTCCAGAGCGATGTCGAACGCCGCAAGATCAACAACCGATGAGATCAGCCCCGCGCCAGGGTTGTAGGCGGTGGGGTAGTCCGACGCCACGACCTCGTAGTCGCGGTCGAGTTGGTACGGCCTCGCCATGTCACGGCGGACGGCCGCCTCGGCGGCCGCGATCTCCTCGGGAACCACTTCGTCGCAGGCCGGAGTGTTGCCGGTCGTGCTGGTCATGCCGAGTGGCTCGATAAGACGCTCGTACATCACCCCGCGGAAGGTCCGTCCGGTGACAGCCTCGATCACCTTGCCCAGCTGCCCATACCGGTTGCCGTCGTAAAGGTGCACCTCGCCGGGAACTCCCGCCGAGGTGTGGGTGAGCAGGTGCTGCACCTCGATCTCGCTGGCTCGATCCAGCTCGACGCCGTATCGGTCGACGGTGTCATCGAGCGCGAGCTCGCCCTCCTCGACCAGCTGCATGAGGACCGTCGCGGCAAGGGGCTTCGTCACCGAAGCAAGGTGATA
>Ga0224512_10003272_pt1 | contig 14337 bp, 11 predicted proteins | sample SF_May12_sed_USG_4_FD_169103 | JGI IMG/M metagenome (GOLD analysis project Ga0224512, IMG submission 169103) | Sediment microbial communities from San Francisco Bay, California, United States - SF_May12_sed_USGS_13 | ecosystem: Environmental > Aquatic > Marine > Sediment | place: USA...
GCTCCTCCACTTCCGGGCAGACCGCCAGGGAGCCCGACGAGAGGCTGATGTCACGGCCCGAGATCAACTGGCCGTTGACCCTTCCCGGCCTGAGAGCTCAGAAACGAATGCCCCCGCTAGCCCTCCCCCGGCGCGCCTGCGCCGCTCTCCATCGCCGGTCTCCCTCGCGCGAGCCAGGCGCGGATCGTGTTGGTCACGCCCTGGTGCGATCGACCGACCTGCGGGAGGCGGACCCACTCGCCGTCCCTGAGCCTGATGGAGACCCCGACGCCCTTGGCCCACGTCACGGAGTGGACGTCCTCGCGGCGCAGCTCGCGGCGCCGGAACGTCTTCACGAACGAGAGCGACCGCTCATCGATCGTCAGCCGCGTCGACGCCAGCTCCGCCAGGCCGAGGACCGAGACGCCGCAGAACGCGACGGACGCGGCCCGATACCACCAGCCGAGCCCGTCCGTGAACGCTCCGACCATGAGCGCGACGAACACCGCGAAGGCGGCGAGCACCATCCACCACGCCCAGCGCGGGGCGCGAAGGACGATCGGACCCCTCCCGTCGCCGCGCCCGGGAGCGGTCGAGTTTCCGTGGCCGCGCGGGGGTGGGGAGCTCACGCTAGCCGCTGCGGTACCTGTCGTTCAGGCCGACGCCCGACGCGATCATCGGCAGGATCTTGTCGATCCGCCGCGCCCGGGTGTCGTGGCGCTTGGCCGAGGCGACGTACTCGACGTACTCGCGCTGCCTGCCCGGCGTCAACGCCTCGAAGCTCGCCCGGGCCTCGCGGTGCTCGCGCAGCGCCGCCCGCAGCTCGGCGGGCATCGTCCAGGGCTTCTTGCGGCCGGGCTTGATCTCCACACCGCGCTCGACGAGATCGATCGCCTCCGCGACGTAGGCGCGGATCAGCTCGCGGTCGATCTCGTCCATGGACCGCAGGCGCAGCTGGCGGAGCGCCTTCGTCCTTCCCTCCTGGGCGTTGATCAGCACCTTCCTCTCGTCCGCGAGCAGCGCGCCCTGGAAGAACCAGAGCCCGAAGTACGACTTGAACGCGCCCAGGCCCACGACGTTCTTGCCCTCGAACGTGTAGACCGGAGCTCCCCACTTGACGGTCTCCTCGAGCCCGGTGGAGCGCAGGATCGACCGCAGCGCCACGAGCTCCTCCTTCCATTCCGTCCTCGTCGCGAGGAACTCATCGACCGACTCGTGCCTCTCCATGGCAGGAAAGCCTACATGACGACGTTCGCCGCGGTACCGCTCGCCGCAAGGGTCGACCCGCCTCAGCGAAATACGGGCGAAATACGGTGACAGGCTACTCATTTCCAGCGGCACCGAGTCCGCGACTGACGGGCGATCAGCCAGCCGCAGAGCTTGGCCATGGCGGCGCTTCGGCTGGGCACCACGATCTGTCGTGGGCCGGGTCTACTGCGTCACCTCTCGGGCGTACTGCTCAACGCTCCTGAGATCCGAGGCGACCAGATAGTCCGTCGGGTCCATAGCCCATCCGGGTGCGATGGCGTAGCCCAGCTGCAACATCGCTACCGCCTCCTGCACCTCGTCCGTTGCCGCGGACTTCTGTTCCTGGAGCGCTGCCACGGATACGTGGCTCAAGGTCCAGGTCTTTGCGCTGGCCTTTTCGAAGATCGTGACGACTTCGAGCGGCGTGTGGATCGAAGGCCCGCCGACGGGCAGAACGGCGTTCTTTGCCTTGGGGTTCGAAACCGCCTCGGCGGCGGTGCGGGCTACGTCTTTGTAGCTGACCCAGCTCATGCGATTGGTGCCGTCCCCGTAGACGGTCGCCGAGTGGTTCGGGTAGTCGAACCCGAGTGCCGGACTGAGCCACACTTCCATGAAGAAGTTGGCCGCCAGAATCGCGTACTCGATGCCGCTGGACCTGAGATGATCCTCCGCCGCGGCTTTTGCGTCGCCCAATGCGAAGCCGGGCTCTGGAGAGTGCGGGAACGACGTGTAGACGAACCTCCTGGCGCCAGCCGCTGCCGCGGCGTCAATCAGGCGGATCGTACCGTCCCGGTCGACCTCTCCGAAGGTGTTGCCCTCTTGCCAGCTGAACGGCATGGCCGAGACCGTGGTGATGACTGCGTCGACTCCCTCGCACGCTGCGTCGAGAGAGGGGCGATCCCGGAGATCTCCCTCGACCACCTCGATCCCTGCGCTCTTCAGCGGCGCTACTTTCTCGCCGCCGGAGGTGGACCGAACCAGGGCACGCACGGCGTTGCCCCCGCTCGACAAGATCCGTGCAGCCTCCCCGCCGACCATTCCCGTTGCTCCTGCGACCAGTATCTTCATGCTTCCTCCTCTCGGCGGGTCGCACCCCCGCGGCTACTCCTCACAAAAGGACCCGACAACACTACCCGATGGTAGACGCCCGCGACTGGCGGGAAGCACGCCTCGGCGCGACCCCCGCGAGAGCGTGATCTGCGGGCTTGCCGGTTTCGTCGCCTCCTCTCGTAGCAGAGGGTAGGAGGACCAAACCATGCGCCAACCTACTGCTCTGAGCTTTGCTGTCCGCTGCCTCGTTCTGCTTGTCGGCTTGACGGTTGGGGCCGCGCCTGCGACGACGGCACAGCCGATCTCCTTCGACCCGGAGGACGCGGCACCGACGCTGGTTCCCTTCCGCACCGAGCCCAAGCTCGGCCAGGTCGGACGGGTGGAGGGCGTGGTCGACGAGGCGGGCAAGCGGTTCTACCTCGACGGCCTCGACGTGATGAGCCCGCTAGTGATCCGGCTGTTTGCGGAGGACGGGAGCAGGCCGGTCGACGTCACGCTGCACAGGTTCTTCTGGAACGACTCCGATCTCAGTGCCCGAACCAACGAGACAGGAGACTGGGCCTTCCTGGGGCGGATTCACGACGAGGTCGGGATCGAATTGCGAGCGCCGGAGCCGACCAGGTTCTATCTGCTCGCCTGGATGGGACGACCGGCGGAGGTTTCGTTCGGCTCCAGCGCTTTCGCCGGCGTCGGCGACGAGGGCGCTCCGATCGCCGGCGGCCGGGATCCTGCGCGGGGCGGCGGTCTGCGCAGGATCGGGTGGATCTTCGCGCTCGTCGCGCTGTCGATCGGCGCCTGGGCGGCCTTGGGCAGACTTCGGCGCTACCGTTCGGCGGGCGCCGCAATCTCGTTGCTCGCGATCGGCCTCGCTGCGACACCTGCGGCCGGGCAGGGCATCGAGAACCGGCTCGAGGCGGTCGAGAACGGCCTGGCGCGCCTTCAGGAGCTCACGGAAGGCGACGCCGAGCACGAGGACTATGTGAGTCCCGAGGAGTTGGCGGACTACATGACCTGGGACCAGTTCGACGAGGAGCTCGGTCCCGTCTTCGCGACCATTGATCGCGTTCTCGGCCAGGCCCGTGCAGCGTTTCAGGGCCTTTTCGACGCGATGGCCGAACAGGCGCTCGACTCCGCCTCCGAGATCGCCAGCCTGAGGGCCGCGGTGGAGGCTCTTCAGCTGCTGCACGAGGCGGACCGCGAGGCGGTTCCCGACCCGACGCATGGCGGCGTCCCGCCCATGGCATCCTCCTGCTACGCCAACCCGGAGTGCGCAGTCTGCTTCGAGCGAGCCCACGCCGCGCTGAACGAGCAGCTCGGGTACTACTCCCAGCTGGGCGTGATCTACCGGACCGCGGACGCCTATCTCGTCGCGATGACGGGCTACGGCGACGCGCGCAGCGGCTGGAATCAGCTCGAGCAGGCGGCATGGTATTCCGAGAAGCAGAAGATCGTGGCTTCCCACGAGCGCCTCAAGACCGCCTACCGCAACAAGCTCGAAGAGTACAACCGTCGCCTGAAGGCCATTCTTGACGACTACGGCGACTGCGAGGACGAGTACGGCCTGGACGACTGGTACAGCCGCTATGGCTGGCCCTTCTACCAGTCCCTGACCGCGAGCTACCGTCTCCCATGAGCGCGCTCGGCGAACAGGCGAGGCTGTGCGCCGCGGTCCTGCTGGTGGCCGTGCTCGCGGCCTGCGGCGGCGGGGAGCCGGCGCTCGAGACGGCGGATCGGCAGGATCCGGCCGGCGCGGATTCCGGCGACCCGAGACGCCCCGCGGCGGACGTCTCTCCGCAGCCGCAGCCGCGCTTCGACCCGAGCGACCTCCCCTTGGACGCCGCTCTCGACGCGGGCCGTCACGGCGCGCCGTTCGGCTCCGACCGCGAGGCCGTCGCGGCCTTCGAGGACGCCTACCGCGACGTCGACCTCAACCGGATGCAGGAGATCTGGTGGCGGATGACCCCCGTCCAGCGCTTCGCCGCCCATCAGGCGGGCAAGGCGCTGTCGGAGGCCGCCTCGATGGGCGACTACCAGCGCATGCTGCCGGCCGAGTACCTGCTCGACGCCGAGAATGCCCCGGCGCTCGAGCTGGCCGCCGAGCGCGAGGCGCGCGGCGAGGAGGCCGTTGCGGCCGCACCCGCGCCCCCCAGGCCCGGGACCGTCCCCGACGCCGAGCGCGGCGTCCTGCGCGGCGTGATGGTCGTGGAAGGCAGCGGTGAGCCTGTCGGCGGCGTCGAGCTGATCGCGTCACCTACGGGAACTGCCGCGCTGCAGATGATGCTGGGCCAGGGCGAGAACCTTACCGCCGTGAGCGCCGCCGACGGCTCTTTCGAGATCGCCGGCATCCCGGCCGGCGAGGTGAGCGTCGTGGGGCAGAAGCTGCCCGACTATCCCCTGATCAGCCATCGCGCCGAGGTCGTCGCGCAGCGGGTGGTCGAGGTGCGCATCGAGCTGCCCGCGCCGCGAGACCGCCGCCTCGAGCTCCCGGTCGTCATCGCCGGCGTCGTGCGCGACGAGCTCTCGGGCGAGCCGGTGGCCGGGGTGCACGTCTCCGCCGGGCGCCACGGCGGCGCGACGAGCGACGAGCGGGGGCGCTACCTGATCGCCGAGGCCGACCTCGGCGAGATCGAGCTGGCGACCGAGCACGCCGACTACCATCCCTCCGCCTCGACGCTGGTGGCGGAGCGCCGGGGACGGATCGACCACGACCTGTCCGTCCGCCCGATCACGACCGGTGTCCTGGAGGGGATCGTCGTGGACCGAGCGTCGGGCCTGCCCCTGGCGGGGGCCGCCGTGGCGCTCCTGGGCACCGAGATCACCGCGGACGCCGAGGGCCGCTTCCGGCTCGAGGAGGTGGAGGCCGGGGAGATCACCCTGACCGGCCGCCACGAGCGATATCGTCCGACCGTCGGTCGCGTGCTGCTCGCCAGGCGCGCGACCGCCGAGGCCCGGCTCGAGCTCGAGCCGATCACCGAGGGCACGGTCCTCGGCGTCGTCACCGACGCCTCGACCGGCCAGCCTCTCGCTGGAGCCCGGGTCGAGATCGGCGCACGGACGGTCGAGACGGGCGTCGACGGCCGTTTCGAGCTCGTCGACGTGCCGGCGGGCGCGGCGAGCGTCACCGCGGGCAAAGCGGTCTTCGAGCCCGCCCGCAGGGCGATCGACGTGATCGCGGCCGAGTCGGTGGAGGTGGATCTGGCGCTGGAGCCGGTGACCGTCGGCGCCGTCGAGGGCCGGGTGGTTGACGCCGACACCGGCAATCCGCTGGCCGGAGCCGAGGTCAGCGTCGGTGCCCGGCGCCTCACGACCGGCGAGGACGGTCGCTTCGCGGCCGACGCCATCGACGCCGGCTTGCTGACCCTCTCCGCGCGCAAGACCGCCTACCAGGCGGGCGGCGCCTCGGTGACGATCGAGCCGGCGGGCAGGGCGTCGGCCCTGATCGAGCTCGAGCCGGTCAGGATTGGCACGGTCGGCGGCGTGGTCCGCGACGCGCGCACCGGCGCGCCGATCGGCGGCGCCCGGGTGGCGGTCGGAGGAGTGGAGGTCGAGACCGACGCCGAGGGGCGTTTCCGGATCCGGGACGTCGACGCCGGCAGCTTTGCCGTCAGCGCCCGCCACGCCGACTACGGCGACGGCGCGGTGCGCGGCGAGCTGTCCGGCGGCGCCGCGCTCGACCTCGACATCCGGATGGACCTGCGCCGCGAGGACGTGACCCAGCTCGAATCGGCGCTCGCCTCCAAGGGGATGGTCGACCTCTACGGGATCCACTTCGACTCCGGCGACGACCAGTTCAAGCCGTCGTCGCTGGGCACGCTCAACGCGGTGCTGCAGGTGATCCAGCGCGCCCCCGAGGCGACCTTCCGCGTCGCCGGCCACACCGACTCGGACGGCACGGAAGCCTACAACCAGGACCTCTCCGAGCGCCGGGCCCGCGCGGTCATCCGCTGGCTCGCCGAGCGTGGCGTCGACGCCGGGCGCCTGCGGCCGGCCGGCTACGGCGAATCGCGGCCGGCGGCGCCGAACGACACGCCTTCCGGCAAGGCGCTCAACCGGCGGGTGGAGCTGGGCTTTGCGCGCTGAGCTCGGCGCGTCGAGCCCAGTCCCGCGCGGCATCGGGCTTGCCCCAGGCGCGGTAGAGCTCGGCGACGCGCTCCTGGGAGCGGACCTTGCTCGTCTCGTCCCGGAACCAGATCCGGCCACGCAAGCCCTCGGCCGCCTCCAGCAGGAGACTCTCGGCCTCGGCGAAGCGTCCCAGCAGGGTCAGCACCTCTCCCAGCTCGCTTTGGGCGCGCAGCAGTTGGAAGTCGTCGGGCGGCAGCGTCCTGGCGAACTGCTCGACGGCCCGCGCGAGCTCGGCGCGGGCCGGCTCGAGGAGGCCTCGCTTCTGGAGATTGAGGCCGAGGCGCCGGTAGCTGGTGCCCAGGATCGCATCGTCCGCCGGGCGCGCGGCGCGCCGGCGCTCCAGGTGGCGGCGGAGCTCGACCTCCACCTGCTCGAGATCCCCCTTCTGCTCGAGAAACTCGATCAGGTAGCGCTCGGAGTCCATCATCGCCACCACGCGCGGGAACTCGAGGACCTCGCGCTGCAGCTCGATCGCCCGGTCGAGATCGCCCAGCGCGGCGTGGGCGCGCGCCAGGTTCTGGAGAGCGGGGTCCCATTCGCGGTGGGTGAGCTCGACGGCGCGCCCGGCCAGCCGGAGCGCTGCCGGCGGATCGCGCAGATCCTCGGGCTCGCACGTCAGCAGGGTGTTGGCGAAGTCGCTGAGAAACGTCGGATCCTCGTCTCCAGCCGCCAGCCGCTCGCGGCCGGCCGCGATCACCTTGCGCATCGCTTCGCGCGCCTCGTCGACCTTGCCTTGCCTGAACAGCGAGCCGCTCAAGTTGCCGTAGCTGCGCACCGTCGAGGGGTGGACGCTGCCGAGGAGCGCCTCGTGGCGGCGCGCGGCTTCGCGGTAGATCGGCTCCGCGAGGTCCGGCCGCCCCTGGCGACTGTGGAGGACGCCGAGGTTCTCGTCGGCGCGGACGGTCCAGGGATGGGTCTCGCCGTAGACCTCGTGCGCCGCCGCCGCCGCCCGCTCACCGTAGGCCAGCGCCGGGGGATAGAGCTCGCGCTGGGCGAAGTGGATCATCAGGGCCCGCAGCGACTCGAGGGTGTCCGGATGCTCTTCTCCGAGCACCCGCCGGCGCAGGGCGAGCGCCTCCTCGAGGCTGATCTGGGCTTCGGCGTAGCGCTTGTTGCGGCCCTCGGCGTTCCCCAGTGTCGTCAAGGTCCGGGCCAGCTCCGGGTGGTTGGGACCGAGGCTCCGGCGCTGGTAGGCGAGCACCCGCTCCGCCGCGGCCTCGACCTCGGGCCAGCGGCGCTGCCGCGCGTAGGCCTCGGCCAGCACGCCCTCGAGCTCGATCCGCTCCGGCGACGGCGGGTCGGCGCCGGCGCTCGCGGCGAGCAGCCCCTCGACCCTCGCTTCCGCGGCGCCGTAGTTGCCCCGCTCGATGTCGGCCCGCGCCAGCAGCGCCTCGCTCGTCCACACTTCCGGGGCGTCGGCGCCGAGCGCGGCGCGCTGCACGGCGACGATCCTCGAAGCCTGCTCCCAGGCCTCGTCGTACCGACCCTGGGCGAGAGCGAGCTGTGCCAGAAGCCTCTTCGCCACGAGGGTCTCCGGGTCCTCTTCGCCGAGCCGCTCCGCGAAGAGCTCCCGCGCCCGGATCAGGTGCGGCTCGGCCTTGTCGGCCTTGCCGAGGCTCAGGTAGAGCTCGCCGAGGGTCCGGCGCACGGAGGCTTCGAGCTGCGGCTGGCCGGCGAACGCGCCCTCGAGGCGGCGCTCGGCCGCGGCGAGCACGCCGACGTCCCTGCCCTGCGCCACCTCGGGCGCGGCGGCCCCGAGCATCTCGTCGACCAGGAAGCGGTTGATCGCCGCGGCCTGCTCTTCGGCCGCGCGCGCGCGGTCGCGCTCGCGGCGGGTCACTCCCTGCTGCCAGGTCATGGCGACGGCGAAGACGGTCAGGGCGGCGAGGGCCGCGGCGCCCGCGGCCACGCTCCAGCGATGGCGCGCCACGAACTTGCGCATCCGGTAGCCGGCGGTGGCCGGGCGCGCCGCGATCGGCAGCCCGTTGCGGACGCGGCGGACGTCGTCGGCCAGCGACCGCGCCGAGTCGTAGCGCTCCGACGGCTCCTTGCGCAGCGCCGCGAGCACGATGGTGTCGAGGTCGCCGGCCAGCCGGCGGCGCCAGCGCGCGGCGCCGCCGGGGAAGGTCCCCAGCGCCACCGCGGAGGGTCTCCTGGGCTCCTCCCCGCATACCGCGCGCTCGATCTGCACCGCGCTTCTTCCCGCCAGATCGAACGGCCGACGGCCCGCCAGCATCTCGTAGAGGAGAACGCCGAGTCCGTAGACGTCGGTCGCGGTCGTGACCTCCTCGCCGCGGACCAGCTCGGGCGCCGCGTACTCCGGCGTCATCAGGCGCACGCCGGTGCGGGTGACGGGCGCCGCGCCGCCGAGGCCCAGCCGGTCGGGAGCGAGGAGCTTGGCGATCCCGAAATCGAGCAGCTTGAGCTGTCCGGAACGGGTGACGAGGATGTTCGAGGGCTTGAGGTCGCGGTGGACGATCAGCCGCTGATGGGCGTAGTGCACCGCCTCGCAGATCCCCAGGAAGAGGTCGAGCCGCTCGTCGAGCTCGAGGCCGGCGCAGTGCTCGGTGATCGGCACGCCGGCGATGAGCTCCATCACCAGGTACGGGGCTCCGGCGCCGGTGGTGCCGCCGTCGAAGACCCGAGCGATCGACGGGTGATCGAGCGACGCGAGGATCTGGCGCTCGGCGCGGAAGCGGAGCGATCCCTCGTCGAGGTCGAGGCCGACGGCCCGCAGCACTTTCACCGCCACCTGCTGCTCGAACTCGCCTCCCTCGCGCTCGGCCAGGAAGACGCGGCTCATCCCGCCGGCGCCGATCTCGCGCACGAGGCGGTACCGGCCCAGGGTCTCCCCTGCGAGACCCCCTCCGAGGCCCGGGACCTCCGGCGCCTCGCCGTCCTCGCCGTCGCGCTCGAACGCCGGTGCGGCGAAGACGGCTGCGTCGGAGTCGAGGAAGGCGGGCGCTCTCGCGTCCGCAGCCAGCAGCGTCTCGACCTCCCGGCGCAGCTCCGCGTCGTCGCCGCACGCCTCGGCGGCCAGCGCCGCGCGCTCGCCGGCGGGGGCGTCGAGCACTCGATCCAGCACCCTCTCGACCTCGCGCCAGCGCTCGGGCTTCATCGCTCGCCCCCGGACTCCTCGGACAGGGCGCGGGACAGCCAGGCCTTCGCCTTGCGCCAGTCGCCGCGCACGGTCCGCTCGCTGACCTCGAGCGCCAGCCCGATCTGGCTCTCCGTCATGCCGCCGAAGAACTTCAGCTCGACGACCCGGGCCAGGCGCGGGTCCAAGGTGGCGAGGCGCTGGAGGGCCTCGTCGAGGTCGAGCAGCACCGCGCCGCGCTCCGCGACCGGCACGCGCCCCTCGTCGAGGGTCAGCGCGCGCTCGCTGCCGCCGCGCTTCTCGGCGTTGCGGCTGCGGAAGTGGTCGATGAGCACCTGCCGCATCGCCCGCGCGGAGACGGCGTAGAAATGCGCCCGATCCTTCACCCCGAGCTCGACCTGCTTGCAGAGGCGCAAGTAGGCCTCGTTCACCACCTCGGTCGTCTGCAGCGGACCGCCGCGCAGCCGCCGGAGCTGACGCCGGGCCAGCGTGCGCAGCTCGTCGTAGACCTGCCCATAGAGCGCTTCGAGCGCCGCCTCGTCCCCGGCCCGCGCGGCCCGGAGATTCTGTGTGATGTCGCTCGCCATCGGTATGGACGGGGCGCATCGTAGCAGCGGCCGATCTTCTTCTCACAACCCGGAAAGGAGCCTCCATGCTCTCGACATCCCGAACTCGTTCTCTCACGCTGTGCTGGTCCTTCCTCATCCTCGCCGGCGGCGCGGCCGCGGCGCAGCCGCCCACTCCCGAGCCCTGCGTGATCGACGATCCGAGCCCCGGGGTGGGCGGGCGCTTCACGGCGGTGGTCGGTGCCGCGGACGAGCCGGCGACGGAGCTCGCGGGCTTCGCCACGTCTTCCGGCCGAGCGGGCGCGGGCTGGAGCGTCCAGGTCCTGACGCCGGGCGGGGCGAACAGCATCCTCCTCATGACCCAGGGCGCCGGCCGGCCCGATCCGGGCACCTATCCGGTGATCGACTACGTCGGCGCCGACGCTTCGCCGCAGCCGGGACAGTACGTCGCCGCCGTGGCGTTGGAGCAGCAGCTGCTGGGCGCCAGCGGCTTTTTCTCGGTCAAAGGCACCTTCACGGTGGCGTCGTCCACGCCGGACGCGGTGGCCGGCTGCTTCACCTTCTCGGCCGCGGACATGCAGCGAACGGCCTCGGTCTCGGTCGAGGGGACGTTCGTAGCCGGCAACGAGGACCTCTAGCCCGGTCCTCACCGCTGATAGTTTCAGTCCTTGAGCGGGAGGTTGCAGGCGATGATCGACGCGGAACGGATGCTGGGATCGCTCGTGCGCGGCGCGCTGAGCGGGGGAAGCAGTCGCGGCCGGCGCCGGCGGCGGCGGGCGGGGCTGCTCGGGTCGGTGGGCAAGGGCACGCTGGCGCTCGGCGCCCTCGGGGTGGCCATCGGCGCCTTCGAGCACTGGACGCAGAAGCAGGCGGGGGGCGATGCAGGCATGGCGGGCGCCGGAGCCGCCGGGGGCGCGGCGGGACCGCCGCCGCCACCGCCGCCGGCGGCGGTCGAGCTGCCGCCCCTGCCTCCCCTGCCGGCGGTGGATCCGCCGGCGCGGCAGCCGTCCCCTCCTGCGGCCCCAGGGCCGGCGAGCCACGCCCTCCTCCTGGTGCGGGCGATGATCGCGGCGGCCAACGCCGACCATCAGCTCGACGAGCGCGAGCGGGAGAGGATCCTCGAGGCGCTGGAGGAGGCCGACGCCGGCGAGGAGGAGAAGGAGTTCGTGCGCCGCGAGATGGAGGAGCCGATCGGCCCGGGCGCACTGGCTGCCGCAGCGGACGCGCCCGAGCTGGCGGAGCAGGTCTACGTCGCTTCGCTGCTGGCGATCGAGGTGGACACGAGCGCCGAGCGCAGCTACCTCGAGCGGCTGGCGCAGCGTCTGCGGCTGGCGCCGGAGCGGGCGCGCGCGCTCGAGGCGATGCTCGAGTCGCCGGCGAGCGGTCCGCCCGAAGGCTGACGCCGCGGCCGGACCAGCGACGGCCAAGGTACCGTCAGTGGACGTCTCGTGTCGCTCGTCCCAGCGTCACGCGCGTTTGATAGGATCCAGGCGCAGCCGCGTCACGGAGACTTCATGCGCTCGCTTTCCACCCTGCTGGCCTTGATTCCCGCGGTGGCCGTCGCGCAGATGCCGCTCGGCGACGAGTTCCAGGTCAACACCTACACGACGAACGACCAGAGCGTCGCGGCTCTCGGCCCCGACGGTGCCGGCGGCTTCGTCGCCGCCTGGGCGAGCTGGGGCTCGAGCGGCACCGACACCGCCAGTGCGAGCATCCAGGCGCAGCGCTTCGCCATCGACGGCTCCACGGCCGGCGCCGAGTTCCAGGTCAACACCTTCACCACCGGCCTCCAGTACGACCCGGCGATTGGTCCCGACGGCGCCGGCGGCTTCGTCGTCACCTGGTGGAGCGAGGGCTCGCCCGGCGACGACGACGACTGGTACAGCGTCCAAGCGCAGCGCTACGCGGCCGACGGCGCGCCGCAAGGCGACCAGTTCCAGGTCAACTCCTACACCGCCGACAGCCAGTACTTCCCCGCCGTCGGCCCCGACGGCAGCGGCGGCTTCGTCGTCGCCTGGACGAGCTACGGCTCGGACGGCGGCGACACCGACGACTTCGGCATCCGCGCGCAGCGCTTCGCCGCCGACGGCACGCCGCAAGGAGGCGAGTTCCAGGTCAACTCCTACACCAGCTCCCGCCAGATCTACCCCGCGATCGGCCCCGACGGCGACGGCGGCTTCGTCGTCGTCTGGCAGAGCGAGGGCTCGGGCGGTGACGACACGGAAGGCTGGAGCGTCCAGGGTCGACGCTTCGCCGCCGACGGCACGCCGCTCGGCGACGACTTCCAGGTCAACACCTACACCCCCGGCGCCCAGGAGCGGCCGGACGTCGCCGCCGACGGCGCCGGCGGCTTCGTCGTCGTCTGGCAGAGCGAGGGCTCGGGCGGTGACGACACGGAAGGCTGGAGCGTCCAGGCGCAGCGCTTCGGCGCCGACGGCCAGCCCACGGGCGGCGAGCTCCAGGTCAACGCCTATACGACCTCCGACCAGCGGCTTCCGGCGGTCCACCCCGACGGCCTCGGCGGCTTCGTCGTCGCCTGGCAGAGCGACGGCTCGAACGGCAACGACACCAGCCAGGAGAGCATCCAGGCCCGGCGCTACGCCACCGACGGCTCGCCCCCCGGCCCCGAGCTCCAGGTGAACGCCTTCACCAGCCTCGGTCAGCTGCTCCCCACGATCGGCCCCTGGGGCGAGGATCGCTTCGTCATCGCCTGGACGAGCGAGGCCAACGTCGGCGACAACGACCCGGAAGACGTTCGTTCCCAGCGTTTCTTCTCGGGTCTCTTCACCGACGGATTCGAGTCTGGCGACACCTCCGCCTGGTCGCTGTCCCACCCGCCGCCCGGCATCCCAGCGCCGGTGCCCCGGCGGGTGACGCCCGGCAACTCCGGCTAGCCCGGGAATCCGGCAAGCCGCCGCTGCTACCTGCCGCGCCCGCGGGGTCCGCTGTCCGCTCTCTCGCCGGTGCGCCCGGGCGCCGCGACGTCAAGCCGCCCACGGCGGGTTTCCGGCGGCGGGTCCGTGGCGCTCGAGTCCGGGCCGTGGACGATCGCCGCGGCGCCGTCGGCGCTGTCGGTCTGCGTCACCGTGCCGGTCATGATCTCGACGAACCGGGTGTCATCCGGAGCCAGGGTGCCCACCGGCCGGCTGTAGGCCAGCAGAAACGCCTGCCGGTCGAAGTCCGTCCAGCTGCCGGCGGGTGGGTATGAGTAGGTGCCGCACTCACCGCTCATGAGCGAGCCCGGGTCTCGATCGTGCCCCCAGCAAGGATGCTCCGCGCTTGCCGCGTGGCCCAGCCCGTGGCGGATCGACTGCGGCGTGTTCCGGACGCGAACCCTGGCCCAGGCGGTCTCCAACTCGGGGCCCGGGTGCATTCCGGGCTCGCCACCCACGGTGCAGGTGAACGCCTCGTCGTTCATTCCCTGGCCGACGAACACCTTCCCGACGGCAGCGCCTCCGGTGTACTCACAGCCTGCTTGCAGTGCCTCCTGTTCGTCGGCCGCCGGCGGCCTGACCTCGACACTGGCCGAAAAGCCGCCTCGGGTCATGCTCGTCAGCTCCAGCATGGCGGTGATGACCTCGCCGGGACTGATGTTCGGCGAGATCACGATGACCCGCGCCGGGACGAGCCACCGGCTGAGCGCGAATCCCTCGTGGAACATCGCGAAGAACGCCCGGCGGGGGAAGTCCAGGTCGTTCACGAGGTCGATCGCGTCGAACGCGTTCGCCCCCTCGCGAATCTCCCAGGTCATCCTGCGGTATACGTGGTTCGGCCCGTAGACGCCGACTCTCGCCTCTCCGACCGGAACATCCTCGAGGCGAAAGGTGTTGGTGGCGCTGACGCCTGTCTTGAGTCCGAGGTGGCCGAGTCCGACGACGCTCTCCACCTCTACCTTGCTGCCCGAGAAGTCCTGGGGAAGATGCGGGAAGCCGTTGCTGGCGTCGAACAGGCCTACCAGCGAGCCCTCGACCACGGCGGTCGCGCGCGGGGGCGGAGGCGGGGGCGGGGGCGGCGGTGGCGGAGCCGTTGGCGGCCCGCTGCCGCCCTTGCCGTCACAGCCTCCAGCCACGAGGACCGTCACGCAGGTCAAGACCAGAGCCGCCAGGCGCATGGTTCCCCTCCTCGAGTCCGAGAGGAGGATACCCGATCTCCCCCGCTCGGGCGTAAGGTCGGCGTTCCCAGACCGCAACGGTGGGATCCGGCGAGTCGATCAGGCGTCGCCGGGCTTCCTCAACCCGGATTCGGGCGTTGCCCCCGGCAAAAGAGGGGCAAAAG
>Ga0224512_10003273_pt1 | contig 14337 bp, 14 predicted proteins | sample SF_May12_sed_USG_4_FD_169103 | JGI IMG/M metagenome (GOLD analysis project Ga0224512, IMG submission 169103) | Sediment microbial communities from San Francisco Bay, California, United States - SF_May12_sed_USGS_13 | ecosystem: Environmental > Aquatic > Marine > Sediment | place: USA...
AAGGCGTCGTCGCGTCAGTGCCATCAAACCGCGGGTGCTGGTGGCGCACGGACGCGACGACGCCTTCATCCCGGCCGAACGGATCGAAGCCTTCCAGAAGGCCCTCGACCGTGTCGGCGCCGACTGGGAGATGACGATCTACTCCGGCACAAGGCACGGCTTCACCAACCCCGACGCGGGCGACTACGGCATCGACAACCTCGCCTACAACAAGACCGCCGACGAGCGCTCCTGGGCGGCGATGATGCGCCTGTTCGGAGAGGTCTTCCGGTGAGAGGCGACACCACCCTCCCCCGCTCCGCCATACGGGCGGGGCGGGGGCGGGTCGGTCGCTCCGGTACACGCGTCACATGAGTCTCGACGCGCGCGGCACGGCGCCGCTAACCGACTCGCCTGCGACGGGATTCGCCGTATGATGCCGCGACGCGTCAGCACGGGAGACGGCCCATGAGAATTGAGCCCAGGCCACTGAACCGGTATCCCTGGTACCTGCGGCCGTTCTTCTGGAGCCAGCGGCGCAAATACGGCGCCGTCCTCGAATCCGCGCTGCTGTGGGCCCGGTCGCCGCGGCTGTTCAAGGGCGTCGCGATGCTCTACGGCATGATCGACCGCCGCTCGTCGCCGATCGATCCGCCGCTGCGCTCGCTCGTCACCGTGCGCGTCTCGCAGATCAATCACTGTTCGTTCTGCGTCGACCTCAACTCGGCGACCCTGATCAAGCGCGGCGCGTCGTTCGACAAGGTGGACGCCCTGCAGGACTGGCAGGAAAGCAACCTGTTCGACCGGCGCGAGCGTGTAGCCCTGGAATACGCCGAGGCCATGACATGGTCGGACCGCGACGTCGACGACGACCTGTTCGCCCGGCTGCGGCAAGACTTCGACGACGACGCCATCGTCGAGCTGACCGGCCTCATCGCCTTCCAGAACATGTCCAGCAAGTTCAACAGCGCCCTCGACGTGCCGCCGGCCGGCTTCTGCCGCATGCCCGGTGCGGGGGCGGAGGACCCGCAAACCGGCCGCTGATGGGGCGCCGGGCGACCCGCCCGCCCGGGCCCGCGCTTTAACCGTTCCTCAGGTAGTTTCGTCCATGCTATGCGCGTCGTACGTTGGAAGGGTGACAGTATGAAACGCATCCGCCGGTTGGCCGTGAAGATCCTGCTGGGCCTGGCCGCGATTGGCGTGGTCGCCTCGGTCGGTGTCGTCATGCCGCGCACGGTCCGCGTCGTCGGGCCGGACGGCGCGCCGGTCGAGGCCTGGGCGGCCCATTACTATCACGGATACCGCTTCAATTTCGTGCATCCGATCGAGTATTTCCGGCCCGGCGCCATCGTGAAGACCGATGCCGATGGCAACTTCCGGCTACCCGCGAGAATCTATCTGCGCGTTCCGCTTGACGGCTGGCTCGGGCATCAGATCGACCTGCTCTATGCGCCGGCGCTACATTCCGCAACCCTGTATCCGCTGGCAGCCCGTCCGATCCCGCGCATCTTCGAGCGCAGCGGCGACGGCGGGACGCTCCGCCTTGTGGATCAGACCGGCGATCCTGAGATATGGGCGCGCAACCTCGACTCGCTGTACTCATTCGTCCGCTATGATCTGATGAGCGAGCGGGCCCGCAAGGTTTCCGTCACGCCGGAGGCCGTCGACGCGCTGGCTCGGCAGGTCATTGCCGAATATCGCGCCTTCGCGGAGACCCACGCGGCCATGCCGCGAACCGTGCCGACGATGGGCATGGACTACCTCGAGTACCAGCCGGCGGCCGAGCGCGAGGCGATCCTCGCCAGGATCCGTGACGACCTCGCGCGCGAGCCGTTGTGGGGGCCGTATATCGAGCGGAGCAGGGGCCGGCGGATCGCGGAACTGGAACGAAAGATCGGCGGGTAACGCATGCGCCCCACGCTTGCACCGACGGCGTCGAATCCGCGGCCGTCATCTCCTCGCGGCAGCGCAATCCGGCGGGTTGCCCCGCTCGTCCCGATCGCCATCGTGTCGCTCGCGCTCACCGGCTGCGCCTCCGCGAAACCGCAAGCCTGTGCCCGGGCCGACGCGCAGCCGGGCGCGGCGTTGACCTGCGCGGTGCCCGGCTTCGAGGATCGGCCCTACGACATCCACCTGCCGGCCGGCTACGATCCCGCGCGGCCACTGCCGGTGGTGCTGGCGATCCACGGCGGCGGCGGCAAGGCGCGCGGGGCGGCACGGACATCCTGTCCCGGCGGCGATGTGGACAGCCCGGATTGCCTGCATGCGATGGCCGGGCGCGAGGGCGTCGCGGTGGTCTATCCGAACGGCACCGGGTCGCGGCTGGTGCCGCGCATGCGAACATGGAACGCCGGCGGCGGCACGGGAGACTGGCAATGCGTCAGCGGCCGCGCCTGCAAGGACGGGGTCGACGACATCGCCTATTTCCGGGCGCTGCTCGACGACCTTGCCCGCTGGGTCGCGGTCGATCCGGCCCGCATCTACGCCACCGGGCTGTCGAACGGCGGCGCGATGAGCCATCGCCTCGCCTGCCAGATGGGCGACCGCTTCGCCGCGATCGCGCCGCTCGGCGGCGCCAACCAGTTCGCGGCCACGTCCGTTTGCGCGCCGCCGCGCCCGGTGCCGGTGCTGCAGATCCACGGCACCGCCGACCCGTGCTGGCGCTATGAGGGCGGCAAGGCGGCCTGCGCCCAGCGCGACGACAAAATCAAGATCTCGGTGGACGAGAGCATGCGGATCTGGGCGGCGATCGACGGCTGCGGCCCGGTGGGCGACCCGCAGCCGTTCGCCCGCGAGGATGGCGTCGAGACCGTGCGGATCCGCTGGACCGGCTGCCGCGGCGGCACCGAAATCGTGCTGCTGCGAATGGAGGGCGGCGGCCATGTCTGGCCCGGCGGCTGGGCCTATTTCCGCGAGGGCATCATCGGCCCGGCGGTCGGCGGCTGGAGCGCCAACCGCGCGATCCTCGATTTCTTCCGGCGGCACCGCAGATCGCCCTGACAGGCCGGCGGAACACTTTGAGCCGGGCGGATGTCCTGCTAAACAGACGCCATGCCGATTCTCTACGACATGCCGTTGTACCGGCCGCCCAGCGAGGGCAACAATCTGATCGTCCAGGCGACGGTCGGCTGTTCCTTCAATCACTGCACCTTCTGTTCGATGTACGTAACGAAGGCGTACCGGGCCCGGCCGCTGTCCGAAATCTTCGCCGATATCGACGCCGGCGCGCGGGACTGGCCGATGACGCACCGGGTGTTCCTCGCCGACGGCGACGCGATGACCCTGCCGACCGGGCACCTCATCGAAATCCTCGATTACCTCGCGGCTCGGCTGCCGAACCTCGCCCGCGTGTCGGCCTATGCGACGCCGAAGAACCTGAACGAGAAGAGCATCGAGGAGATGGCGGCGCTGCGCGAGAAGAAGCTGAATCTGGTCTATCTCGGCATCGAATCCGGCGCGACCGCAGTGTTGAAACGAATCCGCAAGGGCGCCTCGCAGGACAGCGTCGTCAAGGCGCTGGGCCGCGCGCGGGCGGCCGGGCTGAAGGTCTCGGCCACGGTGATCCTCGGCCTCGGCGGCCGGGCGGGCTGGGAAGAACATATCGCCGGCACGGCCGAACTGGTGAACCGGGAGCCGCCGACGTATCTCTCGACCCTGCAACTCGACCTGGAGCCGGCGGTCTATGCAAGGTTCATGGACGCCCAGGCGCCCGGCTTCGAATTCCAGGACGACGAGGGCATCCTCGCCGAGCAGGAAAGCCTTTTGAACCTCCTCGACCCGCCGCGCCCGGTGATCTTCCGCTCCAACCACGCATCGAACTGCCTGCCGCTGGCCGGCAATCTGCCACGGGACAAGGACGCACTCCTCGCCACCGTCGCCGCCGCCCGCGCCGGCGCCCAGCCGCTGCGGCCGCGGTGGATCCGGGGGATGTGAGGGGAACGGGCCGCCGGATCACTCGCCCTTGCGGCCCAGTGCTTCCATCTTCTTCAGCCATTTGGCGCGTTTTGCATCGCTGACCGCCTCGACGCCGCCGAACAGGCTCTCGCGGATCGGCGCGATGCCGACGAAACCGAGGATGTTGCGCTCGAGACTCTTCAGGCTGTGCGCGCCGTAATACCAGCGATAGAATGGCGCCGGCATGCCCATGGTGACGACCACGCGCGCGCTCTTGCCGGCCAGCAGTTCGTCCCACATGCCGTCCGTATCGAGGGCGAAACCCGGGCGGAAGCACTGCTCGAGGAACGCCTTGAAGAGCGCCGGCATGGTTCCGAGCCACAAGGGATAAACCAGCACCAGATGGTCGGCACGCATGATCGCGGCCTGCGCCGCCTTGATGTCCGGCGGCACTGCGCCGGATTCGAATTCCACCGCCGACCGGAGCATCGGGAAGTCGAGCTGCGCCACTTCGACGCGTTCCACCGTGTGTCCGGCGGCCGCCGCGCCCGCGACGTATGCATCGGCCAGCGCGTGGCACAGATGCCCGCCGGCCGGATCGGGATGGCCCTGGATGACGACGACAGGTTTCACCATGGATGGCCGCTCCCCGCGTTGATAGCCGAGTCATACGCCATGCAAATTGCGGTACGCCGTGATGCAGGTCAATACAGGGATAGCGCGGTACAGGGGGAACAATTCGGGATCGCAGTTGAGGCGACGCGATTGCCGATGTTGCAGGCGTTGCAGTGAAGCGCCCCTCAGACCTTCCCGAGCGCTTTCAGGATCAATTCGGGCGTCGCGGGAATCGCGGTGATTTTGCCGCCGAGTACGCCGATCGCATCGTTGATGGCGTTGAACACGGCGGCCGGCGCGCCGGCGGTCCCGGCCTCGCCCACGCCCTTGGCGCCCAGCACCGATTCCGCGGTCGGGGTCTCGACGTGTTCGATGGTGATGTCGGGCATCTCGACAGCCATCGGCACCAGGTAGTCGGCCATGGTGGCGTTGCGCATGTTGCCCTCGTCGTCATAGATGCAGTGCTCGTACAGCGCCGCGCCAATGCCCTGCACGACGCCGCCGCGGATCTGCTCGTCGACCAGCTGCGGGTTGATCACCGTGCCGCAATCCTCGACGACCCAGAAGTCCAGCAGCCGGACGAACCCGCTGTCGGCATCGACTTCCAGCCAGCACGCCTGAACGCCGTTGGTGAAGGCGAAGGGGAACTGCCGCGGCGAATAGTGGCGGGTCACAACCAACTCGGGGCTGACGCCGTCCGGCAGCTCGTTGCCGCGGAAATAGACCGTCTTGCCAAGATCAGCGAGGGTCATCCGCTCTGATCCCGAGTCCGCGTCCACCACGGCGGCGTTGCGAATGTCGAGCCTGTCCGCTTCGGTCTGCAGCATCGCCGCGGCGACGTCCAGGATATTGCCGCGCAGCGCCCGTCCCGCCTGCAGCGCCGCCTCGCCCGCGATGCCGGCGCCGCGCGACGCCCAGGTGCCGCCGCCGTAGGGCGTGGTTTCCGTATCGCCGGTGACCACGCGCACCTTCTCGATCGGCACGCCGATGGCGCTCGCCGCGATCTGCGCGATCACCGCCTCGGTGCCCTGTCCCTGTTCGGTGACCCCGGTGGCGCAGGTCACGCCGCCGGTCGGGTCGAGCCGGATGGTCACCCCGTCGCGCGCCGAGATATGGGCGCCGCCGACGCCATAGAACATCGGGCTGGGATTGGTCACCTCGATCATCGCCGCGAGGCCGATGCCGCGATAGACGCCGCTTTCGCGCAGTGTGGCCTGCTTGGCACGGAGCCCCTGGTAATCCATCAGCTTCAGGATCTTCTCGAAGCTCTTCTGATGCGAAAGCCCCTCGAACCTGATGCCGGTGGCCGCCGTGTACGGGTACGCATCGTCCGGCACCAGGCTGTTGCGGCGCAGTTCCGCCGGATCCATGTTGGCGGCCCGGGCAGCGGAATCGACCAGCGCCTCGGTCACCCCGAAGGCCACGGGATGGCCGACCGCGCGGTACTGGCACATGATGTTCTTGTTCTGCAGCACGACCCGGCCGACGGCGCGGTAGTTGGCGAAATCGTATGGGCCGCCGACCAGGTTCAGAACCTGGTTGCACTCCACGGCGCTGGTGCGCGGATACACCGAATACGGCCCGATCCCGGTCAGATCGTCCATCTCGATCGCGGTGATGCGGCCTCCCCTGACGGCGATCTTCGCCTTCACCCGATGGTCGCGCGCGTGGATGTCGGAAACGAAGGATTCCAGGCGGTCGGCGACGAATTTGACCGGCCGCTTCAGCATCACGCTGAGCGCCACCGTGGCCATATCGTCGGGATAGGTGTGGATCTTGATGCCGAACGAACCGCCGACATCCTTGCTCACCACGCGTACATCGTCCTCGTCGATGCCGGTATGCGTCGCGAAGATGTTTTTCATCATGTGCGGCGCCTGGGTCGACATATGGACGGTCAACTTGCCCGCACCCGGGTTGTAGTCGGCAAGGATCGTGCGCGGCTCCAGCGTCACGCCGGTGTGGCGGCCGAAATGCAGCACTTCCTCGGCAACCGCGTCGGCCTCGGCGAAGGCGGCATCGACGTCGCCCGCATCCACGGTGCGCTCGAAGGCGAGGTTATCGCCGAGTTCCGGGTGCAGCACGGGGGTCGAGGCGTCGAGCGCGGTCTCCATGTCGACGACCGGCGCCAGCGGCTCGTAGGCGACCTCGATCAGCGCCGCCGCGTCTTCGGCCTCAGCACGCGTCTGCGCCACGACGGCCACAACCGGTTCGCCCTGCCAGCGCACGCGCCCAACAGCGAGTGCATATTGCGGCGCCGATTTCAGCCCCTTCAGATGGGTCAGCACGCCGACCCAGGGGGTGCAGTGCCGCGCCATCTCCTCGCCGGCGACGATGCGGATGACGCCCGGGCTCTTCTCTGCCCGCGATATGTCGATCGACCTGATCCCGGCATGGGCGTAGGGGCTGCGCAGGAACGCGACATGCGCCATGCGGGCCAGCGTGATGTCATCGGTGAACGCGCCGCGGCCTTCTGCCAGCCGACGGGTGTTCGGCCGCGGCACGCTGCGGCCGATATAGGAGTTGGGCAAGTCGTGGATCGACAGCGGGCTCTTGTCGGTCATGATCCGGTCCCCGTCATTTCCGATGCCGCGGATTCCACTGCATCGACGATCGCCTGGTAGCCGGTGCAGCGGCAGTAATTGCCCGAAAGGTATTCCCGGATTTCCGGGCGCGTCGGCGTTGGATTTTCCTTCAGCAGCGCCGCCGCAGTCAGCAGCATCGCCGGCGTACAATAGCCGCATTGCAGGGCGTTGCGCTCAAGGAACGCCTTCTGCAACGCCGCGATCTCGCCACTGTCGGAGACACCCTCTATGGTCCACACCTCTGCGCCATCGGCCTGCACCGCAAGCGTCAGGCAGCCGCGCACAATCGCCCCGTTCAGACGGATTGTGCAGGCGCCGCAGACGCCGTGCTCGCAGCCGACGTGTGATCCCGTCAGACCCACGTCCTCGCGCAGAAAATCCACCAGGCTCTTGCGCGGCTCGACCCGGGTCGTGACGGGTTCGCCGTTGACGGTGAGCGAGATTTCGCGCGACGGATCCATCAGCCTGCTCCAGCCATTTCGGACAGGACGCGTTCCAGCAGCACGCCCGATAGATGCAGCTTCATCGCGGCGCTCGCATGCAGGTCGCCGGTCGGCCGCAGATCGTCGCCGAGCCGCGCCCTCGCCTCGGCGAGAAGCTCAGGAGCGATCGCATTGCCCGTGACGATCTTCTCGGCGGCCGTCGCACGCAGCGGCCGGATATCGACCCCGGCAAAGACGAGACGCAGCTCGCGCACCGTATCGCCGTCGAACTGAGCGTGGGCGGCCAGCGCGGAGATGGCGAAATCGCCGGTGCGGCGTGCGAATTCGGAAAAGCCGGAGCGAAACCCCTTCTGCAGGACCGGGACCTCCGCCGCCGTCAGAATTTCTCCCGGACCCAACCCTGTCTCATACAGGCCATGGAAGAAGTCGACGGCCGCAACCTTCCTCGTGCCGCTCCTGCCGGCGATCTCGAGCCCGGCATCGAGTGCCACCACGCAGGCCGGAAACTCGGCCGCCGGGTCCGCATGGGCAAGGCTGCCGCCGAAGGTTCCCCGGTTGCGGATCGCCGGATGCGCTATATGCGATACGGCCAGCGCGAGAAGCGGCGCCGCACGCGCCACGTCTTCGGATGCCTGTAGTTCGCTGTGGCTGGTCAGCGCGCCGATGCGCAGCATTTCGTTATCGAGCGAAATCCCCCGCAACGCGTCGAGTGCCGATATGTCGACCAGGATCGCAGGCGCGGAAAGGCGCATATTCAGGGTCGGGAGAAGGCTTTGCCCGCCAGCCAGTACTTGTGCGTCGTCGCCGTGACCTTCAAGCAGGCCGAAAGCCTCCTCCAGCGTAGCCGGTTTCGCGTAGTCGAACGGCGCCGGTTTCACGTCTCCCTCCAGCAGCCGCGCCCGGACTGTTGACAGCCCCTGTTTGCAGTGTCGCGCCGCCGCGATTCAATCCCTGGAATACGGTTATTAATTAGCGATTGATCACAAATTGACACATTACAACAATGGCTGTCAATGCTATGCTTGTCCGCACCTTGCGCCAGGAACATCAACACGGGAAGGAGCCGGAATGGGGCCGGAAACTGGCAACCGCGGAGTGGACGTGACTGTTGGAGATGCCGGCCATACGTCACAGGCCTCCGAACCCCGAAAACGCAAGCGGCTTCCGCGCAGCGAGCGGGAGCAGATGATCGTCGAGGAAGCAATCCGTTTCTTCGCGGAAGTCGGGTTCGAAGGTCAGACGCGGGAGCTCGCGCGGCGGCTCGGCATTACCCAACCGCTTATTTTCCGGTACTTTCCGACCAAGGAAGACCTGATCGAACGGGTTTACCAGGAAGTGTACCTCAGCCGCTGGAACCCGTGGTGGGAAGAATTGCTGGAAGACAGGTCACAGTCTCTGCTCGAGCGGCTGACGGTCTTTTACAAGGCCTACACGAAGGCGATCTTCACCTATGAATGGGTGCGGATTTTCGTCTATTCCGGCCTGAAGGGCGTAAATATCAACAAGCGGTATCTCGGTCTGATCCGCGACCGCGTCCTGAAGCGAATCATGAGAGAGGTGCGGGCGGCCCATGACCTCCCGCCCCCGGAGGAAATCCCGTTCAGTGAACCGGAGCTGGAGCTGGCCTGGGGCCTGCACGGCAGTATTTTCTACATAGCCATTCGCAAATGGATCTATGAGATTGAAATTCCTTCCGATATCGAGGCTGTCATTGCGGCAGAGGCGGAAAGCTTCGTGTACGGCGCGCCGAAAGTCGTCGCCCGGCTGATCGGCGAAGACAAACGCCGTGCATCGGCGCGGCGTGCCTCCACCGGCAGGTAGGATAAACGGATCAACAGCTAAATTACAGATATCAGAAAACACGGGGATGGAGTCGCCATGGGGCTCACAAGGCTGGATCACTATTCGATACGCACGGACGATCTCGAGACCACGCGTGATTTCTATGTGGACGCGCTGGGCTTGGTCGACGGCACCAGGCCGCCGTTTCCGTTCCCAGGATACTGGCTCTATTGCGGGGACCGCCCGGTGGTCCACCTGATCGGCCTCGATCGCGAGGGCGCACAGGGCCTCACGGAATATATGGGCGAGGATCGCAAGCAGGCGCTCAGGGGCGGCGGCGCCGTCGACCATGTGGCGTTCAACGCGGACGATCTGGCCGGCATGCGGCAGCGGCTCGAAGGGCTGGGGATCGAATATCGGGAACGCGACGTTCCCGACATGGACCTGCACCAGGTGTTCGTCCAGGACCCCAACGGTTTCACCATCGAGATCAATTTCTGGGCGAACTGACCAACTGGCAATGGCAGGGACGAAAGGATGACCACCGCGACGAAGGTGGCGGCGCCGGGAGATGTCACGCGCGAAGACCTTCTCGAACGGGCGCGCGATCTGCTTCCCGTGTTGCGGGAGCGTGCGCCGCACGCGGAGAACCTGCGGCGGCTGCCGGAGGAAACCGAGAAGGACTTTCACGAGGCCGGCCTGTTCCGGATGGTCCAGCCGGCCCGCGTCGGCGGCGCGGAGCTGGACTACGGCATACTTGTGGATATCGGCGCGATGGTCGGCCGCGCCTGCGGCTCGAGCGCCTGGAACCTGATCAATCTGGGCTGCCATCACTGGATGCTGGGGATGTTCCCGCCGCAGGTGCAGGACGAGGTCTGGACCGAAAACCCGGACGCCCTGGTGGCCTCGTCTTTCATATTTCCGGCCGGGCGGGCGAAACGGGCCAAGGGCGGCTATCTGGTCAGCGGACGCTGGCCGTTTTCCAGCGGTGTCGACAACGCAGGCTGGAACATGCTGGCCGCCATGGTACAGGACGAGGACGATGCCGCGCCGCCGGAACATCGCCTGTTCATGCTGCGCCGCTCCAATTACGAGATCATCGACACGTGGCATGCCGCCGGGCTGCGTGGCACCGGCAGCAAGGACGTCGCCGCCGAGGCGGTGTTCGTGCCGGAGCATCGCACGCTCGCGGCCCGAGACATGCGGGGCGGGCCCAGCCCGGGCAGCGCCGTCAACGCCGGCCCGCTCTACCGGCTGCCGCTGTTCGCCGTGTTTCCCTACGTTCTCAGCGGTGCCGCGCTCGGCGTCGCCCAGGGCGCCTGGGAAACGCACGTCGAAGTACTGCGCAGCCGTGTGTCGCATTATACCGGCGCCAGGATTTCGGAATTCCAGGCCGTCCAGATCAAGCTTGCCGAGGCGAAGAGCGGTATCGACGCGGCGGAACTGGTCATGCAGCGGGATTGCGCGGAGGCCATGCGGATCGCCGAAGCTGGCGATGTGCCGGACATCGAGACCAAGGCGCGCTTTCGCCGCAACGGCGCGTTCTCGGTCAATCTGTGTACGAAGGCGGTGGATATTGTCTTCGGGCTCGCCGGAGGCAGCGGCCTGTACGACTCCAGCCCGATGCAGCGCGCCTTCCGCGATGCGCACGCGATCAGCGCGCATATAGCCTTCAATACGGATGCCGCGGGCACGACCTATGGCCGGATCGCGCTGGGCCTGCCGCCGGACAACCCTTTGCTTTAGATTGTATCTGCCCGGCGCGCGAGGGCCGGGCCCCAGACCGGGAGGAGACGCTACCATGCCGCGCCGTTACGATGAAAAGATGTTCGACATCGCGCATCTGCGCGCCACCGCCGAGAAATGCAAGAACTGGGGGAAGTGGGGACCGGACGATGAGGCCGGCACCCTCAATTACGTCACGCCGGAGGCGATCGTCGCCGCCGCCGGGCTGATCCGCAAGGGCAGGTCGTTCGCGCTCGGCCTCAATTTCGACCGCAACGGGCCGCAGCGGGGGCTGTGGGGCAACCGGTTCAACCCGATCCACACGATGCTGGCGACCGGCACCGACGCGGTGGCCGGAAACCAGGATGCCGGGAAGATCCGCTATGCCGACGACATGGTCTCGCTGCCGCTGCAGTGCGGCACCCAGTGGGATGCGCTCGGCCACATCTTCTATGACGACAAGATGTGGAACGGCTACGACGCGCGGCTGGTCGATTCCGACGGAGCGCAGAAGAACGGCATCCACAAGGTGCGCGACCGCATGGTCGGCCGCGGCGTGCTGCTGGACGTCGCCCGCCACCAGGGCGTCGATTTCTTCGAGGATGGCACCGCGATTACCAATGACGACCTGAACGCCTGTGCGGACGGGCAGGGCGTGGAGATCCGGCCCGGCGATTTCGTGATCGTGCGGACCGGGCAGATGGAGGACCGTCTGGCCACGGGCGAATGGGGCGGCTATGCGGGCGGTGACGCCCCGGGCCTCGCCTTCGAAACCGCCGAATGGATCTACGAGAAGGAAATCGCGGCGATCTGCACCGACACCTGGGGCTGCGAGGTCCGCCCGAACGAGACCGGGGACGCAAGCCAGCCCTGGCACTGGGTGGTGATCCCGATGATCGGCATCACCATGGGCGAAATCTTCTATCTGAAGGACCTCGCCAACGACTGTGCGGAGGACAAGGTCTACGAGTTCTTCTTCTGCGGCCCGCCGCTGCCGATCACCAAGGCAGTCGGTTCGCCGATCAACCCGATGGCGATCAAATAGGCCAACGCGGCAGGAGAAAGAGAATGTCGGATACGCTTCCCACCACACGGCTCGACGGCAAGACCGCGCTGGTGACCGGCGCCGGGCGCGGAATCGGCCGCGGCACGGCGCTGGCCCTGGCGGAAGCCGGGGCGGAGGTCGTGGCCTGGAGCCGCACGGCGGACGAGATCGAGAGCCTTGTGGCCGAGATCGACGGCGCCGGCGGCAAGGCGCGGGCACAGGTCGTCGACGTGACGGATGACATGCGCGTCAGGCAAGCCGTCGATGAGCTGGACCGCGTCGACATCCTGTTCAACAATGCCGGCACGAACAAGCCGCAGGAGTTCCTCGAGGTCGACGTCGAATCGCTGGACACGGTCCTCGACCTGAACATCCGTGCCGCCTTCATCGTCGCACAGGCTGTGGCGGCCCGGATGGTCGACCAGGGCGAGGGCGCGATCATCAACATGTCGTCGACGATGGGCCACATCGGCGGGCCGAAGCGGGCCGTCTACTGCACCACAAAGCACGCCATCGAGGGGTTGACCAAGGCGCTGGCCTGCGAGCTTGGCCCCAAGGGCGTGCGCGTGAACGCGGTCGCGCCGACGTTCATCGAAACGCCGATGACCGCGCCGATGCTGGCGAACGAGGAATTCCGGAAATTCGTGGTCGGCATGATACCGCTGGGAAAGGTCGGCCTGCCCGCCGACGTGGCCGGCGCCGTGGTCTTCCTCGCATCGCCGGCCGCGGCCATGATCAACGGCGCCAGCCTGTTGATCGATGGCGGCTGGACCGCGCACTGACGGATCCCGGACTCGGGCCGCAACTTCAGGTCTGTTAACGATACGGCTTTTGCCACCCGTTTCGCTTTGAATCGCGGGACCGAGGTAGTAATGTTTGCTTCTCGTTAATGATACGAATGTATATGTCTGGCAACCGTCATGGAAATCAGGGCTGAATTCGCATCGGGTTATGGCGAACTGCCACCCTCTTTCGGGTTGATATTCCTGCACACCGGAAGAGTTTGACGAATGAGGAATCGTTACCACCGCGGCATGCGCTTACTGCTCCGGATATGGTTCGACGTCAGGGGACATTGAATGTGATGCTGCGGGGCAAAGCCAGTCAGGGCATTCATGGAGAGTAAGGACAGAACCAGACTCGGTCGGACAGACGGCCTGACATCCAGTTTCCGCCGGCTCGGCGAGCCTGCGCTGTTGATGCTGTTGGTGTTGCCGGCCCTGGCTGCGCTGTTGTTCGTGGCGATCCTCTTCTGGCCGGCGTCGAAGGAAACGCCGGACGTACTGCGCGTGGGCGTTTTGCCCGACCAGTCGCCGGAGATGTTGGAGCAACGATTTCTGCCCTTGCTGGACTATCTCGGCGCCGAGATCGGCATGCCGTTCCAGCTTGTCGTACCGGGCGACTATGCGGCATTGCTGGACATGTTCCAGAGGCACGAGATCGATATCGCCTATTTCGGGGGCCTTACCTATTTGAAGGCACACGATACCGGCAACGCCCGCGCCCTGGTCATGCGCGACGTCGATACCCGTTTCCGCAGTTCCTTTCTTGCCAGACCCGACCGTCCGGAAACGACAATCACAGACTTCCGCGGCAAGACACTGGCGTTCGGATCGCGTCTTTCGACGTCGGGTCATCTGATGCCGCGCCATTTCCTGCGACAGCGGAACATCGAACCGGAATCCTGGTTCGCAAGCATCGTCTATTCCGGGGCTCACGACGAGACCGCCATGCTGGTCCGTGACGGAAAGGTTGATCTCGGCGTGGTAAACACGGAAATCCTGGAGTCGATGTTTCGCGACGGGCGGTTGCGCCGGGACGAGGTCCGTGTGGTCGACCAGACCCCGCCTTACACCGATTACGTCTGGGCCATGCGCGTCGGTATCGACGCGGGCCTTCACGACAGGGTCGTGTTCGCGTTTCTCAAACTCTCACCGGCTGAAGCGGAGGATGCCGCCATCCTTACGAATTTGGGCGCGGGCGGTTTCCTTCCGGCTCCCGAAAGCGAATTCGGGTCGCTGAGAAAGATCGCAATGTCCCTGGGGCTGCTCGGTTAGGCAATGGCAGAAAACGCTGAAATGACGGAGTACAGCGATCCGGGCGGGATACGGATACGCCGCTATGCCATCATCGCGCTGAACCTGGCCATTGTCATTGTCGTATCGGCTGTATTCCTGTTGTATGAATTCCAGGATATCGAACAGTCGCGGATCATCGCCGAGTTCCACCTGCCGGCGGCGCATCTGGCGGAGTCGGCGGCACATGAACT
>Ga0224512_10003274_pt1 | contig 14333 bp, 14 predicted proteins | sample SF_May12_sed_USG_4_FD_169103 | JGI IMG/M metagenome (GOLD analysis project Ga0224512, IMG submission 169103) | Sediment microbial communities from San Francisco Bay, California, United States - SF_May12_sed_USGS_13 | ecosystem: Environmental > Aquatic > Marine > Sediment | place: USA...
CCATGCGCATCGGGGCCCTGGTCCATGCCTTCCAGTGCCATTTCGAAGCGACGGACCGCATGGCCCGGGACTGGGCCGAGGTCTATCCGCGCATCACCGGCCAGGACCCCGCACCCGTCAAGGCCCGGCTCGAGGCGGAGCTGGCCGCCCACGGCGAGGCCGCCGCCGGCCTCGGGCGGGCGATCGCGGAGCGCTGGCTCGACCTTGTGGAACCCGCCCGCCGGCAGCGCCGCCGGGAACACCACGGGGGCGCCCGCCGCTGATCCGGCCTTGTGTCAAGTTTTCGTTCCGGCCTGTCAAGCGGACCCGGGCCGGCATCTGCGACATTGCAAGCCTGCCCGGAGACTCTTGAACCCGGGGTGAGCTTGGTTGGGAGGTCGGACCGTGCCCGAAGGCCGGTTTCTGCTGCCACACGAAGTGGTCAAGAGCGAGGACGACGTCGAGCACCAGGTCGACACGGTGCTGGAGCGCGCCCGCTGGGCGGCGGGCGAGTTCGCGACTCTGGACCGGGCCCGTACCCTGGCCATCGCCAAGGCGGTGGCCGAGGCCGGTGCCAGCCGCGCCGCGCACTACGGCGAGTGGGCGGTTCGCGAAACCGGCTTCGGCGTCGCCGAGCACAAGGCGATCAAGAACGAGATCACGACCACCGGCTTCTACGCCCACTACAAGGACCGCGACTTCGTCGGCAAGCGGGTCCGGGCCAAGGACAAGATCGTCGAGGTTGCCCGCCCCGCCGGTGTCGTCTTCGCGCTGGTCCCCTCGACCAACCCGATCTCGACGGTCAACTTCAAGATCATGAGCGCGCTGATGACGCGCAACGCCATCGTCATCAGCCCGCATCCGGCGGCCAAGGAATGCTCGATCGACGCGATCGACTTCCTGAGCGACGCGGCATGCCGGGCCGGCGCGCCCGACGGCGCGATCCAGGTGGTGCGCCAACCGACCCTGCCCGTGATCGACTGCATGATGCGTTCGGAGAAGGTGGACGTGATCCTGGCGACGGGCGGCACGGCGATGGTCCGCGCGGCCTACAGCTCGGGCAATCCGGCGATCGGGGTCGGGCCCGGCAACGCGCCGGCGTTCGTCGACTCCTCGGCCGACCTCGCCCAGGCCGCGAAGCGCATCATCGACAGCAAGTCCTTCGACAACAGCATCCTGTGCACCAACGAGTCGGTGGTCGTCGCCGAACAGGCCATCGCGGACGAGCTGCTTCGCCATATGGCGCGCGCCGGCGCCTACCTGTGCTCGGAGGCCGAGCGCGACCGGCTGCGCGCCTACTTGTTTAGCGACAAGGGCTTCAATATCGAGGCGCTTGGCAAGCCGGCCACCCAGATCGCCCAGAAAGTCGGCATTTCCGTTCCGGGCGCCACCCGCGTGCTGCTGGCGCCGATCGACCGCGTCCAGCGCGACGAGCCGCTCGCCCGCGAGAAGCTTTGCCCCGTTCTCGGCTTCTTCCGGGCCTCGGACCGGGCGCATGGCATCGCGGTCAGCCACACGCTGTTGCGCGTCGTAGGCGGCGGCCACTCGGCGGCGATCCACAGCCATGACTCCCCGACCATCCTGGCCTTCGGCGCGAGCGTGCGCGCGCTGCGCGTCGTGGTGAACAGCCCGTGCAGCCAGGGCGCGGCGGGCTTCGGCACCAATCTGCCGCCAACCTTCACCATCGGGACCGGCTACTTCGGCCGCAGCTCGGTCGGCGACAACGTCGGTCCCGAACACCTGATCAACTGGACCCGCATCGCCTACAACGCGGACCCGGAGGAGGCGTTCGGCGATTTCACCGGGCTGGAGCCCTGGACCCAGTCGGAGCAAAGGCCGACGCCCGCAACGTCCCCAAGCGAGGCCCCCGCCGGCGCCGAGATCCTCGACATGCACGACGAAATCCGACGCATCGTGCTCGAGGAGCTGCGCGAGATGTTGAGTTCGTAAGCCATGGCTGAACTGCGGTCCTTCATCTTCATCGACCAGCTCCAGCCGCGCACCATGTGCTATCTGGGCACTTTCATTCGCGGATTCTTGCCGCGCACCAACATGGCCGCCCAGATCATCGAGGTCTCCCCCGGGCTCGATATCGAGGGATTGACCGACGTCGCGCTCAAGCACGCCGACGTCCAGGCCGGCATCCTCGTGGTCGAGCGCCAGTTCGGCTACCTGGAACTGCATTCGCATTCGACGGCGGCGGTCAAGGCTGCAGCCGCCCGAGTCCTCGAGGATCTGGGCGCGAGCGAAGACCAGGCCATGCGGCCCGAGATCCTGGCCTCGCGCATCGTGACCCGCATCGACAACCTGCATTCCTTCCTGATCAATCGCAACAAGGCCGGCTCCATGATCCTGCCCGGCGAATCGCTGTTCGTGCTCGAGGTGCACCCCGCCGCCTACGCGATCCTGGCCGCCAACGAGGCCGAGAAGGCGGCCGACATCAAGATCGTCGACTACCGCATGATGGGGGCGACGGGCCGCCTCTACCTGAGCGGATCGGAGTCCGACGTGCGCATGGCCGCGGACGCCGCGGAGACGGCGCTCGTCAACCTGGGAGCCTGACGTGAGACCCATGGACCGGCCAGTTGACAGCGAAGCCCTGAGATCCGCGGTGCGCGAGGTTCTGCGCGACCTGCTTCCGACGCTGCCCGGGCAGGCTCCGGCGGCCGGGCGGGGACCGGATGCCGGGCGGGCCGCGCCGGCACGTGCGACGCCCGCCGCCAGCCCTGCCCGGACCGAGGAAATCTCGATCAGGAGCGACGCGGAGCTCGCGGCTTTCGTGCAGCGGCTCCTGCGCTTGTTCGCCGACCCGGGCGCGCGCGAGGCGGTTCGTGCCGGCCGCCACGCCTTCCACCTCGCGGCCGCGGCGCCCCAATCCGGGGCGCCCCGCCGCGCCGCGCCGCCCAAGCCTGCGGTCGGCGAATCGGAGCGGTTCGAGCAGGCGGTGCTTTCCGAAACCAAGGTGATCGGTCTCGCACGGGCCGGTCGTAGAATCGTGCTCGGCAAGCGCGTCGTGGTGACGCCGCTGGCCTGGGACAAGGCACGTCAACTCGGTGTCAAGCTCGAAAGGGAAAAGTGATGCAACGCGGGACTGTCGTGGGCTCAATCTGGTCCACCAAGCGGCTCGAGGCGGTGCCCAAGGGCGGCTTGCAGGAAATCGAAATGGAGGATGGCGACGCGCGTGTCGTCGCCTTCGACCCGATCGGAGTCGGCCACGGCGAGCGGGTTCTTGTCGTCCAGGGCTCGGTGGCGGCGGCGTGGTTCGGGGACAGGAAGGTCCCCATCGACGCCCTGATCATCGGCGTGATCGACGAGGAAAACCCGCGCCGCTGAGCCATCCGAAATCATCCGTGGTTCAACCGAACGAGGATTACTATGGAGGAAGTTATGTCGAACGCGATTGGGATGATCGAAACCAAGGGCTACGTCGCGGCATTGGCCGGGGCGGACGCCATGGTCAAGGCCGCCAACGTCACCATCGTCGGGCGCGAGGAGGTCGGCGACGGCCTGGTCTCGGTGATCGTCAACGGCGACGTCGGCGCGGTCAAGGCCGCAACCGAGGCCGGCGCCGAGGCCGCCTCGGCGGTCGGTGAGCTGGTCTCGGTGCACGTCATCCCGCGGCCGCACGCGGATCTGGCGAATCACTTCACCGCGGTGCCCGGCACCGGCAAGAAGTAGGACCGACCGCCTCCGCCCTTGCCCTTCCCGGTCGCCACCGTTGCGGCGGGAACCGGGCGAAGGCGGTGACGGGGGGCGTCTGCGACCATGACCGAGCTTCGGGTCTATCTGCTGATCGAAAACCTGCGCCAGCAGTTCGCTGCCTACATGGGCACGCCGACGCGGGCCCGCGGCTATCCGCCGCTCGAGGGTTGCAGCTCGCTGATCATCGAGGTCGCGCCCGCGCTCGCCATCCAGCGGGTGATCGACCTCGCGGTCAAGTCCGTGCCGGAGGTCGAGGCCGGCATTCTCTTCGTCGAGCGACAGTTCGGCGTGCTCGAGCTGCACGATGACGACCTGCCGCGGCTCAAGCAGGCCGGCCAAGCCGTGCTTGCCGGCATCGGCTGCCGGGCGGAGGATCAGCTCAAGCCCCGAATTCTTTACTCCGACATCATCGAGGACGTGACCGACCAGCACGCGGTCATCCTCAACCGCAACCGGCAGGCCTCCATGATCATGCCGGGCGAGACTCTGCTGGTCTACGAGATGACGCCGGCGCTGTTCGCCGCGGTCGCCGCCAACGAGGCGGAGAAGGCGGCGCCGCGGAACACGCTGGTGGACGTACAGATGATCGGCGCCGCGGGCCGCGTCTATATCAGCGGCGCGACCGACGCCATAACCCGCGCGCGCGACACCATCACCGAAGTGCTGGAGAGCGTCGTCGGCCGCGAGCAGTGACTGCGCAACTGGGCGGCTGTCACTGCTCGTGGTGCCGGCGGTACCGCGCCGGTGCCATGCCGGTCCACTGCCTGAATGCCCGGCTGAAGGCGCTGAGCTCCGAGTAGCCGAGCAGGAACGCCACCTCGGTCAGCGGAATATGTGGCTCCGCGACGTAGCGCAGTGCAAGGTCCCGACGCACGGCACGCACGAGGTCGTTGAAGTTGACATCGAGGCTCTTGAGCCGGCGTTGCAGGGTCCAGCTGGTCATGCCGAGCGCGGTGGCCACCTTGCCGAGCTGCGGATTGCCATGACAGAACTGCTGCTCGATCTCGTGCCGCACGAGCCCGACCAGGTCGTCGAGCCGGCCCTGCCGAGCCTGCCGCCCGGCCATGAAGGGCTCGATCAGCGCAAACAGATAGGGATCGTGGCCCCGCATGACCGCATCCACATCGGCACGCCGGAACACCAGGGAATTGGTCTGTTGCGAGAAGAACGCCGGCGCCTCGAACAGCGTCTCGTGCTCCCGGCCGTCGATCGGCTCCGGGTGCTCGAAGTGAACTTCGACCGGGCACCAGCGATCGCCGTGGCACTGGCGGAAGATGTTGCGAAACATACCTAGCGAAAGCTCGGCGTCCTGCCGGCGATTGACGATCCGCCCGTCGGTGATCTGGTAGTCCAGCAGGCAGAGGTCCCCCTCCTGCCGGACCGCCAGGGTGGAGTTCTGCTGGTGCGCCGCGAAATAGAGCGACAGGTTGCGCAGCGCCGACGCCATGGTCGGGGAGTTGATCGCGAGATAGCCAAGTGCGCCCAGTTGTTTCGGCAGGAAGCCGTTGCCGAAGCGCAGCCCGAAGTTGTCGTGCTGCGTCTGCCGCGCCGCTTCTTCGAACAGTTGGCAGTATCGCTTCAGGCCGAGCTCGTTGAGCGGGCTTTCCAGCCGGGACGTGTCGATCCCGGCGCGCCCGAAGATGCTGTCGACGTCGCCTCCCTCGCTGTCGATCATATCCATGACGCCGGATGCGGCCGCGGCCAGCACATAAGGCTCGGCCGTGCCCCCGGGCGGTCGGATTTCCGACATGTGCGAGCCTCCCCGGAAGTTCTTATATATATTGCCCCTAGGCTACCCCGAATCCCCGTCCCGGGGCCAGTACCGCTGCCCCGGGGCGCGCCCAGGCCCCATCGGACCGGCCCGCGAGGGCACGGTCCTTCACCCCGGCGGTACAAGCACGGTGTCTGCTATCGAAGGGTTGCCCGATGGCGGTGATGCCGGCAAAGGCCATGGATCGGGGAGCATCGGGCTCGACCCATCGCTGTTCGGCAAGCGCTCGATCCGGCGGACAAGGGCCACGCGGTTTTGCAGGCGGACTGGCAATTTGCGCACTTCGAGATTCTGCTGGGGCACACGAAGATCGAGAGCACAGTCAGGTATCTGGGTATCGAGATCGATGATGCTCGCAATGTTGCCGATCAGACTACGGAGAAAAGTAGCCGCGGACCGACGACCCCTTCCGCCGCGTAGCGTTCAACACCCCTTCGAAACGTCGGATCACAATGCAATGTCCCAGTCAAGACCTGAGTCGCCTTCGATAGCCGGCTGTGCTACATCTTTTGTCAAGCGAAAGGGTATCCGGCAAATCGCGGATCAATTGGGCAGGAGAGGGACAATGAGAAAATTAATCTTGGGACTAGTCGCGATTTGGGGTCTGGTTGGATCGTCCGTTGCCGTCGCAGAATCAGAGGCGGACAAGTGGCTCAGAGAGGCCAGTAAACCCTACCAAGGTACGACGATAAACGTGATCGGTGAGGCTTTACCGCCACTCGATTCCTTGGCCGCACGATCAGCGGAGTTTACCGAGTTGACCGGCATCAAGGTCAATGTCGAGCCTCGCGATATGGATTCCGTCAAGCAAAAGGTGACGGCCGATTTCGTTGCGGAGACGCACATCTACGATGTGTTCATGAACTACTTTTCGTGGGTTGCCGCGATGGTGGACAACGACTGGTTGGTGCCGTTGGAGACCTTCTCGGCCAACGAAAGCATTACGGATCCGGGTTTCGATCTGAAGAGGGACATATCCAACCAGGAATGGTTGAACACCATGGCCTCTTACAAGGAGCAGCTCTACGGCGTCCCCTTCACCGTCCACACCATTTTCCTGTATTGGCGGTGGGATCTGTACGAGCACCCCGAGGAGAGAAAGAACTTCAAGGCCAAATACGGATATGACCTGCCCTCGCCACCGATTACGCTCGATCAGTTGAAGGATACCTCGGAATTCTTCACCCGGAAGGCGGGCGACACGATGGGGGGCGAGGTCCTGGAGCACGATGTCTATGGCATGACCTTGTCGGGCAAACGGCATATCTCCACCGTGTACAACTGGATGAATGTCCTCTACGCCTACAATGGACAAACGGTCGACTCGCCGGGGCATTTCGATTACGGGCCGGTAATCGTCAACTCCGAAGAGGCGGTGAAGTCGTTGACCTATTACAAGTGGCTGGTCGACAACACTTGCCCGCCGGGAACCGTGACCTATACCTGGGATGAGCAGTTGGCCGCCGTACAGACAGGCTTGGCGACATCCGCGCTGCTATGGGCCGACGCGGCCTATGCCACGAGTGAAGACACCACCCAATCGAAGGTTGTCGGGAAGATCGCCTACAGTGGGACTCCGATCGGAGCCCGCAAGATCACCAACATGAACGGTTGGGTCCTTTCGATACCCAAGTCGTCCAGAAACCAAGAGGCTGCCTGGCTCTTCCTCCAGTGGACTCAACGCAAGGAAATTCAGGCACTGTTGATGTCGAACGGAACCATCGCGTTGCCGGATTCGGCCTACACGGTCCCCGAGGTCTACAAGCTGACCTATGCGCCCACGCACTACGTTTTCACCCATAACGCGGCGCTCGAGGTGGAAGGAAAGACGGCTTTCCGGGAGCCTGGTCAGGCGTGGGGGCTGCCGAAGACGTACTATGATGCGGTCGACCCGATGACCGGTAAGACGGACGTCTCGATTTTCACCATGAAGGCCTTTCCGGAGTCCCTCATCCTGGAAGACGTCCTGGGCAAATACATCAACGAAAGCCTGGCGGGAGGGTTGAGCCCCAAGGAGGCTCTGGACAAGGCCGCCGACGAGTTGAGACAGAAGATACCAAAGCTGCAGTAAGAGCTGCAGCTCGAGCCATTCGTGGACCGGCCGCGCCGAGTGCGGCCGGTCCACGCTCGTCGCGGCCGCCCGCTGCATGCTTCGACAGGCTCGGCATGAAGGCCTCGTCCTGAGATGCTTGTCGAAGAACGGGGCCGGCCCCCGGAAGCGATCAAACGGGGAGCGTATGAGAGTCCGCTCAGTCGCTGGTAGGCCAGACGGTTCGGCCGTCGCTCGCGATGAACACATGGAACTTGTCCGCATCCGTCGTGAGCCAGACCCTTTGGCCCACTTCGACAGCGATTTCGGTTCCTGTTCTGACCTTTACCTCGGCTCGCTCGAGGCGGAAATGCACGACTCGAAAGTCCCCATAGTGCTCGATCATGACGACTTCGGCGGGCATGCTGAGACCGTCGGCGGCTTGTTCTTCCCTCAGCTCTATGTCGTGCGGCCGAATTCCGATCTTGATCTCCCGCTGCTCGACCCTTTCCTCCACGGCGCTTTTCATCTCACCCGGGATGCCTGTGTCGGCGCCATTTAGCCTGACATTCAGGTCGTCCCCCGCCGTGACCAGCTCGGCAGGGAATATGTTCATCGGCGGATACCCGACATAGGTCGCGACGAATTCGTTGGTGGGAAAACGATAGACGTCATCCGCGTTCCCCATCTGCTCCATGCGCCCGGACCGGATGATGATCAGCCGATCGCACATGGCAACGGCGTCAAGCTGGTCCGGCGTGGCATATATCGTCGTCACCCCCTTTGCTTCCTGATAGCCTTTCAGCACCCATCTGATGGAATGCCGGAGCTTGGCGTCCAGGTGGGCGATGGCCTCATCCAGGAGGTATGCGGTCGGGTTTCTTATCAGGGTCCTGGCCAGGGCGACCCTCTGCTTTTGGCCGCCCGAAAGCTGGGTGATACCTCTTTCCAGCAGGTGGTTTATTTGCAAGGTGGTCGCGACTTCCTCGATCGAGGATTTTATCTGCTCCTCCGTGCGTTCGCCTTTCCGGATCGGAGACCTGAGGGGAAAGCAGATATTGTCGTAAACGTTCAGATGCGGGTAGAGGGAGTAGTTCTCGAAGGCATAGGCCACGTCGCGGAACCGGGGCTCGAGGTCGTTCACGAGCTTGTCGCCGATCCAGATCTTTCCCCGGGTGACCGCTTCCAGCCCGGCGATCAGGTTCAAGACCGTCGTCTTGCCGGCTCCCGAAGGGCCGAGAAGCACGAAGAACTCGCCCTCGTCGCACTCAAAGCTCAGATCATCGACGGCAAGCTCTTCACCGAAGACTTTCGTCACCTGTTCAAAAACGACCTTGGCCAACTTATCCTCCGGACTCCCTGTTCAGATTGTCTCCGCTTGCGGGGTCGAAGAGATGGACCGCATCCTCGTCGAACTTGAAATAGACCGGCGCCTTGGACTTCGGCCTGAACGAACTCGCAGCCAAGGCGAACACCTGGAAACCGTTGACCCGTGTATTCAGCAGGACGTTCTCGTTTCTCGATTCGACGAAGACAATCTCGCCCGCGAGCAGGCCATCGCGCGTCTCGGTTTCGAAGCACTGAATGTCTGAAGGGCGGATACCGAGCCGCAGGTCGCCGCCCTTGAAGTTTCCTATCGACTTCCGGTATCGCGAGGGGAGCTCGACTCGCTTGCCCCCGATATCGCACTTCACTCGATCGTCCTCGCTTACGATCTTGGCGTCCATGAGGTTCATTGAGGGCTCACCGACGAAACCGGCAACGAACTCGCTTGCGGGGTTGGAATAGATTTCCTCCGGCGTTCCGACCTGAAGCAGTTTGCCCAAGTTCATCACGCCGATCCTGTCGGCCATGGTCATGGCCTCCGCCTGATCGTGCGTTACGTAGATCGTCGTGACCTTCACGTCCTGTTGTATGCGACGCAGCTCCGTCCTCATGTTCGTTCTCAGCTCGGCCTCCAGGTGCGAGATGGGCTCATCCAGCACGAACACGTTGGGCTCGCGCACGAGGGCCCTGGCCACGCCGGTGCGTTGCTGCTGACCGCCGCTCAAGGACCTGACGTTCTGCCCCAGGATGTTGCCGAGCCCCATGATGTTCGCCACATGTTTGACCTTCCTGTCTATCTCGGCCTTCGGGACTTTGCGAATTTCCAGCGGAAAGGCGATGTTCTTGTAAACGCTCAGATAGGGGTAGAGCGCGTAGTTCTCGAAGGCCATCGCGATATCGCGATCGCGGGGCCTCAGGTCGTTGACCCTCACATCGTCGAAAAGGATGTCCCCGCCCGTGACAACCTCCAGACCGGCGATCATTCTCAAGGTGGAGGATTTTCCGCAGCCCGACGGTCCCAGCAGCGCGAAGAACTCCTTGTCGCGAATGGTCAGATCGAGCGAATCGACGGCCACGACCGGGCCGTATCGCTTCGTTAGATTTGCCAGTCTTACCTCAGCCATGTTCTCCGCGGCCCTTTTTCCTGAACCCTTCATACTGGGAGATAAGAAAAGCGGTAAGGGCAACCCAGACGATCCACACGCCCCATATCGGCACATAGGCTTCGATGAACTTCAGCCAGACCAACGTGATCAGGACGAGGCCCGCCAGGGAATAGAATACGATGTCGCCGAATTCCATGGGTTGTTTCCTCGCGTGCTCGTCGAGATCTCGTGATGATCAGCCCTTCACGGCTCCTAGAGTCAGCCCCTTGACGAGATACTTCTGTATCAGCGTGGCCAGGATGATGACGGGAATGGCCACCGCGAACGCCGCCGCGCAAAGCTGTCCCCAATAGGTCCCCAGCGGTGTCACGAGACCGGGGAATGCGGCCGGCAAGGTCCTTGCGTCGGTGCCGCCCAGGAGCAGGGCAAACAGGAACTCGTTCCAGGAAAAGATGAAGGCCAGGAAGCCCGTCGCCGCTATCGAGGATCTCGAGATGGGCAGGATGACGTAGAGGAAGGTCTGCCACTCCGAGTAGCCGTCCACCAGCGACGCCTGGTCGATCTCCCTGGGGATCTCGTCGAACAAGCCTTTCATGAGATAGATGACCAAGGCCAGGGTGAACGTGGCGTGCGCCAAGATCACGCCGGGTATGCTCCCCAGAAGATACAGGTTCTTGAACACGATGTAGAGCGGAAGCGCCACCGCGATCGCGGGCGCCATTCTTGTCGTGAGAACAAAGAAATAGAGGTGCTTTTTCCCGAGCACATAGAAGCGTGAGAAAGCATAAGCCGCCGGAACGCCCGTCACGAGACACAGAATGACCGTACCCACGCCGACCATTGTCGAGTTCCACAAATAGATCCCGAAATCGCCTTCCACGAAGGCGTCAACAAAATTGGATAGTGTCGGGCTGAAGAAGAAACTCAAAGTCGGCGACATGATATCGGTTCTGACTTTGAACGCGGACAACATGATCCACAAGAAAGGAATGAAGCTCACGAACGCTATGAAAAATACAAAGGTTATTCTGAGCACCTTCAAATAATTGATGCCCGCCTTCGTTTCGGATTGTTCGGTGATGGCGACCATGGCCTTAGCGTCTTGCCTCCCTCATCGTCGCAATTTTCACGAACGCAAAGCAAACCAAGAAGCTCACGATATACAACAACGTGACGAGGGTTGCGCCATAACCCAAGTTCCAGAATCTGAAATTGACCCGGTAGGCGAAGATATTCGAAACCTCCGTAACCGACCCCGGGCCCCCCTCGGTCATGATGAAGATGGTGTCGAATATCTTGAACAGGTCGGTGAATCTCAAAAGCAATGCGATGAGAAATATGGGTTGCATCAAGGGCAGCGTCACGCGAACGAAGACCTGCCACGTAGAGGCCCCATCGACATAGGCCGCCTCATAGGGCTCCTTGGGAAGAGACAGCAGACCGGCCGTGAAGATGAGTATGAGAAATGGGGTCCATTGCCAGATGTCAATTATGATGATCGCGGGAAGTGCGAGGTTGTAATCCCCCAGAATCGTCTTTTCCACGAGCCCCAGCTTTTTCAGCGTAATGCCGATTAAGCCGAAATCGGCATTGAGGTTGAGACTTCCAATCAGGCCCACCACGACGGGCGATATGATCATCGGAATGATGATGATCGGCAGCAGATACTTCCTGAGGGTTTGATGGGCCGTGAGCGCAAGCGCTACGAGCAGCCCCAGGGCAAACTGAATCGGCAGGGCGGTGACGATGACCTTGGAGAGCTTGGCAATACTCGAACCGAATTCAGGATCGTTCAGGGCCTGTCTGTAGTTGTCCAGTCCGACGAATTGACCGGAGGCGGAGATATCCAAGAAGTTGATCGCCCTGACGCTGTACACCAGCATAACGATGAAAGGGATCAATTCGATGACCGCTATAAGGATCAGGGCCGGCCACAACCATTGGTACCCTTTATAGGGCGCCTTTCTAACCCCGGTCTGCAACGCTTTTGCCCCCCTTTTCTTTGCTGTCGCCACTATTCGAAGCGGTCGGGGAAGCTGCGACTAGAAGCGCAAGCGGTTCATTCAGCCTAGCACCTGCAGATGGCCGCGAACAAGCGAGGAAGACCAGTAAATGCCGAAAATGAGATTCGTATGAAGGAATGGGGCAAGCACACCGACTAGAACTCCAAACTAGCCGGTGGCACTATCCGTGGGGGCTGGTCACTAGGACGCTCAAACTGATTTGCTCTGACCATGCCGCGCAGTTAAACAGCAAGGGGCGAGACTTCCGTGATGGGCGGACGAAACATCGTCATTGGCGTCGATCAGGGCACGACCAACACCAAGGTGGTCGCCGTAGACGATTCGGGCAAGATGATCGCCGAGGCGTCCCGCCCGATCGAAACCCGCGCCCCGCAACCGAGCTGGGTCGAGCAGGACCCGGACGCCATGCTTGAAAACGTCGTCGGCTGTGTGCGCGATGTCCTGGACAAGACTGGCCGATCCGCCGGCGACGCCACGGGGCTCGGGATCGCCAACCAGACCGAAACCCTGATTGTCTGGGACCGCAAGACCGGGAAACCGGTTCTTCCGGCGATCGTCTGGCAGTGCCGGCGTGGCCAGGAACAAATCGAATCCGTTCGGAACGGAGGAAATGCCGAGTCTATCCGGCAACGCACTGGACTCGATCTCGACCCGACGTTCACCGCGCCGAAGTTGAAGTGGGTTTGCGAGAACCGGCCCGAGATTGCCCGCGGATTGCGCAACGGAGACCATCTTTTCGGCACCGTCGACTGCTGGCTCATCTGGAAGCTGACCGGTGGCGCGGTCTATGCGACCGAGCCGGGCAATGCCTCGCGCACGATGTTGCTCGACATCAACACGCTCGCCTGGGACCCAGGGTTGCGTGACCTGTTCGACCTGTCGATTGCCGAGATGCCGCAACTCCGGCGATCGTCCGGCCCCTTCGGGGAAACCGATGCGGAGTTCTTTGGCGCGCCGATCACGATCTCCGCCGCGCTCGGTGACCAGCAGGCGTCGCTGTTCGGTCATGGCTGCTTCGATGAAAACCAGAGGAAGGTGACCTATGGCACCGGCGCATTCGTCTGGATGAACGCCGGAAAACGCGCGGATATTCCTGCGGCGGACGGATTAATCCGGACGGTAGCCTGGCACCTCGACGATCCCTGCTATGCGCTGGAAGGCTTCGTGATGTCGGCCGGCGCGGCTCTGGACTGGCTCGCGGATCACATCGGAATTTTCGCCGGAGGCCCGGGCGTGGTCGCCGAGGCGCAGGAGGCAAAGGCCAGCGACGGCGTGTATCTCGTGCCGGCCTTTCAGGGACTGGCCTCGCCGTGGTGGCGGCCCGACGTTCGCGGCGGTCTGATCGGAATGACCGAGGCCACGACATCCGGCCACATTTGCCATGCCGGGCTGGAGGCGATTTGCTATCAGATTCGCACCATTATGGACGTCGTCGCAGGCTCTCTGGGCCACGGGATCGAGGCGGTCAGCGCCGATGGCGGTCCGACTAAATCGGCCTACCTCATGCAACTCCAGGCGGACATCCTGCAGCGCCCCGTCGCACCCGCCATCCATGAGTCCGTCACCCCCTATGGGGTGGCGCTGATGGCTGGCCTCGGGTTCGGCCTCTGGGAGGACCTCGGCCATCTTCGGCGCATCATCCCGGCCCCGGCGATCGTTCGCCCCGATCCCGCAAGTGCTTCGCGTTGGGATGACGGGTACGGCGGCTGGCGCGCCGCCACGGACGCCCTTTTGAACCTTTACGGTTCAAACAAACTCTGAGGCATCGGCGGTCCCGAAGAAATCCATGACGAACCGATTTAAGGACACATACGACCTCTTCGTCATTGGCGGCGGAATAAACGGCGCCGCCGTGGCCTGCGACGCGGCAGGGCGCGGGTTGTCCGTGGGCCTCGTGGAGATGCGCGATTTCGCCGAGGGCACGTCTTCACGATCGTCGAAGCTCATTCATGGCGGGCTGCGATATCTCGAGACCTACGACTTCAAGCTGGTGCGCGAGGCCCTTCTAGAACGCGAAATTCTCATGTCGAAAGCGCCCCACTTGGTCTGGCCGCTGCGATTTGTCCTGCCCCATGTGCCGGGGCTTCGGCCTCGCTGGATGCTCCGGCTGGGATTGTTTCTTTACGATCACATCGCTCGGCGAAAGACGCTGCCCGGTTCGGTATCACTGAGGCTTGACAGGCATCCGATGGGAGCAGCGCTCAAGGACATGTACAGACATGGCTTTGCCTATTCGGACTGCCGGGGGGACGATGCGCGGCTGGTGATCGCCAATCTTCTGGGGGCGCAAGATCATGGAGCCGACATATTCCCGCGCCATCGATTTTCAGGGGCCTCGCGATCGCAGGGAATGTGGCGCATCGATTTGGTGAACGCCGTCACGGGTCAAGAATCGG
>Ga0224512_10003276_pt1 | contig 14328 bp, 16 predicted proteins | sample SF_May12_sed_USG_4_FD_169103 | JGI IMG/M metagenome (GOLD analysis project Ga0224512, IMG submission 169103) | Sediment microbial communities from San Francisco Bay, California, United States - SF_May12_sed_USGS_13 | ecosystem: Environmental > Aquatic > Marine > Sediment | place: USA...
ATGAGATGATGATATCATGGTACTGATATCACTGAGCCATATTGTAACAGGTTTCTTTGGGTTTGGAATTGGAATGCTCATCACGTTTTATACAATGAAAAAGAAAAACTCTGTTAGATAATCTATTTTATTACCATGCATGGGATTAGTTATGGGATTTATTTTGATACTCACGCGACACTACAAATTCTTGGCCTAGAACTCAATTAACACTTAGAAATTATTCTTTGAAACAATTTTTCAACAGAGTAACGAAATTGAATGTGAAGAAAATGAAAATGAAGAAAAATTCAAAAAATATAATGATGATATATGATAATAGTTTTGAAGATAATTTTTCTATCATCTGATACCTAGACGTCATATTGGTAAATTCAATAGAAAGAGGATGCGAGTAAGTATGAACAAAACATGTTGGTCAATTTGCAAAAAAAGAAAAAAGATAGTGGATTGTTTTGTTATGAAATTGTACTAGTTACATCCACACAGAGATTGGTTAGATTATCTCCGGCAAACACTGGAGTTACCGTAAATGCTGCAATCAATGCGACATTATCTGGATTGCCCAGGTCCCCTACTGGAACTTTCTTGATTTTGGCTGTATTGTCTTTGATATTCCATGTATAATCTGCATCAAATGCAGAATTTGCCACGGATCCGGCCAGATCAACTTCTAAGCTATGTCCGGTACAACTTTCAGATGGTGTCATCAAGTCAAGTACATGCGTATGTAATCCACTTGGAAGTTCTTCATGAGTACTGTCATCTATTGGCAAGTGTGTAACCAAGACAACTACATTATCCAGTGGACCGCTGCCACCGTCAGTTAAAACTGCATATCCAAATGCCCCGCTATCTCCATCTGTTGGAATGGCGGTAATTGTTTTGAAGCTTGCAGCCAACTCGATATTGTTACCCTTTTGCTGTATCGTTGCAGATGTTCCATCCTTTAGTGTCAAATGTCCTGTTGCAAATGCTGGCGTGAACACCATGGACATTGTAAACAACACTGCTAGGGAAATACCTGCTATTGTTTTTGAGTTTGTCATTAACTGATGAAAATAATAATAGAATATAATAGTGGTGTTAACAAAATTAGCAAAAATAAATGAATTGCAAGTTAGAATCTACACTAACAATTTTAGTTCAAATTTAGATTCATAACAGTGCTTAAACCATAATTTAAAGAACAAAATCTAATGAACTATAGGATTTGACCCTGTCTGTTTCAGTAGTCAGATCATTGTAGAACTGAGTTTGGAACCTGCATGCTCATTTCAGTCTATACGATAAAAAAAGAATGAAAAAATAAATGATTAAAAAATAATCTAAATTAATCCTATATCTTTTGAATCTCCTTTTTGTTGTGTCTCCATGCAAAGACATGCAGTACCCCAATAATTCCTGCAAGTATTGCAGCGCCCATCACATCAATATCAAATGTTTCTCCTGGCTGTCTCAATGTTGCCATACTGGGGAAAATCACCACAAAGGTACACTCTATTCCAAGCTGCAATGGAATCGCCCATTTACCGAATCTCTTGTACAAATTGCGAAAGATATCATTAGATTCGTGCCTGCACACCAAATTCTTGAGAGATATTGTGATTCTCATGTCCAGAAATAGCGCGATTCCCCAGAAAATAAACAGACCAAGTGTGAATAATGGCAACTCGGGTTTATCAAAATAAAGATAAAAAAATAGGGGTGAAAACAGCAAGACCAGTAAGACACCTGCATGAATTTTCTCATTTCTCCTCAGATTTGTCCAAATCTCATGCGGTGGTCTCATGGTATTCCTATGCTATCTCTAATTCTGATCTAGGAGATGACACAATTCTGTATTGTAGAATCTTTACTGCACCAATCAGTATGATACCAATTGATACTGCAATGAATGTGGTACTTACCAGGTCACCTGCAGTGGTTCTTACCGCATCAGGCAAGAACACGTTTCCTGCAACTGCTGGTCCAGTAATCACGCCAGCTGCATCTACTGCACAATAGTTTGTAGTCATTCCATTAAGTACAGAGTCAGGTCCGATGCAGAAATAGTTCACACTTATTCCAAGAACGTTTGGCACGATAATCGTAACGAGTATCAGTGCAAAAATTCCTCCGATAAGCAGCGCAATGAACTTGCCTACTCCGCCTTCGTCACCTTTGCTGTCTTGACTTCTTGAACGAATCATTGAAGAGTCATTGTCATTTGCTTAAAAGGAAGGAAATGATGTAGTTAGCCCTCATGGGGTAATTATCTTTTCATCATTTATCGTTACAGAATATTTCTTTGACTTGTGCAAGGGTATGATCACCGTACCTTTTGTGGTGTTGTAATCAGACTCTACAAGTGGGATACCATCAAGTGATGATTCTAGATAGTTCAGAATATTTTCTTTCTTTGAGAAAGTTTTGGCTTTGCTTTTCAGGTTTGATAGTACCATTACATTCTCGTCATGATTGATGCTCAATACGACTGAATGGTTTCCTGTCTTGTTGTCTTTTTGTTTGCTTGATTTGTTTTCTTTAGAGTCTTTTGGATTTTTTATGAGTGATTCTATTGATTGTGTAATTCCATCCAGAGATAACATACTCTTCTTTTCATAGATTGGAGTTATTTTAGACTCTACTTTTTTGGCAGAATTAGCATTGGATTTTATTGAATTTAGATATCTCTTTGAGAGGGATGTTCCTCTGATGAAAAATGAAATATTGTTTCGAATAATCTGATCAAGGGATACAATCTTTGTATTAATCATAGATATTACCACAAATGGCGCAAATGATATTCCTGCATATATCAAATCAGTTGTAGCCAGATACAATATTGTACCAAAGAAAAATCCTGCAGTAATTAGTAGAACTTGCCTGATTGAAACCTTACCTATTGGAAGTGACATTGCTTTTTGGTTTAAAATTGAAAAGTTTTCAAACACTACTAGCTCGTTTTGCTCCATTATATCATCATCTCGTTTTGCTTAAAAGCAGGTGTTAGTGTTCAGTGTCAATCTCCAGCTTGATCTTGTCTTCAAATACTATTCTCTTTCTTGTGATGTTTTGATTTTTCTTCTTATTCCACTGGAACGAAGGTTTTTTCCAAATAACGATTCCTGCTGTCCCAAGGACTATTGCCAGGATAACAATCACATAAAGTGTATTGTCCTGTGTGTCATCAGGTAAGACATCTATGTTGTTTGGGATGGTTTCTGGAATGACTTCTGGAATGACCTCATCTGGTAAAACTTCTATGTTGTCTGGAATGACATCTATGTTGTTTGGAACAATCTCATCTGGAATAATCTCATCCGGTAAAGTCAACTTGATTGTACCTGTTTCAGTTATTGATAAATCAACAACATCTTTTGTTGGCTCTTGTGGAGGTTTGTTGGAGTCTGTCTCAAGATATGCAATTAACTCAAACTCGTATTCCTTGTGGGGCTCTATTACATATGACGGGTTATAATGTTGACCTGAGACAGGAAATGGTAGATGTGGATTTACAAGATAATAGTTTGTAACATTATTGGTATCATTTTCTTTTTTGTCATTTGGTGTAAAGTCAAATCTATCAATGATGTCTATATTATATCCCACTGAAAACACATCTAGATCAGAGGAGGCTTTTTGTATCTGTTCAGACTGGTATGGTACTGCATTCCATTTTTGTTTTTCAAAAACTTTCATGTCAGGATTTGCTCCTCGTTTATTGTACTCTGTTACTTCACCCCAACTAATGTCGTTTTGCAGCAGCTTTGGTTCAATAGCAGTGTACTTGTAAATTGAAAATATCGTATTTTGGATGGATTTTGCATATCGTATAGTATCTGGATGGATGGTATCAGCTGAGCGTACCTCAAAGGATTCTGCATCAACATGAAACACTGAATTTCTTGTATTTCCTGTAAAATCATCAGTGATTTTACCCTGCACTATCCAGATGTGGCTGCTAATCTGGTTCTGCTCAGTTGATACCAGATTTACAAAGTCCATCTGTATTGTATAACATAATGAGCCGTTGTGCTTCAGGTTCTTTGTAAAATAGTGATAACTTGCAGCAGAATAGTTAATCATTGCATCAGGATCACAAATCCTGTAGGTATATGAATCCCCGACTGTAAGATTCTTTCCCAAACTCCACAAATGTTCTTGTTGCCATGCAACCTCGTCGCTATAGCCAAGTCCATTGTGTGGAGGAGCTGTTGCAAAAGAGGGGGCAGTACTGATACTCGTTACAATTATCATCATCATTGTAAGGAGAACCAGGGATACTTTTTTCACAAAATGATATTCTATTTTACTTAAAAGGAAATGGCATTACAATTTGCCAAATATCAAATCTTAATTTTTAGATGGATAATAACAGAATCATATGATTTCAAAAGAGACGTTGCAGGTTTATTTTAAATTTAATGGGAAATTGGAGTAACATCCAAAGATTATCTCACCGACATTTAATGATGCAACTAAGTTATGTCTCGCTCTAAAAAATCATCCAAAGATTATGAGATTACTTTTGCAATCATGATGATTGGAATACACTGCCAAGGTTCTGGCACACTTCTGTGATGAGATCATTGCTTTGCATCATAAGTCAATCTGTGTTTCTACATACTTTGTCATGAGAATGAGTTTTTTATTTTATTCTAGCAAAATTACAACGGAATTTCCTGTGTTTTAACAAGATTCCCCGTACTGTTTCCGTCCACGAAAATCTCGATATTATCTCCTCCCAATTGTACACCTCTTGCAGAATTAATTTGAGTTCTTGTATGACTGATCTCTAAAATCACATCTACAAAATCATAGTCGCTTTCAGGTCTGTTGACTCTGTCTTCAAACCCCACAGTTGTGAGGATTTGATCTGTAATTCCTGACATCGCTGCAAACTTGTCTGGAACGCTTCCAATTATTTTATATCTGTTAAGATTATTGTTTGTAGTTTGATTTGTTACTCTTATTCTTGAAGATAAGAATTGCTTAACTATCTGTGGAATCGTGAGGTTGTCATCTAACACATTCCTTGGGGTCACTACATCATAGTCGGAAATTTGCGGCAATAAGCTTTGAATTGGCATGTTGGTGGAGGTTCCTAACGAACTAGTCGTAATGTTTGTTGAACCGTCCCATGGCCACATACCATCATCAATTCTATGTCCATACTGGCCAGAATTGTCGGGGTTAAAGTTTTCAGCTCCCGGATGAGTCTCTTGCCATTTTGACCACAACCTGTCTATATTTGCATGATGTAAGAAGAAAATCGGATCATTAGGAGATGTCATTGCCACCATATGAAAATTAACCCAAACATGCACTGAATTGTGTGCCCCTTCCAATTCCGATAAAAAGGTCGCAAAATCATTATCCCCATTCACTGCGTCTTGTGCTCTGTCTCCAATAGATTCAAGTTCAGTCAATTTTTGCGGTGTTAGCAGATCGTTACTTCTTCTAAGGCCTAAACCCCAACCTAGCTGATCTAATTCTGGATGTATGGGCCAATCATTCTCAATAAAATAACCACTAGTGATTCGATTCCCGTTTAAAGAATCCCCCGCAGGACCAATGAAATCATCTGTAAAAATATCTGTCGTGTCTTGCGAGTCTCCAGATGACCAATCCCAATACGGTATCGAGAGAGTAGAATCTACTGACTGTACTGCCTTTTCAAATCTGTTGAGGTATTCTCTATGCCAAGGTAAAAACCCAGGGGCACGGTGTCCCCCATCTCCGATTGAAACACCATTGAGCACTCTGTTTACCACTCCCCAGTGAAGTGCAACAAACTCATCATATTTGTTTAATACATGTCCTGGTTCTGTAGTCTGTTTTAGGGTAAGCAATGCATTACAAAACCTACTCCGCTCATCAGTTAAAAAATCCCTGGCATTTTTTCGGGTCATAAAAAATTAAGCTATAAACTAGTCTATATCTATTCTCATAAAGATCTTAAATGTATTTTTTTATGTATGATTATGATTAATTCTAATTTTATCATAAAAATTAATTGAATAATTCCAAATTCTCAGAGATAGTTTTTAATAAAAATATGGGATCAAAATTATTTGAAATGCATTGAAGTCCTCGCAAGTTCTGCATCGACTGAACCCAAGATACACATCCCACATGACCTAAACAAAATGCCTACACAATACACTGTACTATGTAAATTACAAAAGCAGACAACATTTGATTCACAAATGTCGCATTTGATTTAGGCAGGTAGTCATCATACATAATGATGATGGAAATGATCAATTCTGCTCAACTACAAATTTCTTTGTATCCTAATCTTCAATTTCTATCTGCAAAAACTTTTTGTTTTTACTTTTCTTGAACCTCATCTGCAGTTTTTGGGATTTACTCCAACCCAACTTTACGACATAATCAATTGGAATGTTGATTCTGTATTGAACATACGTCTTCTCATTTGAAACATAATCTCTTTTTTGTAGATTGATTTCTCTCTCCATTTTATTTTCTCTCCACTATTCCATTAGTAATTTGTTAAAAAGAACCTCTGAAATATCTTGTATCCTAATACCAGCATCATCATCAATACAATTAGCACCAATACCCAATCATACACCTGCAACCCAAAGATAGCATCAAGAGGATCAGGAATTACAGGCTCTAATTGTACTATTTCAGGCAGTGTTATACTTGATTGTCCACCCCACATGTTTTGTGATTCTATGAACAGTTCTGCCAGATATTGGGAGTCAGGAACTAAAATAGTGCATATTCCACTTGATTTTACACCAAAGCAGTCAGGCAAGTCATCACCTGTTATTACAATTCCATTAATACTAAAAGAGACAACTGTCCCAAAGTCCTCATTGTATTTGTAAAATAGTATTCTAGGATTAGCAGGATCTCTTTTCAGATCCAGTACGTTGTCGTCAGCCATGTTTAGTGTATAGTCATAATTAATTGAGAATTCGTACCATGGATGTGGAAATGTATGTGTTATAGAATTTACACCATCATCAGCTGTAATATACAACTCATACGGATTTAGTGTCTGCAGAGATGTGGTTAATGGTATTGCCATGATTGCATCTCCTGTATCTAAAATGTACTTGTTAGAAATGTCAGTTATATCATCAGGTACAAATGCCTGGTTTACAATTGTATCATATTGTGTAAATGATGTTAATACTCGTCTGGTCTTCTCTAGTGTAATGGAACCGTTTCCTGCCATGATTAAATTATCAAGCGGATAAATATCATCACCATTTGTTATAACAATATCATTTCCCACACTATCAAGCCCAGTTATTATCTGTGAGAATCCGTCATCGTCTGTATCAAATATTATCTTGTCGTACAGATACTCGTCAATATCAAATGTTCCAGGAATTGTTTTGTCTGAAATGATGTTTAGCTGCAAATCAACTATATCATCTACATTACCATCTTTGTCAAGTGCAGTTACAGTTATGGTATTCCAAAAATGATTCTCAGGATACATGTATTCAGCAGTCTCTCCAAGATACGTAGTGTCAAATCCTGCAAAGTGATTAGACTCTAAAATATTGTACACAGTTGCATTTTCATATCTTGGGAATTTCAGTACAGGTTCTACCACCACATCATCTAGTTTATCATAGTCAAACTTTATCTTACCATATCCAGATTTGAGAAAGTTTCCAGTGCCATCAGAGTTTACCTCAAACGGGATTACTCCGGGGAATGCAGATGATATCAGGTCTGTACCTATTGCAACAGATATTGCAACTGGCGATTCCGGTGTTACAATCTCGACGTCGTGCGCCTCATCCCATGTAAGTTCCACTCCATCAGAGAATGGTGATGTTCCAACAGTCCCATCTATGAACTGGTATACCCAAGGGTCAGCACCCCATGTGGTAAAGAAATAATCATTAATTTTTGAACGTCTATCCTCATGAACTCCAATGATATCATCAGGGTTTGCAGCTGTACCTTCTGATCCAAAATAGTGTAATGCATAACCTATCCTGTCATCAAAGGCAGTCTTGCCATCATCAGATAGTATAGGATACACATAGACATCATACATTGGATCATACTCTACTACCAACTCATCAATGCTCTGAGTATACTGGTCAATTTGTGGTGCAATGTTGTAAAGTCTTGCAATGTACTTTATCTCATGCTCTCCATAGTCTGCAATACTTGTCGCATTGAATACCGTGTTTCCTCCGCCATAGTCAAATGTACTAGTCCAGTCCTCAAATCCTGAAAGCGACATGGTGTTTACGCAGATTACAGCATCACAGAAAAATTCGTTTTCCAAATTTAGAGGATCATGAATCTTTTCATATTCTACAAAGATAGTTCCGACTCGCTCGTTCTTCCACAGATATGTTGGATTGTGAATTACATTGATTGCATCCCAGACATAATAGGATTCATCAAGATTCCTTGAGAGATACATTTCATCATCAGTAAATTCCTCACCTATACTCCACATGTCAACTGTAAGATTTGGGATAATTCCAGGAACAGGTTGTGTCACAGAGGCATACACTGGTACTGCAGAGCAGATTGTTTTTCCGGTGTTTGACACATGGCATACTCTTTGCAGTGCAAACCCTCCTTTTTCAATCCATATTGCATCACCAGAATATGTTGGAATTACCTCTGCAACACCAAAATCACCAGTAGAGCCCCACGTGCTACTATCCCCTGCATTGCAGCCAAGATTATTCTTTGGTGCTGCAAGTAAGGAAGACGAGTCAAGTTTGCAACCGTGCAGGGAATTTGCAATACAGCCACTATTTGTAACAATTGTCTGGTATTCCAGTGCATCCCCCGGATAGAATGTCTTGTCAGGATTGTTCCTGTGATATATTCCATGATGGGCAGAATAGACATTCACTGTAACTGTGACAAAGCATCTCTCCCTTGTAGTTGGCGGGGTGTGGTCATCACCAGACCCATTGGTTTGTGATTTTGTGTATAGCAAAACCCTGTGAGCATCAGCCACTTGGGTGTTTAGTGGAATGGTAAACATTCCGGATACTAGTAGGATGAACAGAATGATTCCAAAATTCACAAGAAAGTATGATTGGTTCTCTTAAAAACAAACTAGGAACAGTTTTCATTGTATAGTGTCATGGCATTACCCCACCCTTTCTCAAAGGATATGATGAATTGATTTAGTTCTAAGCAATCCATCTCCTCGATCAGCTTTGTTTGTACGATGGTATTTTCATTTGATTTACCATCATCTTGCACCTCATTGTGTAAATCACTAGTCTGCTGCTGTGCTACTGGAACAATTGGAACTCCCACTATAATTAGTAATAATATCAAGATGACACCTGCACTAAAAAATACCACAGAATATTTTGGATTCAATACGATCACGTTCTAATTATTCTAGGAAGATGGTAAAACGTCACATGATATGTTATGCCAATCACACAAAGAATGATAAACATAATCCCGTTCATAATTTGGAACAATCATCCTTTGAATCATTCCAGATTGATTTGAGAATTGGTAATCTCTCCCAGACAAATTTATCATCATGGTCATAGTCTATTGAATAATCAAGGTAAATCTCATCTTCACTTGGCGAGAACTTGTGGGAGCAATTAGGACATTCTATCTTCATGGAGAGGTATTGTCATTATAATAAAAGAGACAAAAATTATCTTGATCACTTACTTGTTTTCATGTTTTAACATATGTGCTATCAGAAACTATATTCCAAATAAACTTGAAGAAGTTAATTGATTTGCACATCTAGTTATGGTTTGCGTGTGTTGGTTTTGTTAAAATTAGAAAGAGTTAATATTTTTAATACTAAAAATAGGAACATCTCACATTATCGGGTTCAACCAGTTCAAACTAGACAGGTTGGTAGGTTCGTATGATTTTGTTGAAGTATTTCATATCTAAATAATTCATTGATTTGTACGTTGGAAATATCATTCGTTATTAGTTCAAATTTGATTGGGAGCACAACGTGTGTGGGGATATAGTTAAGGTAGAAGATTTGATACCCATGTGTAAACAGAATAATATTTTTTTTGAATGTTCTTTTAGCATTAGCAGACGTTTCAAAACTGTTCTTGAGGAATTAGGAAAATTATACATTGCTAGAACTTGTGTGCTTAACCTAATGGATATTTTTGGCAAAGAACACGGTAAAGGAAGAATTAAATCCGAACAGAACAGAAAATATTTTCAAGACATTTTAAAAGAGGAATATCTAGACAGATTTAACATAAAAAGTGGGATAATTTACCAGATCTACAAAAAGGCAATAAACCATAAAGAAAAAACTAATCCAAATCATAATCATGAAAACTGTAATGACTGCAAAGAAATTATAACACTGATTAAAGAATTTAATTCAAAAGAAAAAAACATAATAGAAGGAGATAAGAAAGTAGAAAAATTAGACTGGATTAATCGTTCATAATTCATTTAAAGAATTGATTAAACCTATTCTCTTGCTGTTGCTCTTCGTTTGTTAGTTCTAATGTTCGTGGTAAGATGGGAAATAAGGTGGAAGGGGGTTAATGGAGATAACGCACCAGGTTGTTGTGTAACATCAATTCCAAGAAAGACAACTGCAACTGCTGCCGTGATTACAAGTACCATAAAAATAGCAAATGCTTAAAATCAAAATTCTACATATTTTTTGTTCAATGGATAAAATTAGAAGAAATGCGTAAAAGGAGTTTAAGATTAAATATTTTCTGTCTTCCATTGTTCAACTGTTTTTCTTAATATTGTAATTTTATCTTGATGAAATAAAATGATGATTTATAATAAAAGGAAAGAAAACATGAATTTTTTTATTAGTCATGTCTCATTTAGGGAATAATCTCTTCAGAGACATGAAAATATGTAGAGATAATTTAATGATGACCATTAAAGCATATGTCAAAATATTCATTTAATTATGACCAAATGTTATATTGTAAAACGGCGTTAAAATAAACGTGGTTTCAAAATTTCTAGAAAATAATACTATTAACAAAAAAATTAAAATAGCATCTTTAATATCTATGCAAGTTTTGATTATCCTTGCAAGTTTTATCATTATTTCTCAATTTACAATTCAATCAGAGCACTTGGGAAACACCATTAATCTTAGTGGTTCCAACAGATTTTTAGGAGAATTACTTTTCCAAGTCTCTGAAAATTCTGTAAATGGAATGTCACAAGACAATCCAATAGATATTGTTAATACTATTGATACAAATATGTATTTGCTAAAAAATGGCGGTGAGCAAATTGAAAGATTTAGCATGAATAGTCAAAGCAATATTGATCTTGCTAATTTAAAAATAATGGCAATACCCTCTTCTGCTGCTTCTGAATTAAACAAACTTGAACTATCTTGGCAAGAATACAAAAGTGAATTTTTAAAAATAATAAACAGCAATCAGAAACAAAGCTTGTACGAAAATCCTGGATTTCTGACTATTAAAACAAAATTTGTCGAAGATGCGGATTTACTGACTCTTGCATTGGGTAATTTTTCTACACAAGAAGTAGTTAATCTGTATTTTATCCAATTTTCGCTATTATTTGTAAATATCTGTACTCATCTTTTTTTGTTATTTTTAATTATTAAAATAATAACCAAAGAAGAAAAAATACTAACTAAAACAAAAAGCCTTGAGGTAAAAAATGAGACACTTGTTGAAGAACTAACCTCAGTATTAATGAAAAAGAATTCAATTCAGCTCACATCATCATTACTTTTACATGAATTACAGGAAACCGAAAAATTAACTGGCGAACATAAATTTGTATCCGAAAAAGACAGAGTAAAATATTTTTGGGATAATTTTTATAAAAACGTGCTAAATCATGTGGAAGAATTAGAAAAAAGCAGGAAAAAATTTGATGATGAAAAGTCATATTATGAACAACTAAATCAAAGATTCAAACATGGAATAAACTTGTTAGAAGATAAAAACAAAACAATTACAAATCCTGATTCATATGATAACACACTTGATGATTTAAGAGATTTAATTAATTCCTTAAGTGAATCTGGAAGGATTTTGCCTGAAAATAATAGAGTTTTAACAAATGTTTTGAATGATATTATCGACAGTAAATTAAGACAAAATTCTAAACATACTTGATAACATATCCTTGTTTTCCATTAGAATTAATCCTCAGATTTAATTTCTAAGAATTCAAATAATTAAGAAGCAATTGGCTTTTCAAATTCCATACAGACCATATTGTTATCAATATGTTCGACAGTAAATTTTAATGAAAGATTGTCTGCAAGAGCCCTATGGGTTTCAGCTAGAAATAGTGAAAAATTTTCACACACTCCATGCAATATGTTAATACCATGTTTAGTATCATTTACATTGTATTGTACTTTCCCAAAACGCGAATTGCTAAGTTCAATCATTTTCATCAGATTGGGAAAGTCAAACTTGTCATGTGAGAGATAAATTAATTCTTGTGGAACAGTCCCTCCAACATCTTTGGCAATCTTCTTGAGGGTCTCCTCATCCATTGTCCTAAATATTTTTTTTAATGTTCGTTTTGTTAAAGGTACTAGTCCCATCTCTTCGACAAATCTATCCCACAACAAATGTCGTTTGATGATACTGTTGATTAGAGAATTTATACTAATTCCATTGGATTCTGCATCACATACTAACTCATCATATGTCTTTTTGTCCATTCTGCATGAACAATTTACAGTTATTTTTTTATCATTGTTCAAGTGAAATCCTCGAAATGTAAAATTTTAGCAATTAAATTAACACACAAAATATCATTTGCAGTCATTGTCACTATATTTGTATCAAGATAAGATTTAAGATTTTAGAACTTATGACTACAAATGAATGCAATTCAGCACATCTATCTTTTATGTATATACGCACATGCTATTTTATGGTCATAGAATTTGCACAAATAATCAGTACCTTAGACCAGAGACCAGATACGACAGATCCTGTGCCAATTTTTATGGATAAAAATGACGCAATATCCGGAATTGAGCATTCCATAGATCATCCAGCTGACGTTACCATCAAGTCATCAGGTACCTATGTGATAATAGCTGCACCACAAGTAGGTAGAAAATCAGGTAATGATTGTAGTTCCATTGATTTTTGGCTACGCTGTAATAACCAAGACATTCCAAATTCAAATGTCCGGGCTGTTCTTGGAACAAAAGAGCAAAAGGATGTGATAGTTAACCAAACTATGATGCCATTTCATGCAGGAGATACAATCAACGTGATGATGGCAGTTGAAAAGACAGGAGAAGGGTTGGGAATAGAGGCAATCAAAACACAAGGTAGACCACTAATCCCAAGTATTATCTTCTCAATGCACAAGATCAAGGATCATGTAGATGGTCATTGGGCCACTAGTCAAAAAGGTACAAAGAAAGTATGGGTTGATGAGAGTTAACTCGGCTCTATTTTTTAGAATGACAAAGGCACTGACATTTTATATCGATACATAAATCATGCTCATTCATCATACATTTAGAACCAAAATTACGTAATGGTGTCTGCATCCATATAGAATCATTTTTTACGTCATGTTCACCATTTTTTTCTAAATTCCCATTTGAAGCTAACATGATTTTGATTGTCGTTTACTAAATTTAAAGATGGCAATGTTTTCTGTATAGTGCTAATTGTATTTCTCTTACTCTGTCTTATCAGATGGATTTTGAACCTTCGGTTCTATGGGATTCTCTTTAGGAGAATCGTAGACTGTCTGTCAAGACATGAGGACTTTGATGAATTCGCTCAAGAATGTTCATTGAATGTAATAATGGTTCAACCATCAAATGTACCAATCTTGTTTTTAACAATTCATTTGTATCAAATTTGTATGTGCCATAGTTATTCATAACAAGAGCTAGTCTATTGACCTTTCACCAGATTTCCCTTTTGAAACGGTTCTGGTCTTAAGGTCTTTCTAAATTAAATGAATTTACAAATATTCTAAAAACACTAATTATTTCTTGAAAGGTCTGATACTTTTGTAGGTTCCATCCTTTAGCTGTATGAATAGCGGAGGATATCCGTTTGGATTTCCACGTCTATATCCTGAGAAAATCTTTCTAAATACGTCTTTATTTTTTGGCCTGCAAATAGTAATTGCCTGAATTGGTGTGAATGGTTCCTTTAATTTTTTTGATGTGATAGCTTTTACTACGGTATAGTATGCTTGTGGTGCCATATATCATGTCCTTCGGACATAGAAGTTAATATGGATTTAGGATTAATCACAAGAGAATCTATTCTAATTAATCAAAATGTTAGATGTACCACAAGAAATACTTGTTAACATATGATTTTAGATTAATTACAATGAAGATAATAATTG
>Ga0224512_10003277_pt1 | contig 14327 bp, 12 predicted proteins | sample SF_May12_sed_USG_4_FD_169103 | JGI IMG/M metagenome (GOLD analysis project Ga0224512, IMG submission 169103) | Sediment microbial communities from San Francisco Bay, California, United States - SF_May12_sed_USGS_13 | ecosystem: Environmental > Aquatic > Marine > Sediment | place: USA...
GCGGAACGAACGCCTGGCAACAGAGAAATGCGCCTTTCAGGTTGACGTCGAGAACCTCATCCCAATCTTGTTCGCTGATGTTCTCGACACGACCATCGCGGATGATGCCGGCGTTGTTGACCAGGATGTCGATGGCTCCCCGGTTGCGAATGGCATCGCGGGCCAATTCCTGCACCGACTTCTGTATACGAACATCTTGAGGATATGTATCGACCGCATAGCCCGCCGACGAGAGCTCCTCAGCACGCTCGTCAAGCGAATCCACATCGATATCGACCAGCCCCACTGTAGCGCCGAGTCTTGCAAACTCGGTGGCCACAGCCGCGCCGATACCACGTCCCGCTCCGGTGACGATTGCCGATTTACTTTCGAGGCTTATCACGATGAATGAACGCTGCGAGATGCGCCAAGAGTTGACGGTTTATTATAACTCAGCTTTACATGTCGAAAGCCGCCCCAGATCGACGCGCCAATGGCACCTGCAAAAATGGAGAGTTTGTGACTACGAATATCGACAACCATCTGTGACTGTTCCGCGAGCTCGCGCATGACCCCCAGCAGACCCGTATCTCTCGAAAGTCCCCCGGTAACCAGCACGTTGCCCTCGGCCTTGACCATGCGCAACAGATTGATCAAACGTTTGCCTATGGACTGGTGAATACCTTTTAGTATATTGCTCGGGGTTATACCGCGGCTGACCATATTGATCACGTCGGTCTCCGCCAACACTGCACAGATGCCAGAGACTATCTCTGGGTCATGCGCTTGCAGCGACAGCGGACCGACTTCGTCGATCGATACGCCAAGATAGCGCGAGATATTCTCGAGAAACTGTCCGGTTCCCGAAGCACACTGCGATGTCATGCGATAAGACAGCACCTTGGAACGCTCGTCCATGATGAGCGCCTTTGAGTGCAAGGCACCGACGTCCACAACCGCCCGCACTTCGGGATCCAAAAAGAGTGCGCCCCTTGCGTGTGTGGTCATCGAGTAAAAATGTCCGCGCTTGAAGTCGACCAGCTCACCTTCTCCCGTTGATGCCACGTAGGCAATGTCTTCCGCCGATAGATTATGCTCGGCCAGAATGCGTTCATAGGACTGATGTATCACATCCTTGATGTTACGCTTGCGTATCTTATCAAGATGACTACCAACTAGTTGTTCTCCCTGACCCTTGTCATCGAAAGTCATGACCACTGACTTTATCGAACTGCAGCCCACGTCAATTCCCAGGGTATGAAACATCAGCTCACCCGCTTTCGAAGCTTTTTTAGATCGACGTTCACCAGATCGCCCTTCTGATCGCGTTTGGCAAAAAGCGCTGCTCCCAACGCTCCCGTGTAGATACTGTCGGGGCTGACATTGATGGTCATCTCGCCATAGTTTTCTACGATGAGCATTTTTAGGGCATCTGTCGCCGCCTCGTTTTTTGCCACGCCGCCGGTAAATGTGAACTCATTCCTGACACCGCCACTTCGCGCGAGCAATGACATGGAGCGGATAACAATCGCACGGTGCAGCCCCGAGAGGATATCCTCCCTCTTTTCACCCAAGGCAAGCCTCTCTCTGAGCTCCGCACCGGCAAACACCGTGCACGTTGAGTTGATACGAATCGTCTTGCTGGCGGTCATCGCCAACGGGCCGAGCTCGTGCACCCCCATACTCATTTCATCGGCGATATAGCCCAGATATCTGCCACACCCCGCAGCACAGCGGTCGTTCATCTGAAAGTTGGTAACGATACCTTTGCCGTCGACCTGGATGGCTTTCGTGTCTTGACCGCCGATATCCAGCACGGTTCGTGTCGCTGGAAACATAATGTGTGCACCAAGACCGTGGCACAGGATTTCCGAACGGATCTGGTGTTTGGGAAAAGGCAGCGTCTGGCGGCCATAGCCCGTACCGATGGTATTGATTGCGTTGAACTCGATGGTGGCTGCATACTCCGTCGCCCGCCTGATGTCATCGCGCAACACCTTGTATCCGTCCACTTTTATCGTCTCCGCAGACGCAAAATCGAGGTAGTCATCGTAGGCGGTGGCGAAGCTTTCGGCCTCGACGAGCAGGATTGCTTTATCAAAGATGCCAGTTAAACGGTCAAACGAAATATCGCCATTTCTTGCGAGCAACTCCGCGCTGTCGAGATAGTGGCTCGATGCTATATCCCTAAAAAAGTCACTTCGTGCCGTTACACGCGGCTGAAACATCGGTTCGGCCTCGCTGCGCATCGTATCAAAAATACTATCAAGAGCCGCTTTATAAGCGCGCCGCAGATTCTTGTCATCCCACTCGTCCACGATCGTCTTGCAGACCTTCTCCAGCGCATCCACCTGTCGAAAATGCTGGGCGAGCTTGAATTTGCACGTCAGCCAATCCATCAGTTCGGATGTTTGTTTGCCCGCCTGTTTGTTCTCAGCAAGCTTGCGTCTGAGCATATGAAACCGCGAGTTGATAGCTGCCTCATCAGCAGCTATTTCGCATGCGAGCTCGTAGTTGCTCCGGCTATTAGTGATCCCTCTACCAAGGACTTTTTCGTTCTCATCGATATAGATGGCCTTTGTCGTCGTGGAACCGAGATCAACTCCGATGTAGCACTCCATGCTTCACCCGTTCCTTTTTGCGTCTATCATCTGAAAATAGGACTCCAACCGATTCTTGATATTGGCGGCGCTGAAATAACGGGGATCTACAAGATCCGATTCGATAAACCCGCCGGCTTTGCCTGTACGTTTTTCCAATTCGCGAAGAATTAAAAGCTGTCCAGCTGAGAAGGAATTGCAACTCTTGATCGAGTTGATCAGGAAACCATCGGCGTGATAGTCATCGATGGCCTGCTGCAGATACTGAATCCGCGTCGGCAAGTTGAGATTGGTGTAACAGCCCGTACAGTATTCCGCCATACTCTGAAAAGGCCTATCGGGATCGTGGCGGAAACCGTTATCGTAGATCCCACCGACCTTTGTATAGGAGGAGCTGACGACCACTGCACCCTCATCGTAGAACATCTTCCAAAACTCCCTGAAACTGGTCCAGTTGGGCGGTCCCTCGACGACCAGACGGTACCTCTCATCCTTCATCGGACCATCAGGTGTGATGGGACCGAGCTTGTGTTCGACACGCGCGTCGACTTCTTCCCGTAACGTCCTGTAATACTCCTCGGCCACATCCAGACCCCGAAAGGCTGAAAAGATGGGCCCGATATAGTACACACCCCCGAAGTAGGCATCGATGGGCGACGGCTTATTCTTGGCCGATTCCCAAACGGCCACCAGATTCTCCTCGGCCCGAGCCGACGACTCCATGAGCATGCGCAGGCGACCCTTGTCCAGCTTATTGCCAGAGACTTTTTCCATGAGGGGAACCACTTCCTCGCGGAGCTGCTTGCTCACGTACTCGATCATCTCTGGCGTTTTCTCGCCATCCGCCTGATAGGGCACATGCAACATGGCGACCGGGCAGTCGTACTCCTGTTTGAGAAGCTCGAACCATTTCATAAATGTGAAGCACCCCGTATAACTGAGGAGCAGGAGGTCAGGCTCGGGAAGCTTCTCACCGGTTGGTCCGATGTTCCCCTTCTTCAGCATGCCGATATCGCACTTCACATACGTGCACACGTCCTCCGAATGGCCAAATTTCTCCGCTTCGATCACGTAGCTGCTACTCTTCTTACGCATCGCCGATTGCAAGGCATTGATCTCCGGGTGAACGGGCAGCATATCGAAGGCCCAAATCAACTCGTTCAGATTACCGGGAACAAAGGTGTAAACGACCTTCTTACCCGTTTCCTTAGCGTTGGCCAGTCTCTTGAAATGCGCTGCGATCATGTCTTTTTGTAAGACCATGCTTTGTTCTTTTTGAACAGTTGCATCTCGAGTCATGCTGTCCCCCAGAGTTTGATCGAATCCGAGAAAGTTCCCGTCTGCTCTTTTATCACCTGATATTGCCCAGAATTTTCCCCGAACTTGAACGATGTGTACGGAATATTGGATTTGCTCAGCGCAGCCTGCAACATCGGCCTCTCGAGAAGCGCCGGATCGCAAAAGCTCGGCGAGGCAAAGATGACGCCCTCTGCTGACAGCTCTTCGACCCGGTCTAACAGATGACGACCTTTTTCCTCCTGGTCGATGTAGCGTGAAGAAGTTGCGACTCCATGTTTTATGTAGCCGGTCGCCAGTGCTCGAATGGGGTCATCGCCAACCTCGATGTCACGGTCGATAAAACGCGCTCCAAGCACCCAGTCGTCGTCGACAATGTAGCATCCGCTGTGTTCGAGCGCTCTAATGAGTCCCAGTGGCGGCTGCTCGCAAAAGACTCCCGTTACAATGACGCGGATGTTATCGAGCTCTTGCCTGTCTTCCTTGCCGACCGCGGACAAATATTCTTCGACCAAGGAGGTGTGCTCCGATACCTCCAGGATGTTGGAAGCCCGCATTAGAAGGTACAATTCGTACGTCGGCACCCGGTGCGGCGCATCGGAGCGAAGCGCGTACAGGTCTTTGATCGCCTTCGCATTGGCGTTGTACCGTATGATCGATTCATTGAGCTCATCCACGCCGACGGGCTTATTACCCATCTTAACCAGATCCTCACGAAGTTGCTCGAGCTCTCTGGCATAGAATTCACCGCCAATACTTTCGTTGAAATTCTGTGGAAAATCCATATATTTGACGTATTTGTCCGCGAACATGAGTTGCCACATGCCACTCAGGTTACGTATCACATCGCAGATGGCCGGAAAAAGCAGGCCGTCGAGACAATCGAGTCGGCCGGTGAGTCCCAGTTCGATCGTCGATCTCGGAATGTGACAGATGTACGACTGATAGTAGGCATCACCTCGTATGATCTCCAGAGTGTCACCCGCTCCCATGATGCCCACCGGCAGCATGCCGGCGGCGTGGATGATCTGGCGCGGAACGTATATCGGCATGTAGCCGATGGCCTTTCGCTTGTTCCTGCGTTTCCATTCCTTTACGTAGGATAAATGAAGGTCGCTATACAGCTCTTCGCACCGCGCAACGATCTCGCTTACTTTCATCGTCGATTTCTCCTAATGATCGGGTTCGACGACCACTGTCCTGGCCCACATGGACGGCTTCTTGGTTTGTTCAAAAATCTCGCCCACAGCCGACTCCATCCTGTCTAAGTCGCCCTCGTCGTACTCCCCGTTTGAGATTCCACGCAAAAAAGTCCGATAAATGTCTCTGATCAACTCGGCGACGGACCCGTGCTGGTGTGGATCGTACCAGCTAAACGTCCAGTTCATCATGCCAAATAGAAGATAGGTCTCGCGCGAAAGCCGCTTGTCATCAAAGTCGCGGCCCGCCCCGGCCTTATGCAACTCCATGACGATCTCTTTGAGTGCATCGGTGTACTGGTCTTTGAGCTTCTGGATCATTCTCGCCTTCTCGACGTGTAGGACTTGAGTGCCCCACGTCATCAATCGCATCTCATCCATGTGCTCGACAAAGTAACCCAGGTGAAAATATATGAAGGCGTAGAGTTTCTCGCGTGGCTGTTCGAGCGTGTCAACCAGCTCACGCCATGCGGTATTTAGCGTGGTAAACCCTCCGAAGTTTATAAGAAAGAGGAGATCCTCCTTGCTGCGGAAGTAATGATAGAGTCCGGAGAGACTTCGTCCCGTTTCCTGAGCCAGATCACGCATACTGGTTCCGTGAAATCCCTGTTTGGCCATAAGTTGACAGGATTTCTTGAGAATCTCATCCAGTCCCTCCGTGAAAGACCAGGCACCGATGGGATCCGGGCTATGCCTGTTGTTGACCAGCTTCCTACCTCCTATCCGTCTATCCACTTGGGATGGCGTTTGTCCAAGAACGCCTCGATGCCCTCCACGGCATCCGACGTCGACATCAGTCTGTCGAGATAAAGCTTCTCCACCGTTTCTATATGCGCATCAAAATACTCGACCACCGCCATACGCGCTGCCTCACACGCGATTCGCAACGAAGAAGCACTCTTGGGCAGGATCTCTTTGGCGACAAATTCGGCGGTGACATCGTTTAGGGATGTGGATTGGGCGACGGTGTTTACGATACCCAGACGGTGAAGATCCGCCGCCGTAAAGGTGGCACCGGTCAGGATCAGGTGGCACACGGCTGAGTCCCCCGCCTTGCATGGCAAGAGCACGCTGGCCGCCGGAGGAAAAACCCCGAGCTTGATCTCGGGGACACCGAATTTTGCATCCTCCGCAGTGAAGATCAGTGAGCAGGCAAGCGCCAGTTCGAAACCGCCACCCAGGCAAAGTCCCGACACCTTTGCCATCGTGGGGATTGTGCAGCGCACAACCTGTCCGATCAGCGAGTGGAACGCGGGAAGCATTGCTGCCACGTTTTCCGCTCTATGTTCCTCGACACTCGCACCATAGCTAAAATGCTTTCCCTCACCCGTCAAAATGATCAGCTTCCGGGACTTATTCTCCGGGGCATTGTTGTCGAGCCTTCGCAGCTCGGCCGACATCTCTTCGATCAGGTCGGCTGAAACGATGTTCCCCGGCGGCGGCCCAAAGACTATCTCCACCACCTGTCCATCGTGGAGTTCGTTTACCGCTATACGCTCGTATACCATTGAGTCTCTCCCACTTGGTCCCGGCCAATCGGTCGTCATGCTTTGGGCATGATGCGATCGACCAGTTCCTCAGTCCACGGCGTCGCCTGGGCCAGAGCCCTTCGCAACTCGATAAAATCGACCTCTCGTCGGTGCTTGGGTCCTTCGTTAAAGGCACGAAACCCCGCCTTCGCCTCTGTCATCATGTTCAAGGCCAGCCACGAACGGTTGGTCTCGCAGTTTTTCTGCCAGTGCTCGAGCTTTTTCTTGCGGCACGACTCGAGCGTCTTGGCTAGACAATCGGGCATGGTGAGCGCCAACGAGTAGGCAAACCTCTCGACCTCCGCATCCAGTAGCGACAGATCAATCTTGCACTCCTCGGCGATTCGTTTGGCCTCTTGCCTGTCTGCGCCGCTCTTCATCTTGCCGTACTGCGGATTGCCCCATTCGTCAAACTCATCTGTGTGGGCGAAGGGCGAGCGTATAAAGGTACCATCGTCTTTCTTGAGAACCGGCACGATCTTGTTTACGAGCCCCATGTTCACCGCCTGCTGCGCAGACCAGTGTTCGCACAACGTGCAGGACTCGATGGCTCGGTTTACACCCACGTAGAGATGAAGAAAGTCGGTCGAGCCCCCGTCCGGGGCCGATCCGTGCTTGGGGCCCGCCTGCCCGAATACAGCCGTATCGGCCGAGATCGTAAAATCGCAGGCCATGCCCGCTTCCTGTCCGCCCGCTATGCGCATACCGTTGACGCGATTGAGCACCGGTTTATCACAGGTGAGGAGCGTCGTGATCATATCGTTGAAAAGTCGCATGTACTGTTTGTATTCTTGCGGGTTACCTGCGTAATACTCGGCGTATTCCTTGGTGTTGCCACCGGTGCAAAACGCTTTGTCACCGACCGCGGTCAGGATGACAGAGACCGCGGAACGGTCACACGACGCCTGACGAACGGCGAGAATGATCTCTTTTAGGGCATCTGTGGTATAGGAGTTGTACTGTTTGGGATTGTTGAGAAAAATCCAGTAGTTGCACAGTCCAGACACTTCATTTCCGTCGTAATCGCGCAGGGGTCTTTTTTCAACGAGGATCTCCTTGTACTTCACATCCGAGACCAGGTCGTGATTCTTCATCTCGCCTCTCCTTACAAAAACTGTTGCATGGTTTCTCTACCACTATCCGGCAGCTATGCCTGCATCAAGGTACCAGCACGACGCGGCGCTCCAGCTTGTGCTGCAATGCCAGCTCGAGAATGTCGTTCACCGAATCCAACGGATGCTCCTCGATGTTGTCTCTAACATTTATGCGGCCGCTTAGCACCTCTCCCACCACAGCCGGATAGTGCTCGGGTTTGCATGCCCAGTTGCCCAATACATCCGCGTCGAAAGCCATGATATTGCTCAACCGAACATTAACCTTTTCCATCGTAAAACCCACCATAACCAGTGTCCCCCCAAACGAAAGCAGGGCGAACGCGTTCTTCTGGCCAGCCGCCGATCCACTGGTTTCAAAGACTTTCCATCCCCGGCCGGGAAGCTTGTGCTCTTTGACAAGGTTCCTCACTGTCTTCTTGACCTCGCTATCGCTGAGACCCTTCGCATTCACCGTGTGGTCGGCACCCAAGCGCCCGGCGTTTTCAAGCTTTCTTTCATCCACGTCGATGGCAATCACCACGGCGCCCGCGTTCTTGACCACTTGCAGCATGTAAGTTCCGATTCCCCCCACACCGTTGACGATCGCCAAATCGCCCGACCCTAATCCGCTGCGAAGCATCGACTGGTACGGCGTGGTGATGGCGTCGGCAATCACCGCAAGCTCGGATATTTTATAGTCACCCGTATCCGCCGGTATCTCACAGAGAAAGCGACCGGGCACGGTGACATGCGAAGCGAACCCACCGTCGAAATCATTGCCAGGGAACTGCTGACGCGGACAAATGTTGTCACGACCGGACCGGCAGACATCGCACTCGCCGCAGGGGAGAACCGCGGGGATGACCACGTTCTTCCCGGCCAGGCTTCCGAAATCATCCCCCACCGCCACCACCTCGCCACTGATCTCGTGCCCCAGGATGACGGGCAGCTGCTTTGGCTTGACCTCACCCGTATAGAATGAGATATCCGTATGGCACACACCGCAACCCGCCACCCGGACCACCACCTCTCCCGCCGACAATGAATCTATAACGAACTCTTTTCTTTTTAGAGGCTTCCCCGGTTTGTCGAGGGAGTACCCATATGCTTGAATGGCTTTCATCACCGTCCTCCCGCCTAAGGAACGTCCGGATAGACCAGGAACCTCCAAATCACCCGAACGAACGTTCGCTCTATAACCAGTCTACCCACATATCGGCCGCCGGGCAAGGGGACGTGAAGCAAAAATTTATTGATTTTAGTCAAGTTTGGGGTGCCGACCGCGGATGGGCCACGACGTGGACGAGCCCCCGGCCCTCGGTTCCGCCGGGCGCGTGCGACCCGAGCCGCGCACTCCCTGGCCGGGGCGCGCGATCAGGGTGATATGATCTCCTCGAACTCCGCCGTGAAGTGTCGCAGCGCTGAGGGTTTGTTGGTCATGCGAAGGCCGGCGAACGACTGTCGCTGTTCGAACAGTTCGGCACAAGCTTCGGCCACATAGTCGATATGGCTCTGTGTGTAGGCTCGGCGGGGGATGGCCAATCGTACCAGCTCGGTGGATGGCGTATAAGTATCGGTGCCGAACATGACGCTGCCGATCTCCACCGCACGGATCCCCGCGTGCCGGTATAGCGCGCAGACCAGAGCTTGACCCGGGAACTGCGCGGGCGGGATGTGCGGACACAGGTGCCCCGCATCGACATAGATCGCGTGGCCGCCGGGAGGCTCGATAATCTGATAGCCAATTTCCAAGAGCTTTTCGCCGAGGTACGCTGTCGACCTTATCCGATAGGCCAGGTAATCCTCGTGCACCACCTCTTCGAACCCCTGCGCCATCGCCTCCAGATCGCGCCCCGCCAGCCCACCGTAGGTGACGAAACCCTCGGTAAGGATGAGCAGCTCACCGGCGCGCCTCAAAAGATCTTCGTCTTTGAAGAGCAAGACCCCGCCGATGTTGACCAGCCCGTCTTTCTTGGCGCTGATGGTCGCTCCGTCGGCGAGATCGAACATGTCGCGCACGATCTCTCGTACCGAGCGTTGTGCCTGTCCGGGTTCACGGAGCTTGATGAGATAAGCGTTCTCGGCAAAACGGCACGCATCGAGAAAAAACGGAATACCGTGTCGATCACAAACACCCCGCACGGCCCTGAGGTTTTCCAGGCTGACCGGTTGCCCACCATCCGAGTTATCGGTCACCGTGACCATGCACAGCGGGATGCGGTCCGCACCCACTCGGTGGATGAGTTGCTCTAGCTTATTGATGTCCATATTGCCTTTGAACGGGTGGCGAACCGTCGGCTGCTTTCCCTCATCGATCACCAGATCGATGGCCTCGGCACCAGAGTGCTCTATGTTCGCGCGCGTGGTGTCGAAGTGGTTGTTATTGGGTACGACCTTACCCTTACCTCCGACCAGTTCGAACAGAATACGCTCGGCCGCACGCCCTTGATGTGTGGGTAAGATGTACGGGAAACCGGTTAGCTCCTTCATCCGCTTCTCAAATCGATAGAAACTCTCCGCCCCGGCGTACGATTCATCACCTTGCATCATAGCAGCCCATTGCAGACTACTCATCGCGCCGGTGCCGCTGTCCGTCAAAAGATCGATCAGCACATCCCGAGCGCGGATCGCAAACACATTGAAGCGCGCCGCGCGCAGAACCTCTTCTCGTTCTTCGCGGGTGGTCATCCGTATTGGCTCTACGACTTTGATCCTGAACGGCTCGATGATTGTCTTCATGTCGCTTCACTCCCATCCCAGCGGACGTCCAACCTCGGAGTATCTATGACAACGGGGACACAGAACCGAGCTGAACGTCGTGTTTCGCATTTCGCTCCTTCGAACCAGGGTAGCGTCAAATGTCGATTCGAACAAGTCTCTCATCGTAGAATCTTTGTGACTCTTGTCAAGATTGGTTCCACCGCCTGCCGCGTTTGCAGTAGACGAGCCGTTAATCAAAAAGGCATAATCGCAAACGTTAGTCAAAGCGTGTTGAAAACCTGACGCTCATCGAATCGCCACAAGCCAGCCCGCCGCGCGTATTCGTACGCGAGGGTCATCTCGTCGCGTCGCGGACGGTGGTTGATACCAGCGTGTCTGATACTGCCTTTCTTGTCCCTCTGCCCGACCCGATAGGCCGGTCGGTACTGTCCCATAATATTGATGTACGTGTCCCGGGATACCTCATCCGCAAGCCAGCGGAATATCGCTTTCGATTCGTTGACGAGCCCCGGCATCACCAGGTGGCGGACCAGCAGTCCGCGCCGTGCCACCCCGTCGGCACCGAGCCGAAGTGGTCCCACCTGTCGCGACATCTCCAAGATGGCCTCGCGCGCGCGTTCTGGATAGTCTTTCGCCTTTCCGAGACGGCGCGCGGTCTCGCGCCGCCAGAATTTGAAATCGGGCATGTAAATATCGATGAGTCCTTCGAGGAGTCTGAGAGAAGCCACGGAGTCGTAGGCACTCGTGTTGTAGACGATGGGGATCGAGAGCCCGCGGGCGATGGCCCGTGCTACCGCCTCGATGACCTGGGGCACGACGTGCTCCGGCGTGACAAAGTTGATATTGTGGCACCCGCGCTCCTGCAGTCCGATCATGAGATCGGCGATCGCTTGCGGCGGGCATTCTGGACCCACTGGCTTCTGACTGATATCCCAATTTTGGCAGAAAACACAACGCAGGTTGCAGAGGCTAAAAAAAATCGTGCCCGAGCCATTCCATCCGCGCAGGCAGTCCTCCTCCCCAAAATGCTGAAACGAGCTGGCGACACGCGCGTAGCGACCTGTGCCACACACCCGAGTCTCCCCCACCATGCGATCGATGTGACAGTTGCGTGGACACGCGCAGCAATCTTCCAGCTCGCTAAGACCCGCCTCGACTCGCTGTATGATCACATCCTGGCCGAGCTCACAGTACGCCGGAGTGAAAGGCTCGACCACGAACCTCGAGTCCACCTCTCTGGGCTTTCGATTGAACCGTATCATGATCGTACATAGTATAGCAGCTCGCGGCCGACCGACAACGCGGGAAAGTCTGCCCGGATATGGTCGCGACAGCTGGGTCCGACGCGAAAGGTCATCGCATGACATTGCCATACGCCACAAAAGCGGTTTTCTCACTGCCCGGCAAGTGAAGCCCGCTTTGAGCGGCATTTGTGAACGATAAGCTATCTTCGTAGACAAAGAGCCGTATTGATGTTCGCGAGTATGGTATGCTTTATGTGGCGGGCTTTGCGATCACCACACCGGTACATTCTTGTACAGCTTGTCAGCCTGTGTCGATTCAAGAGATTTTGCTCGGCGAGAAGCTGCTTAGGGAGGTGCTTTGAGGCGCTGTCCGGTGGTCACTTTCGTTCTGCTGTTGGGCATCCTGATTATGGGTGGGGCAACCACCCTTATTAGTCAGACTTCGCCCCCCCAGGAGATCGCTCTTCGCATCGAACGTTTCTCCCCCGAGATGCGGGCGGAGATAGGCGCAGTCCAGTACGTCCTCACTTCCACCGAGCTCGATGAGCTCTTGTCCTCTGCGGACGATTACGAGTGCCGTCGCTGGATCGATAACTACTGGAACTTGCGGGATCCCATATTTACCACTCCGGAAAACGAAAATCGAGTCGAGCACGACCGTCGCGCGGCCCTCGCCAGGTCGGAGTTCTTTATACCCAGATGGCCGATGTGCGACCAACGCGGCGAGGTTTACATCCGCTACGGCGCTCCCGACGCTCGCCGTATCATCAAGCCGGAGGTCGGCCCCGGCGGCACCACACCCCCGGGTGAGCTCTGGTATTACAGGCGGCACGAGATGTTGGTGTTGTTCGAAGACGCTGTGGGCAGAGGTGAGTATACGTACTATCTGGAAAGGGTCAAGGGACCGCGGGGCAACAGGATGAGGGGGATCGAGCGCAGCCTCGATGCGCCGACCGGGGAGACGATAGACATACCCAGCGTAGCGATAACGTCCGGGGGGGGGCAATATCAGAAGAGGATCAACAAATTCTACGCTGTGCGTCAGGCGACACCGTCATCTTACCCGTTCAACTTTCAGCAGCACCAACTGCCGTTCGTCTTTAGCGTGGACAACTTTCGCGGCGGCGAATGGGTCAACCGCGTCGACGTAAACGTAGAGTTCGTGGCGGATCTCAGCTGGATACCGGGCCGCGCCACCAGCGAGTACGTAACCACCGCGGTCTTCTGGGATACGAACCGCAAGGAGATAGCGCGTCGGGAGCAACGCTTGCAACTGCCGATTGCCGAAGGCGCCGTCGACTCGGTGCGAATGATGCCGTCGCAAATCGTGTTCTCTCTTCCGCCCGGTTTCTATTATATGGCGGTCACCGTCGAGGAACCCAAGTCGAGCAAGGCCTCCTCGTATCGCACGGACGTAACCTGCCAGGATTTTGAAAGCAAGCTTGCGATCAGCGATATCGTTTTTGCGAGCCGTGTCAGAACGACGACGCGCACATCGCCGTTCAGCCGCGGCGCGCTGGAAGTGGTACCGCATCCGGCCCGGCGCTACAGAAAGCCCCAGCCAATACCGATTTATTTCGAGGTCTACAACCTGGGCCTCGACAACCGCGGGCTGTCGTCATACAACGTCGAGTACCGGATCATCTCACGTACACCTAGACAGCTCAGTTTTTGGGATTCACTCCGCGGAAAGAAATCCTCGCTGGACGTGTCATCGACTTTTCATTCGTCAAACCAAGGATCACAGGATACGGTTCACATTACGCTGGGATCGGAAAACATGTGGGAGGGCGAATTTGCTCTACACGTCAAGATCACCGACGATGTGACGCGTGCCGAGGTGTCACGCGAGGTAGCTTTCAACATACTCGAATAGCCGGCTCACGTCGAAGCCCGTGCCCCGTTACGTCACAAATCCTTCTTCCAGGTAAGCCACGTACAGGGGGCAAGGGTCCCACGATGGAATCCCACACGCCATCTCCATGTTGCAACCAAAATCCACCAAGCACTTGTGCCCGACATCGCTGTGTCTGTATGTGGCCGATACCGTTACGTTGTCGCCACACAGCGGACACGCCACTTTATCAACCCGGTGTTCGACCGGGGATCTAACGTCGCCCATATCCGCGCCTCCTGGAGAGAGTCCAACGCGCCTCTTCGACCGCAGTTTAGCACAGCCGGGCACCCGTGTCCTCAGGGCTAGTTACGCCGACCGCCGGGCCACACTCATCTTAGCCGTGTGACCTCTACCTGACTGCCCTTCTTTGTGGAATAATCAATAACGTAGCGGTGTCTATCTCCGGCATCGATGCGTACGTCGAGGAACTGTTGGGAGGACGGGCGAAGATCGCGGTCGAGACCCCGTACTTCCAGATGGTATGGAGCCGACTTCGTTCCAATAACCTGCAAGGTGTAGTTGCCGGCCATCGCGTTTCTGACATAGATGATGCGAGTCTCCGGACCCGGTGCACCGGTTTCCGCATCGCCTATGCTTTCGGCCTCGTAGGACGAGTTCGGTATTGCAGTGAGCTTCGCTCCTGTACCGGGGTCCACACCTGTTTTTCGTTTCTGGGCATCGATCAAGATTATATGCGCCGGCGGGGTGTCCCAGCCTTGCGTGGGGTGAATGCGAATGTCGAGACCGCCGCCGATCGGCTCTTGTCGC
>Ga0224512_10003278_pt1 | contig 14324 bp, 16 predicted proteins | sample SF_May12_sed_USG_4_FD_169103 | JGI IMG/M metagenome (GOLD analysis project Ga0224512, IMG submission 169103) | Sediment microbial communities from San Francisco Bay, California, United States - SF_May12_sed_USGS_13 | ecosystem: Environmental > Aquatic > Marine > Sediment | place: USA...
TCGCTCTCGGCGATGTAGTCACGCGTGGCGGACTTCGCGTGCTGGCCGCCGGAGGGAAGCACCACCCAATCCGGAGGGCTGCTCGGACCGCTGGAGGAATGGTTGTTCCCGCATCCGGAAATCGCTACGAAGGCGACCAGGAGGATCAGCGACAGCGAGGAATGCCGAAGGTCCCGAAAAGAATGCATGGGGAACGTCATGTCTCCTCCTGTAGCGGCAATACCGGAAAAACCTTTTCGCACAAGAGAAGTGTCCTGCGCATATTCCAAAGAAAGTGCAAAATGGATACCCACAGGTGACAAATATAAAAATCCAATAACTATTTGATATTATTAATATACAAATCATTCCATCCGGGATTATTTCTCGTTGGGGGGGAAATTAATTCCCCTTATATGTATGATTATTCCCAATAGGGGCAGGAATGGCAGTAGGGGAAACCCCCGTATGCTACAGAGGGGATCGATGTGGACGAGGAGTTCTACCAGTCCCTTATGAGCGGCTACCGGATTAACGAAGCTCTCGGAAGGCAGGATTGTAGACGGCTCCATGATGGCCCCGCCCCTGTTCTAATCCCGCCGCGAAGGTATTTTTTACGTGACATCCACCGGGTTATTCAGGTCGTGTGGATGTTTTATTTCAGAAAAAACGGCACAAATCCTGTTATATCAACAGTTTCAAATGCTTGCGGCCCAAACTCATAACCTGAAGGTCACTGGTTCGAATCCAGTCCCCGCCACCAAATAATTCAAGGGGTTACGGGAAACCGTGACCCCTTTTTATTTCTCTTTCCCGTTACTCGTGCCAACACTCGTGCCATATATTGAAGAAGTCGGCAGCTCCATATGGGGGGTGCAACAGGGGAAGGTAAGAAAAAGATATAATTACTCGATTACCAGCACATCCAGGATGTTTCGGGACTCATGGGACACCTCCCCCAAGACCCTCATTATTACCCGATCAGGTGTCTACAAAACCAGGGGAAGTCCATTGATCAGGAAGACCGATCAGCTCCCCCCTATGCGAGGTTAATTTGGGCCACGAAGGGGAGATGATCCGAGGCGATGCGAGCCGGCACGCTCCGGTGCGACTCGATCTGTCGAAGGATTTCCGGCGGGCGAACCCAGATCCGATCCAGGCTTAGCAGCGCCAGACGCGCCGGGTTGATCATTGGGCTTGGTCATCGGTTAAGAGTTTATCCATTTTCTGATCCTTATTTTAAGAAAATATTTTCACAGGGCGTGGAGATGAAGATGTATGGATTTCGTCTTAACTCGTTGTATTCCTTTAGTTTTACAAGAGACACGAATTGCGGAATATTTTTTGCTACATCAGAATTGAGAAGACGCTGGGAAGCGTGGGCAAAGGAAAATTTATGGGTATCAGAGATAAAAAAGGGGCAAAAGAAGAGCTTGTTGAAAGAGTGAAAGAGTTCAACGAATGCCTTAAAGAGGAGGTAAGGCATGTAAAAAAAGTGGAAGTGATGCTGAAAACAGCGAAGAATGTTTTCCTGGCACTAATGGTTATATTGATCGTTGTTCTTCACTACCTTTACTTCTCTTCGCCTGGTCGGGTCGTAGTGAATAAGAATGGTAAAATCTATGGCCTGGCCAATAATGCAAGAGCAGCCCTTCAAGGGAAAAAATTCTGGAAAGACCAGCTCTATGAAGTAAGACAAGAGATTGAATGGGAAGAATTTGGAATTTTACGAAAAGCCGCGAACGACCGAACTCTGGAAAAGATCGGTCGAGACACCAACCGTGAAATGGAAAAATATTATCGAAGATACCCACAAATTAGGTCCTCCAAAGCGGAACGCCAAGCCGAAGCAATGAGAGGACGATTCGATCATCTCAAGTGGATTAGATTTAATCCCATTTTTGAGGATATGAGGCAAAAAAGATTTCAAGAATTAGACATGATCCTTCCGGTTGTGCAATCGAAAGCGGAATGATCCAGGACACCCTGACCCGCCTCCGGTAATCGGTCCTCCCGTACCTTAGGGGAAGAGCCCTTCCCGAGCCCTTTTTCCAATCCGAATTCACCGGGCAAGGGAATCACGTGAAAGGGAGCCGAAGAAACGGTTCATGATCTGGCATTCCGCTACATCCATTCCCCGTTTTTGCACCTGCCGCTTGACCGACTTCGACCACACGTAGCGGCTCCTGGCCGCCTTCTGCAGGGCGGCGTCGCGGGTTAAGAAGGCAGGAATGCACGGTGGATGCTCGAGTAAGCGCCGTACAAACGTGGGGTTGACGAGATCGCGCTGACGCTTCAGCATGAACAGGATATCGATAGATGTTCGCGCGAGGGGAAGAGGAAGACTCCATATGATCAATGGTACGGAAGATCCACTGGTTCCCTGGGGCGGGGGAGACGTTCGATTCGGCCGGCAGAGACTCGGCAGGGTGATTTCGGTTCCGGACGCCGTCCGGTTCTTTGTTCGCCACAACCGGTGCGATTCCTCGCCCGGAATCGCACCGATGCCCGACGCGGATCCATCCGACGGGACGCGGGTGATCTGGGAGTTCTTCCGGGAGAAGAGCCGGTAGGCGCGCGGACTTTTCCTTCCGGCCAGCCGTTCTGTTTTTCGGGGCCGGATCGACCTGCCCGACATCACCGACCCCGCCGCGCTGCCCGGCGCCATTTCGGTTCAAACGGGGGTGATCGATGCTCTGGTGGATTCTCTTCGCATTCGGGTGGTTCATCGCTGCCTTCTGGGCTGTCGGCGCGTATCGTATTCCCCGCTTTGTTCGGGATGGCATGATCGATGAGCGCGCAACGTCGATGCCCGATCCGAAAGAGTGGCCGAAGGTCTCGGTGGTGGTCCCCGCGCGGGACGAGGCGGAGCGGATCGAGGAGGCGCTTCGGTCGCTGGCGCGCATGGACTACCCGGACCTCGAGGTAATCGCCGTGGACGACCGGTCCGGCGACGGGACGGGCGCCATCATGGACCGGGTCGCCGCCGAGGAGCCCCGGGTCGATGTGTTGCACGTCACGTCTCTGCCGGAAGGATGGCTTGGGAAGTGCCATGCGATGCACGTGGGCGCAATGCTGGCCACCGGCGAAATCCTTCTGTTCACCGACGGCGACGTCGTCTTCGCCCCCGACATCCTTCGGCTCGCCGTGCGGTACCTGGATGGACGGCGGCTGGACCACCTGGCCCTCATGCCCGGCATGATCCCCGGCGGATATTGGGAGGACGCCTTCAAGATCTACTTCGCGATGGTTTTCATATCGGGGCTGAAAGCATGGGCGGTCGATTCTCCCTCGAAGGACCTCTACGTCGGCATCGGAGCCTTCAACCTGGTGCGTCGGTCCGCGTACGAGGGGTTCGGCGGCCATGAAGCGCTTCGCCTCGAGGTCGCCGACGACCTGATGCTGGGGAAAAGGATCAAGCAGGCGGGGTACCGGCAGGAGGCCCTCTTTGCCCCCTCCCGCCTGCGGCTTCGGTGGCTTACGGGCGTCCGGGGGATCGTCCTCGGCCTGGAGAAGAACGGGTTCGCCGGGCTTGGCTACTCGATTCCTTTCCTTCTCTTAGTCACTGCCTTCATTATCTGCTTTTATGCTGTCCCGTACCTGGGGATCCTTTTCTTCCGGGACGCGCGGGTCACAGGGTACGTTGCAACCGTCCTCCTGATGCACGGGACCTACGGGTACTTCGCGTCGTTCCACCGGAACGGGTGGCTCACAGCTCCCGCCCTCCCGGTGGCCGCGTTCCTCTATCTCTTCACGCTCTGGCGCTCGGCGGTGCTCACCCTCCGCCGGAAGGGCGTCGTGTGGCGGGATACGTTCTATCCCCTCGAGGACCTCAAGCGCGGATCCTCGAAATGATCCCCCGTGCCGCCTTCTGCCGGTCCGCACCGGGGATGTGAAGGAACCAGCGAGGGCACGCCTTTTTTCGGTCTTCCATTCAAAAAGTGGCCTGAGGAATTCCACCGGCTCATGTGCCCGGATTATACGATTCTTGGAAACGAAAATCCCCTCGTCCAGGTCATCGCGGGCACGAAATTTGAACGTTTATAGGTTTTGGTCGAGCATCGCCAAGGAGCATACTTGTCGATTCTACTTTTATCGCGATTATGCCCACCTTTATTAATACCTTTCCGGGCACCCGAAGCGTATCCGGGGCTAAAGACCCGCAGGGAGGAATAGATGCAAAAATACAAATCAGTCGAAATTATGGAGAGCCAATTGGAAGACCTGGCCCGTACCGGATCGGAAATGATCGAAGAAGGTCTAAAATATGTCGATCACCAGAAAATACCCGGAAATGGTCGAATGGATGCCCTGTTTGTAGATCGCGGGAATTCTATCGTCGCGGCAGGGCTGAACATTGTTGAAGATGACAACATGCTCCTTCAGGGACTAGATTATTACAATTATGTTGCGAATAATATCGAAGCCTTGGCTCATATTTATAAAAATAACGGCATAGATCCCTCCAAATCAATCAGGCTGATTTTGATATCCCCTGGTTTTTCACAAACGTTGACAAATCGCTGTAGATACATCGACGCAAACATTTCCCTATATACTTATAAATGCATAAAATTCGATGGCAGCGACGAGGTCATACCGATATTTTCCGAAACATCCATCCCGGCACCGCGAGAGAATCCCCGGAGAGAATCAGATCACTTTGAAGATCGGTTGGGATATTTAACAAATCAAGAGATCAAGGAAATTTTAGCATCCTTGTTGTCCGACCTTCCCGGCTGGGGAAACGATCCGATTTTGATAGAGCCGACAAGGTATGCAATTTCCGTAAAAACGGGGGGCAAAGTATTCATGCAGCTCTCTTTGCGGCGGGAAAATTTCTTGGTGGAAACCCATAATGCCGAGGGGAAATGGACCGGCCATCCGGTGAATTCGCGAGAGGATCTTGAGATGTTGATGGCGTTGATGAAGAGCAATATGGAGAACAGACGAAATAAATAGCAAAGGGAGCCTTGCGAATCTATCCCTCCTCGGACATTCCATGGACGTCTTCCGACGAGAGATCCTCATATCGACCAACGAGCCCCGGCTGCAAGGCGATTCCTGGATTCGGAAAGGGGGAAACCCACGGGGAACGGCCGCCCGCTATCGGGACGGGATATGGATTTCCCATTGGTTCTGTTTCCGCTGCAAGATGGCCGGCGTGGAAAGGAGCTGGCTCGGGGAGCCTGGATCGAGAACGTTTTTCGTAAACGATACCGTGTCCGCATCCTTCCAGGAAGGGTCCGAGGGGCCCCATTGCTCACCGAAATTCGCGGAGTATTCAAGCTCGGGCCCCGATGGTTCCAACCGCCAGACCTTGATCTCGTTCGGGTTGTACCCGGCCTCGAGGTCCATCGACGTCGTCACGAACCTCCTGTTGTCGGGCGAGATCACGGGGGGGCCTTTCAGCCACGTTTTGTCCCCGGTTTTGTCGTTCACAAGGAGAAAGGCGCGTCCTTCATAAAGGTCGGTCTTGACAAGAAAATAGCCGATATCCGCGAGATGGGATTCGAAGAAGTAGCGGACGGCGGATTCGGTGCTCGAACAATCGTCTTCGAGAACGACGAGGCGATCCCGGGATCGGAGCGTAAGCCGCAGCCCGGTGCGAAGAGCCCGCCCTTCCGCGGAAGACAGGTTGGCGAGTTCCCGACCATACATAGTTCGTGCCTTTTCCATGTCGTCGTAAGGGCAACGGGGGAAGTCGTTTTCCGGGACCTCGGAAGCCAGGACATGAGGAGGGGACAGGAAACCGGAAACGACCAACAGGAAGAGTACAATCGCGCGCATTGCATGATCCTTGGGAAACCGCTTCCTCTTCAAGGGATGCCCTCCCTGGAACATCCAGTCTATCCGAGGAGGATTCCCATGCAAGGTGGTTTCGTGGTCGGCTCCCGATAACATTTCTCGGCACACAAAACCCCAATAAGACGTATTTTAGTCGCCGATATTTCCTCCTGATATCTGTATCTCGTTGATTTATAACAAGTTATAAAATATCTTATCCGTCGGCTTAGATATTGCTATCAAGAGGAGTATGGAGACGTTCTATTAAAATTACAGGGATTACAAATGTCGTCATGGGGTAAAAAAATAATTTTCTCGTTTGCGGTTATGGTTTCCTTCACGGGGTGTGCTGCAAGCGCTAAAAACGTTAATCCTTCATATGTTTCACCTATTCATTATCAACAGTACAATTGTGACCAAATCGAGCATGAATTGACCGGGTGCTCTCTTACAATTCAACAAATGGCAGGACAGCATGGCCGGACCGCAAACATGGACGGATGGGCCACGGGAGTTGGTATGGTTGTGTTCTGGTGAAACCTGTGCAATTGAAAAACTGACCTCCCCCCGTTTTTTGACCAACTGCACGAGGGGATATTCGTCTGATTTTTCCCCCTGGATACGACCCAAAATTACATAGCGGAGCGCTCATCCCGCCCGAAGGTCCCCCCGCCCGTTGCATCGAAGATTTATCTTCTTCGTGGGACGCACGAGTTGTTCCGTCTGGTCAATGCAGTTTCATGCAAATTTTTAAACAGAGCGCAACGCCGGACTCGACACGGCATCCTTAGAGTGAACCGTCAGACACACTCTTCCAAGGAGAAACGAAGATGCAGAGATTCGCGCGTTTCATGGGAAACACGGTACTTGCGCTCATCGCCATGGTGCTCATGGCCTCCTACCCCCCCTCGGTTTCCGCCGAGGCCCAGAACATGCTCTATCTCGTAAAGTTCGAAGCTACCGGAGCCGGCGCTCCAACGACCCGCGAACAGGCCATCGAGTTGCTTGACAAACTCGTCGTCCCGAGCCTCGAGAAGCTTGCGAAGGAAGGCAGGATCCGCGCAGGAGGACTCCTGGTCGGCGCGCGCGGCGGCGTTTTCATCATTGGAGCAAAATCGCATGATGAGGTGACCGAGATCGTTCGTGCGCTTCCCGCCTGGGGGGTCTGGAACTGGAAGGTGAAACCACTCGAAAGCTTCACTCATCGGGCCGACCTCGAAAAGAAAATGGTTCAGGAGCTCCGCGCGCAGAAGCAGTGAGATGCGACAAGTCGGATCGTGATCGAAGCCAGGTGCACCGAAGAACCGCGTGTAGAGCAACCGAGGGCCAAGATTGAAGATGCCGAAGCCGGAGCCGGGATGTCCAAGGCGTATGGCAAGCAGGGCCGTTGACCTTAAGCCTCACCGGCTGACAGAGCGTTCCACTTGACGGGCACGCCGCTTGCGGGGCGTCAAAGGAATTGATAACCCACCATTTGCGCGGGGAGACCGCCCGATAGCGCAAGGAGGGGTTGAGGAGCCTCGATTTTGAAGAAACGGAAGGGGGTGCAGGATCCTAGCCCCCTTCCGCGGAGGGGCACACTATGAAAACCATATTGAATAACATTGACCTCATGGCGAAAGAAATCAAGGATACTCTTACCGATTTCCTGCTAAACCACTCAAGGATTGAACCTCCCAGGTATGAAGAAGTTTATTACTGTACCCCGGAAGGAGATCGTTCATATGCTTCCTTAGATGACGCGGGGGGCAAATTACAGTCCGCTTTGTCAAAAAGTTATGGCCGGTTTACCTCCACATACCAACCGTTAGTAAAGGATCAGTCCGATGACGTGTTGTCAAAAATGTCGAAGCTCAGCGAAGTTATTATCGGAACAATAGAACATAAGCTTACCTGGTGTAAAAATACTCAGGAAGCGTTGCATCGTGCCCTGGAAGCACTTGAGGACCAGGTAAAATTGGTAAAAGCTATATACGAAGAGAAAAGCCGGAAAGAATAATACATCAGATTAAAGAGGTTCGACGCAGGGGCAACGTAAGAGATGGAGCCCTGTCCGTCCGAGATGAGCTGATGCTTTTCAGACGGATTCGAGAGGGAAGGGGGCGCAGGGTCCGCCCCCTTCCGCGGTGATCCGTTACTTTCGCCCCCACTTGCCATCGTCGGCCTGGACAGCCCAGCCGGCCTCGGCCTTGTCCCGCCACTGCTTCGAAAAGATCTCCCGGACCTGGGGCACCTGCTCCGGTTTCAGGTTGAGGGCTTTCGCCACCTCTTCGTAGAGTTGGCGGCGGGCGGCGTTGTCTGCGTTGACGAGTCTCTTCAGGGCCGCCACCTGCGGCAATCCCAGGCCGTCGGTCCCCCGGACATCCAGGAAGCCGTCCTTGTCGATCCCCACCTGGCCTTGCCGGTAGAAGGGGAGCAGCTCCTGGTGCCTCTGGCCGATCTGGTCCTTCAACCCCCGGATGGTCGCGTTGCTGACGGTTGTGGCTTCCTCGGCAAACGCCTGCGCGGGCCCGAAGCGGGCAAGCCGGGCGAGGCTGTGGAATATGCCTCGCTCGTACAACGACTGCGGCTTTACCGCCGGCTCCTGCTTTGGAGGTTCCGCCTTTTCCTGGTAGACATCATCCACAAATTTCTCGGCCGTCTTCTCCACCTGGGCGGCAGGGAAGTAGATATTTACCGTGACGCACCCTGCGATGAGCGCGAGAACCGCCAGGACGGAAAACGAAAAGCGATGCGCGGATCGTTCCATGCCTTCCCCCTTTTCGTGGTTTTATGAATGCATCCGTTTCATTGGGAGCGTTTGCCCGTTACGCGCTTTGCCCGCTCCACCATATCCGAAAAGCCGATGCGGTTGTCCGGGTTGCGGTTGATCACGTTGATCCCGCCATAAAACTTTCTTTTCACCAGATACTCTACACCATCTTCCTCGATGATCCCCCGAACGGTGAAGACGTCGTTTTTCAGGTCGGATTTGATACCGATCTTCTCGTAGGGGAATTGTTTGAAAAACGTCGTCATCATGGAGACCCCCAGGCCGCTAAGCGCCGAGCCCGTGCTCACCAATGCGATGGAGTTCACCGCCTTGAGGCTCACCGACTGGCGCACCCCTTTCGTGGGTACCGACTCCATCTTGAGATGAAACGCGACCGGCTGGCCGTAGGCAACCCGCAAACCCTCCACCGAACCGGAGAGGCGCCCGGTGATCCGGCCAACGCCAAGGGCTTCGGAGAACCGTTCCAGGTCGATCAGGCTTACGTTTACGTCGGCACCGATTTCCCGGCCCGCCCCGAAGGGCCGTTCCACCGTCACGTCGCGGACGTCCATCCGGCCGCCGAACAGTTCCCCGGTCAGCTCTCCGGTGGCGGTCATTTGGTACAGGCTGATGGCAACGGGATCGAGGAGGCCCCCCAGGTTTCCTTTCAGTATGAAGTTCTCTCCGGAGACCCGGGCGAGGTCGAGACCATCCAGCTGTGCCGCCATTTTGATGCGAAACGCCTTGGAAAGCGGATCGTCCACCTGGATTTTCCGCAGTGACAATTTGGCTCCGAACAGGGACGCATCGATCGATCCGCCGAGGTAGAGGTGGTTGGGCACCAGGACGGCGGGCATCTCCAGAGGCCCCAGAACCTGATCGGCCAGACGGAGTTCTTTCAGGCTCAACCGGCCCCACTTGTTCGCATCGGACGGTTTGGGTAGGCCAGGATTTTTAGCTCCCAGGGAGTAGGCGATCGGGAGGTCGATGGTAAGCCCCAAGAGAAGCGGCGGCTCCGTACCCCGGCGGACATCGACCGACCGCACCTTTAGCGTCCCGGCCAGATCGGCCGTTTGCCCGGCGCCGGTAAAGGAAAGGTCGACCTCGGCGGTTCCCTCCATCGTAAGCCCCGCCAGTTCGCGCAGCTTTGCCGCCAGCGGATCCCTCAGGAACGTCCGGAAGATGGGGCCTAACACCGCATCGCTTACCATAAGGTGCCCCTGGTGGCGCCACGTTCCTTTTTCCTGGCGTGCCTTTCCTTCGATGCTCAGGCGACCGAACCCCGCCAAACCGCCTTCGAACGTAAGGTCCTTATACTCATCAGGGCCCACTTGCGTTCCCCCCGCGTGGAAGTCGAGAGGAACCTTGGTGAGGTTGACGTACACCGTGCCCAAGAGGGCCTCGCCCCCACGCAGGATCACGTCGGTTTTCACCCGGGGCTGTCGGGTAAGCAGCGCCTCGAGGTCGACTTTGCCGGCCAGGTTCTGACCCAGCACATCGCCGGCGGGCGAGCTGAAGCCGATCTGTCCAAGCGTAGCTGTGGCCGTTACCCGGGGACCGCCCACCGCGGGTTCGATCCGGGCGGCGACGTCGATTCCGCCTGCGGGCGACCAGCTGTCCCATTCCCGTCCGCTCAGTGCCCGCGCAAGCGTTGCCAGGTTGTCCACGGGCAGACCTGCCCCGTCCAGGCGGCCGCTTACGCTCCCTCCGCCAAGGCTAAGCTCACCCGTGAAGTGACCCAGGGATGCCGATTGGATGTCCACGTCTTCCACGAGATAGGTATTACCGACTGACTTAGCTTTGCCCCGGAGTCCCACCACACCCAAGGGCAGGGGCCGGCCATCAAAGATCACCTCGCCCGCTTCTACCGAAAGCGTTACGTCCGGCGACGCGGGAGCGTCGATTCGCCCGGCCAGAGGCGTGTCGAAGCGGAACGAGCGTACCAAAAGCGGCGGCCGTTTGAGATGCCCGGTTCCCTTGACCCGTCCGGACAGGCGGGCCTTTCCGTGAAGCCAACCCGGGAACGGACCTTCCGCCAGCAGGGATCCTTTGATGCGGCAACCAAACCCTTCGCTTGGCCAGGAAAACTCCAAATCCTTGGGGAGGAGTTCCAGGGCCAGCACGCGTGCCGTTCCTTTTGCTGAGAGGCGAAGGCGGTAGGGGAGACTGCCCTTAAGATCCATGCCCGCCAGGCTGCCGGGCAACAGGGGTGCCAGAACGGTTTTCACCCGTTCGATCCGGGGGACCTCTCCGTCCAGGGTACCGGACATCGTTTCCAGAGTCGCGCCGCCAAGCTGTCCCCGCGCCAGGAGCAGGCCGCCGATGTCGAGTTCGCGCACCTCCAGGCGAGGTTCTTTTCCCTCGAGCGTAGAACTTGCCGTTGCGTTTACGCGGATCGGCCCCAGGTTCTCCGCCCTTTGCGGACCCAGGCTCACTTGCCCCTTTGTCAGGGTCAGGGTCAGCTCCTCGGCCTGGAAAGTTTTTTGGGTCACCTTTACCCTGGTCTGGCCGATTACGTCGCCGGTGAGCTCCGGCAGCATCAGGCGGGCCGACGCCAACTCCAGGTCGACCTCGATCGCGGGGCCGGGCGTGACGTTTCCCCGGGCGGAAAGTTTACCTTGCGCGATGGTGGTTTCCTTTTGGCGGAAGGTCAGCTCCCCATCCCCGGTGAAAGCGCGGATGCCTCCTTCCCCCGGGACCAGGCCTAGATTGATTCCGTCGGCCGTGAGATCGCCCTGGGGCAGGGCGATGCGCAGCCGGGCGTTGGTCACCGACAAGTCCTCGATGTCGAACAGCCGGGTGAGCGGCGTCAGGTCGGGCGGGCCCTTTGTCTCCCGGGGCCGCGGGCGCTCGAAGACAAGACCTCTTACTTCCACGTGCCGCAGCCACGGACCCTCATGGAAGAGGCGGCGAGGGATCAGTTCGCATTGCAGGTGGTCCAGGCGAAAAAAGTCGCCCTCTTCCGGAGGACCCGCGATCGCAAGGTCTGATAGTTCCAGGGCCGGCGGGGAAAGCGAAAGGCTCAAGGCCGCCAGGGAAGCCGTTCCACCCCGCGGAGTCAGTGCCCGCTCCACCCATGGGCGGACCAGCTGGGGCCGGTAGACGGCCAATGCAACGGCCAGTGCGGCGACCGCCAGAAGGGCCGCCAATCCCGCGCCGCACCAGAGGGCCGTGCGTCTCAGGGTCACCGGACTTCCCACCGAAATCGCCGCGCTCGTTCGGAAGGAATGACCTGTACCGTGCCGCGATGCATCACCTCAAATTATGCGCATAACCAAGAAGGGATGGGGAGAGGAAAAAGGGGGGCAGGTCAAGGTGACGATCCTTCGACACGGCATATCCTCCCTTCCAGGAGGAAATTTACAAGTCCCATGCTATTCTGGCAACAGCCAATAGCAATGATCACGGCATCCGTATAATCAACTGTTCGGTGAACCAGAGAATAATGCGACAAAAGGGTTGCATCGATGGATAACGTGAGGCGTTTTTGCCGGCTTGTCGTCATCCTTCTCTCCTGCTTTCTGTTTGGTTGTCCTCTTCAGAGCAAGTTTCCCTTGGGGGATAGCCGATATGCGCCAAAAGATGAACGACTTTTAGGCAAATGGATTATGGAAGGACCGGAAGAATTGAAAGATGGGAAAGTATCCATATTTTCATTCAACGAAACGGAGTATTACATAGAATCACATGAACCAAAAAGCGGTGAAACTGGTCGTTCGCGCGCATTTATTACCATTATTGACAACGTCATGTTCCTCAATTTGCAGGAGATAGAACACGGATCGTCGCAACGCGATTATGGATTCGTGGAAATATCAGCATCATCCAACAACGTACTTACGATGCGGGGCCTGGAAGATACCTTGTTATCCAAAAAGGCGGCTTCCGCAGAAGAATTATATTCGTTTGTGCGCGACAATAGGAATAATCCGAAATTGTATGGCAAGGAAATAGTAACCTTAAGAAAAGAGGCCAAAGAGTGACAGCGAGGAGAACCTGTTATGGGAAAGAAAATATTGATGCTTGTCGGTGATTTCGTCGAAGACTACGAGGTCATGGTTCCCTTTCAAGCACTTCAAATGGTTGGACACACGATGCACGCAGTCTGTCCGGACAAGAAATCGGGAGAGACCGTAAGGACGGCGATACACGATTTTGAAGGTGACCAGACATACAGCGAGAAAGTCGGCCATAACTTTCGCCTGAATGCAACGTTTTCAGAGATCGAGCCAAGCTCCTATGATGCGCTCGTCATACCCGGTGGCCGGGCGCCAGAATACCTCCGCCTGAACAAGCGGGTTCTGGAGATGGTCCGTCATTTTGCATCCTCCAACAAGCCGATAGCAGCAGTTTGTCATGGGGCGCAAATTCTTGCTGCGGCAGGCGTACTCAAAGGAAAGGAATGCTCGGCGTACCCGGCATGTGGCCCCGAAGTCGAGGCCGCGGGAGGAAAGTATGTACCCAAAGATTGGCCCGAAGCTCACGTTGACGGCAATCTTGTAACTGCGCCCGCCTGGCCAGCGCACCCGGCTTGGCTGGCAGCTTTCCTGAAGCTGCTTTAGACCGTGGTACACAAGGGCGGAATCGCCAGGAACGTCGATTTCCCGAACAAACACCACGAAAAAGGGGTCACCGAGTATTCCGGTGACCCCCTTGTTTTGTCGTTCGTAGTCAAGTTTCACCATGAAAAAGGGCGTTGTTTGCACGGGGTTTGCGGTCCGTTCGGACTCTCCCATCGAACCTCCCCCCTCTCCGGAATCGGTCTGAAAAGCATGAACACATCTCGGACCGATTCGAGGGGGGCAGATCGCGGTGCATCCCTTAGACAGCCGGGCTTCTCTTCAACGAGTGTCTTTCCGTTAAGACTGGCTCACCTCGTTCAAGATCTTCATCGTCTTTGACTTCACTCCGTCTGCCGCTTTCGCTTTGCTCCCTTCGGGCGAGTCCAGGAAGCTCTTGAAGGCCTCGAGATCCTCCACCTCAATGAGCAATCCCGTAAAATGCGGATCATCAGGAGACTGGAATACTCGGACACGGGGTGCTCCGTGTCGCCGGAAATCCTCGTGGCGGCTTCCCGGTCCGGGCTTCCAGGCCTTCAACCAACGCTTGGAATCCTCAACTTCGTGGACTGCAATGACGGTTTTCATTGGTAGTTCCTCCCTTATACCCCTCCAACCGCACAAGTGGTTCTCCCGGTCAACACCGCCTCCGGGAAACCCCCTTTTTCACCCCGAAAAGGGCGGTTGTTTGCACGGGGTTTTCAATCTGTACGGATCGGCATCATCCGTCCTCCGCGGATGGGAAATAACTGGGGGGCACTTCGCCGAATAAACATACCGGTGATTGCATGCCCCCCAGTGTGCCCGATTACCCCGTCCTTGAGGCGTTAAGCGGGCGGGCTTCCTGCCTTCATCCCCTTCCGGATCATGTCCTTGAACTCGGGAGTGATCTGGTACTTGTGCACCGTTTTCGCGTGCTGGACCACGGCCTCCATCAGTTCCTCCTCGGAATCTGCCGAAAGCGCCACGGTGCATTTCACTTCGCTGGGGTGGTCGCGGCAATCGATGTATTTCCGTGCCATAATTGCACCTCCTTCTGGTAGTGGGGTTGTCGTACAAGGTTGCCGTCCGTATTGTATTGATGCGATGCCTTACATCCCGCGACCGATTCGCGATAGCATGAACTACCTGCAAGGGGTTTCAGCCGTCAACACTATCTACGCAACACCCCATTTTCACCCCGGAAAAGGCATTTGTTTGCGCGGGGTTTGCAGTCCGTTCGGTTTCAATCTCGGAGGATAACCTCC
>Ga0224512_10003279_pt1 | contig 14324 bp, 13 predicted proteins | sample SF_May12_sed_USG_4_FD_169103 | JGI IMG/M metagenome (GOLD analysis project Ga0224512, IMG submission 169103) | Sediment microbial communities from San Francisco Bay, California, United States - SF_May12_sed_USGS_13 | ecosystem: Environmental > Aquatic > Marine > Sediment | place: USA...
TTACGCGTTCTTCGACCTCTTTGGCCGACGCTCCGGGCATCTCAACCATGACGTCGATCATCGGCACGATTATCTGCGGTTCCTCTTCGCGCGGCAGCATGAAAATGGCGCCAATGCCGAGCAGCACCGAGGCCACCACGAGCAGCGGCGTCAGTTTCGACTGAATGAACCCTCGGGCGAGTTTTCCGGCAATCCCGACTTCTTTCATACGATTATTTGATCTTTACGCCGTCGGCCAGCTTGTCCGCATCCGATGTTACAATCCGGTCGCCTTCCGAAATTCCCGACAAAACTTCAACCATACCTTCAGAGGTTTTGCCCGTCGTAACAATGCGAAACTGAGCGATTCCATCTTTTCCGACAACGACGACACCGGTGAGCTGCCCACGCTGGATGATCGCGGTTTGCGGAACTGTTATCGCTTCTTTCCCGGAGACCGGGAAACGCGCGAGTCCGTAGAGCCCGCTTTTTAACAAGGGATTGACCGGTAAACTGATTTTGACCGTATAGCTGCGGCTTGCGGCATCAGCCATCGGAAGAATTTCCGTGACACTGCCGGTCATTTCTCCTTCTCCGAGGGCGTCAATCCGAACATTGACGCGGTTTCCCGTCTGAATCAGCTGCGAGCGCGATTCTTCAACCGCTGCTTCCAACAAGTACATCGAATTGTCTTCAATTGAAATCAAAGGAGAACCCGGTGTCGCAATCGCACCAACCTCCGCAAATTTCTTAACAATGACGCCCGAAACAGGCGAAACGATTCGTGAATAATCCTGATATATCTTTGTGTTTGCGATTTCGGCTCTAGCCCGTTCGATATTGGCGTTGACCTGCTTTTTCTGCGAGAGGATTGTCTCGACATTCGCCTTGGCACGATCCAGTTCTGAAACCGCCGTCTTCAAGTTTGATTGCGCGACGTCAAACTCATTCGCACTCGCTGAACCCCTTTTGTGGAGCTCCCGGTATCTGGCAAAAGTCTTCTCCGCCAACTCCTTGTTTGCTTCGGCAGTTTTGACGCCGGCCTTTGCGCCTTTTGCCGATTTCTCAATTTCAACCAGCTTCGCCTGAGCCTCCTTGAGGCCGCCTTGGGCTTTTTGCATCTGGGCCATGCTTTCACGGTTATCAAGTTTGATCAGGACCTCTCCGCGCGATACCCTGTCGCCTTCCGAAAACGGAATTGAAATGATTCTGCCCATGGTATTGGCAGAAACCTTTGTGGTGGTCTTTGCTTTTACGGTGCCTGTAGCTTCGTAGAAATCCTCAATCGATGATTTTGTAACGGTGACTGTCTCGACATTTTCTACCTCCGCAACGGGAGCCAAAGTATCGCCGGATGTTTCCGTCTTCCCGCAGTTAACCGCGAAGAAAAGAGATGACAGGATCAACGCTGTAAGGACATGTTCCTTTTTCATAGCTTATTCGAATGCTCCGACGCCGGTCAGTCTGCCGGTGGCCAACAATACCGACGCATAACTAAGGTAATGCCGGAATCTTGCGGCCAAGAGTCCCTGCCTTGCACGCACGAGAGCGGATTCGCGGTTAATAACTTCATTAAAAGTGGTCAGGCCGTGAGTGTAGCGGTCCTGCACAATTCTCAGTGCTTCTTCCGCATGAGCGATAGTCTGGATATAGACCTTGATCCCGGAACCGGCTGTTTTGTGATTTTGCAGCGCGCGAATTACTTCGAGCCTGATCTGATTGCCGAGCTGTTCTTTTTCCAAACGGGCAACGGTCTCACCTTCCGAGGATTGCTCAATTCGGGCGTTTCGCCCGGCATCATAAAGCGTAAAGGTCAGTTTGACCCCGACGGTGTAGTCAGAACTTCCGTCAATCGCATAAGGAGAGCTATACCCAAAGTTGCCGAATGCATCGACGCGGGGAAGTTTTTGATCCTTTATTGATTTCAATTGCGACGCGGCGCTTTCAACATTCAGCTCCGCGATTTGGTAATCCGGGCGGTTTTCAAACGCAATTCGAATCAGGTCTTCCTGACTTTCGATTGGGAAAAACTTTTCGGGCAGACTTCCCGTCAGGACCCGTTCGAGATCAGGTTCATCGCCCAGCGTGACATTCAACGCCGCCATCGAAGTAATAAGATTGCTCTCAGATTCCAGCTGGAGTTGATCTGCGTTTGATAATTCAACCTCCGCTGCCAAAAAATCAGCATTTGTGGTCATTCCCAGTTCGACCATATCTTTGGCTTTTTTGCGATTGGCCCGGGCTGATCTCACCGCTTCCCGGTTTACCTGAAGCATTTCTTTGCTTACGATTGCGCCATAAAAACTGCGTATGACATCAAAGCGAAGCTGCTGCCGCACTGATTCCTGATTGAGTTCCGTCCGCTTCTTGTTGATTTCAGAACGGGTAATCCGTGACCGGGTTTGGTTTTGATCAAGAATTGGGATGGTGGCCTCAATGGAACTTCGAAAATTGAACAGACCGGAAGGGTGATTTAGCGAGTCAACCGCAAAATTTGATGCGCCAAACCGGCCTTGCTCCAAAAGGGAACCAAAGACAAAAACGGGATTATTACTTCGAATGGCCGATTGTGTAACCAGAACAGAAGGTTGTTTTCCCGTCCTGGCCTCTTTTATTTGGGCCTCCGCAATTCTCGTTTTTGATTCAGATACCTTTATCTGGGGGTTGTTTCCAAACGCTTCTTTAACTGCATCTTCTAAATCCAGTTCTGGAATCAACGCGCTCTGTGCACGAATGACAGATACGCTTGACAGAACCAGGAAAAGCGATACTAAGAGCCTTATCGTCAACGATTTCCGGTTTCCGATTTTGATATCTGCGAACATAAAATGGCGCATCAGAACTCTCTGCCCGGGTTTTTTCGGTTTATGATTTTCAAGATCTTAACCAAATAACAATATGTAGGTATAACTATATAGGAATATACGACACTGAAATACGGCATGTCAAATCGGTACTCCTGGTATCGGGCCGGCCGGAAATTGTCGCAGGCGACAGGATCAGGCAAATCCTTAATCACTTAAAAGGGTCAACCCGATTTTTCTGCCGGGTGCGTTGAATAATCCGGATCCAATTTTGGAAAAAGCTTTGAATCGATTCCGGGGAGCCGGGATCAAAGACGAAGCATCAATAAATTTCGTTCGCTGGCGACATTGTCTGCAGCACAGACGCGCATCGCACTTTCCCCATCTGGAATAAAATCGTCAATCACGTTCGTTTGATATTTTGCCTAGGCAATATCTTCTAAATCGCACAGCGCCCGTTCGATAACTCCTTCAACAACGTTTGCGACTTCCGGGGATATTCCAGCTCCGGCTGCGAAGTTTTTTCCTTCAATCGAATAGACGATCAGATTTGGCGGCAATTGTTCGAGCGAGCGAGCGAGTTCTACCGCTTCGGCTACGCTGAACGCATGCGTCGAGTAACGAAAAAACGCCGCGGGAATTTTCTGTTTGTTTGCGTCGAACCGAAATACAGTTCCCGCTCTTGCACCGGAACAACTCGCGTCTAAAACTATCACCAAATCACTGTCTTTCCATGCCTCCAGTAACGATGCCCCTTCTCCGCTCGCTTCGATTATTTTCAAAGAAGACAAATTCTTCGATTTGAGTGTGCGGGCGACTATTAGACCCGCCGCGTCATCGCCGCGATATTCGTTGCCGACACCAATAACTATTGCCCGCATTTCATCCTTGCTCCACATCCAGTTTCAAAAAATGCGTCGCGCACGAAATGCACGGGTCGTAATTGCGGACCGTCTGCTCGCATTTCCATGTCAGTTCGGGTTTGGGAAGGTTGATGTGTTCAGAAACAAACCCATGCAGGTCAGCTTCAATCGTCTTCTGATTCTGCGATGTTGGCGGAACGATTTTCGCGTCGAGAATAATACCCGCATCATCTATTTCGTAACGGTGATAAAGCAATCCGCGGGGTGCTTCCGTGCATGCGAAGCCGATTGATGCCTGCGGCTCAATATCCACCGCAGCCTGGGCCGGCATCTCGTATTCGTCAATCAATCGCAGCGCCTCATCACAGGCATAGAGGATTTCCACGCTCCGTACGATGATGCTCTGAAACGGGTTTCGACAAACCGGAGAGAGTCCGGCTTCAAACGCGGCTTCCTTTGCAAGCGGAGACAAATTGTCAAAGTTCAGATTGTAACGTGCCATCGGTCCGACGAAATAAGTCCCTCGTTCCTTCAGAACGCAATGCAGAGCGTTGGAATGTTCGATATGTTCCTCGGCAAAATGAGCATCGAATTCGTCTGGAGCGATGTCCAAACCTTTGTTTGAAACGATGCGACCTTCATTGAAAGGATATTCGTCCGCATGATTCAAAGCGACGAACTCGTACTCCTGCTCATAAGTCGGAAAATCGAATTTGGCCACCCAGCGAACCGTCTCAAGTGCTGCTTCCCTCGCCCATTTCAGGCGCTCCGCTAGTTCCTTCAGTTCATGTTTGGACGGCACCCGGTAAAAACCGCCGACCTTTACATTTATCGGATGAACCTCCCGACCGCCGATCAGCGACATAATTTGATTGCCGATCTTTTTCAGCTGCAATCCTCGTTCGACGATCTGGCGATGATCCTTTGCCATCTCGATCGCACCGTCGTATCCGAGAAAATCAGGTGCGTGGAGCATATAAACGTGTAGGGTGTGACTCGCAATCCATTCGCCGCAGTAGATTAGCCGCCGCAGAGCCCGAAGCTGGCCATCAACCTTGACACCAAAAGCGTTTTCCAACGCGTGGACCGCACTCATCTGGTAAGCAATCGGACAGATGCCGCAGATACGCGCCGTCATGTCCGGTGCTTCATCGTACCCCCGTCCGCGAAGAAACGCTTCGAAGAAGCGCGGCGGCTCAAAGATCTTGAGTTTTACATCCGAAACGCGGCCCTTCTTCACTTTTACGATCAGTGCCCCTTCGCCCTCGACCCGGGCAAGATAATCGACTCGGATTGTTTTCGTTGTTTTGCGCATTTGGTTTATCCCGTGGATTGTTCCCAATTTGCGTTTCTCAACCACTAAAGGAGGCCGGCCGGAGACCTTTAATGCCGCGACCGGAGAAAAATTGATAATTCTTAGTCCGTTTCTTTGTCGTCATACCTCAAACCCTCTTTCTTGAACGCCTCCGCACAGGCGTTAAAACCGCGATACGTTCGCTGAATCTCCGCGTCCGTCGCGCCCAAGACCTTCCATTGCGTGCTGAGTGATTCCGTATTCGGCGTTTCCATCGGTCCAAAACAGCCGTAACAACCGCGAAGAAATTTTGGGCAAATCGCACCGCAACCGGCTCGAGTTACGGGCCCTAAACACGGGGCCCCGTGGGCGGCCATTACACAGACCGTGCCCTTCAATTTACATTCAACACAAACGCTGTGTGACGGGATGTTTGGTTTTCGTGCGCTCATAAATGCACTGATAACTTCAAGCAGCTGATGTTTATTGATTGGGCAGCCGTGGAGCTCAAAGTCCACTTTCACATGTTCGGAGATCGGCGCCGATTTATCGAGCGTGCTGATATATTCTGGTCGTGCATAAACTATTCGGGTAAATTCACCGACATCCTTGAAATTTCGAAGAGCCTGGATGCCGCCCGCCGTTGCACATGCCCCGATTGTCACCAGATGTTTCGAGACCCGGCGGATTCCTTGAATGCGCTCCACGTCGTGCGGCGTGGTAATCGAACCTTCGACCAGCGACAAATCATATTTGCCCTTGACCGTTGCCCGTGAGGCTTCGGGAAAATAGGCAATGTCGATCTGTCCTGCCACCGCCAGAAGTTCGTCTTCGCAGGCGAGCAAACTCAATTGGCATCCATCGCACGAGGCGAATTTCCAGACCGCAAGTTTTGGTTTGCGTTTCATTTTCAAATCTCATGCTTGCCGAAAAGCGGCTCCAAATGATCAAGCCGAAAAACGGGCCCGTCCCTGCAGACAAAAGCCGGACCGAATTGGCAATGACCGCAGAATCCGACGGCACATTTCATATTTCGTTCCATTGAGACAAAAATTTGCTCAGATGTCAGGCCCAGCTTTTTCAGCTCGGCAATGGAAAACCGCATCATTATTTCAGGGCCGCAGAGCATCGCCACCGTTTCAAGCGGATCAAACGACGCTTTCCTTATTAGCGTAGTTACAAAGCCGACATCACCGCGCCAATCCGCTGAAGCTGTATCAACCGTTACCTCAAAATCCAAATCAAAACGTCCCCGCCATTGTTCGATCTCACGCCGGAAGACCAAATCCCCGGTCGTTCGTGTGCCGTAAAGCACGCTGACTCTGCCGAATTCTGCCCGATTTGCCAGAATGTGATAAATCACCGGACGTAAAGGCGCAAGTCCGATCCCTCCCGCAACCAGCACTACATCTTTGCCGACGGCTTTATCAATTTGCCAATCACTGCCGAAGGCTCCGCGTACGCCGACCGAACCGCCGCCTTTCAATTTGCAGATGGCCTTTGTTACCGAGCCGACTGCCCGAATCGTATGCACAAGAGCTTCCTTCTTCGACGGATCACCGCTGACTGAAATCGCCACCTCGCCCACACCGAAAACATAGAGCATATTGAATTGGCCGGGAGCGAAGGAATAATCGCACGGCGGTGTCAATTCAAACGTGAATGTGTCGTGAGTTTCGCGTTTGACTCGCTCGATGCCGCAAATCATTGGAAGCATCGGGTTCGCGCGGCCAAGCATTTGTTGTCTTTCAGGTATTTGTTCCATAAATGTCCAGCATCTGCATTCTTGCTGCCTGAAGACGCTCCGCCATTATGCGGGCAAAACCTTTCAACAATTCATAACCCAAACGCGGGTTTTCATCGCATTTTTCCCGCAGGCATTTACCGTTCAAGGCAATGGCCCGGGTCAAATCAACCGCCTTTGCGTCAAAACACCAATGATACGGCGGGACGAGCCACGACCAACCCAACACCTCACCCTTGCCCAATGTTTGAACGATAACGGAATGGCGTTCGGGCGATTCTGCCTCCAACGCAACTTTGCCTTGCCGGATAAGATAAAAACTATCGGCATCTTCGCCTTCACGGAAGATGGTCGTACCGGCTTCAAAAACCACGTTTGAAGCACAGCCGACAAGTAAATGCAGATCAGGCCGCGCAAGTTCACGAAAAAAAGGATGCTCGGCTAAGATCGGTTCTAGTGTTTCCATCGATAACCTCCTTTTTCGGAATATCGGCTAATCGGAAACTTCAGTTTCCCGAATCGCCCGAACTTCTTCGGTAATATCAATCCCCGTTGGACACCAGGTTATACAACGACCGCAGCCGACACATCCCGAGGTCTCGAACTGGTCAATCCAGGCAGAGAGTTTATGAGTCATCCACTGCCGATATCGAGATTTCGCAGAACTGCGGACATTTCCGCCATGAATGTATGAAAAATCCAGAGTGAAGCACGAATCCCATTTACGCCAACGCTCCGCGGCGTGGCCCTTTAGATCGGTAACGTCTTCGACGGTTGAGCAAAAACAAGTCGGGCAAACCATCGTACAGTTGGCACAGGTCAGGCAACGTGAGGCGACCTCATCCCAACGCGGATGATCGTAGTTTCGTATCAGGAGGTCCCTGATGCCGGTCGTGTCCAGGTAGCGTCCCATCTGCAAAACAGTTTCGGCAACGATTTTTTCGGCGGTCTCAGATTCCTCGGCTTCTGCTTTGCGGAGCGGGATTTTGCTCATTACTTCCGCACCTTTTTCAGACCCAGTTTCAACCGTGAAATAGTGACGCTCACCGTCCAGTACTTCGGTCAAGACAATGTCATATCCAAAAGACGCTTTTGGTCCCGTATTCATCGAAACGCAAAAACAGGTTCCGCCCGCTTGTCCGCAATTGACCGCGACGGTGAAGATCTTTTCGCGTCGCGCCTGATAGACCGGGTCAACGAATTGTTCGTCGATAAGAACTCTATCGTGAATGGCGATCGCGTGAAGTTCACACGAACGAACACCGAAAAACGCAAAGTCCGGTGTTTCCTCGACTTCGGGTACAACCTGAAAACCGTTTCCTTCCAGCTTTGCCCGGAACAATCGCGTAACGGGAGGATGAAGAAACTTTTTCCACGAGTGGGGTCCGACATTGTAGCCAAAAAACGCGTCGTCCTTCCGCTTTTCGAGCCGGTAGTTCCCGCCGTCCTGCTTGTCCGTCCAACCTTTTGGCAAATCTGCTACCGTCGCGATTTCGTCGTAAATTATCGCGTTGTCACGCACAGTCGGAGCAACCACCCGATAGCCGTCCGCACTCAGAACCTCTATCAATTGCTGTAGGTTTTTGCTTTCTAAAATGTCCGGCATTTTACTGAAACCACAAGTTTGAAGTTCACGCCTCACCGTGTTCTTGTCTCCAGAGAGCGGAGGCTAGTGCGAACTAAAACTGCTAACAAAACTGCCCCTGTGCAGAAGATCTCCAAACACTTGAAAAGAAGGCAATTCGTGTGCCGATACGTCCGGAGTGGTTCAGAGCAAGGTCTTGCGGCCGATATTCCACGAAGTTCGCACCTCAGGACCAAACTCAAAATTACTTTTCCAAGCTGTTTTGCCTATCAGTCGGACAGCATGCTAACGATCTGCCGAGGGTATTTCGATTCGATATTCGGAGAGTTTTGGCGTAAGGCGTATAAGGCTCGAATCCGAGCAGCTAGCGGCGGCGATGTTTTCAGAAGGCGGTGGGTTCAAAATGTTTTGATAGGGATCCTGTGCTGAACCGGAATGGGTCTTTTTGCGCCCTTTGTGTTTCCCCTTACCCGGTTTCGGTGCCCACAATTCAAATCTCCCGTGCTTGGGTCAGGAATGTCAACAGGTGTTCGTGTTCGGTCCCATTACCGATTCCTAATTTGGAAAAAGCTTGGGATCGATTCCGGGGAGGAGCTTTAGCGCATTCTTGTAATAGAACTTCTTGAGGACTTCGTCGGGCAGATTCAGGCCATACATCTTCCAGAACGCGTGGCGTTTGCGGAAATAATCGAAGTACTCGTCGTCGGTCTCGAAGATACGGAAATAGGTATGATATTCGACCGGCCGGTATGTGTCTTTTCCAAATAAGACCCTGTCCTGGTACTTAATAAAAAACTCACGCGCAAATTTTGGCTGCCGGCCAAGTTCCGCGACTATGGCAGCGACTTCGGTATAGACATTGGGAAGCCTGTCCAGGAGTTCGCCGAGGCCCTTCAGGTCGTTCGCCATCCAGCCAAAGTGGGCATTGATAAACTTGGTTTGTGGGTGTCTGGCAAATAAGTTGTGCTGTTCGCCCATTACTTCTTTCCACGAGGGGAACTTGTCGGCCGGCCGGGCGCGGCTCGGAAACATCTTTAGTTCCAGCCAGCGTTCATTAAAACGGTCATGAGGGTCAAAAAAGGAACGCGGTTCGCCGGTGTGGATCAACACGGGGATCCCCAGTTCGCCGCATTTTTTGAAAACAGGGTCAAAACGCGGGTCATCCGTATGGACTCGCTGTCCACTGCCATCCTTGAGAGTTAAGCCAAAATTCTTGAATATCTTCAGCCCCTGGGCTCCGTTGCGGACATCTTCCTCCAGTTGTTTTGCGGCCTTTTCGCCATAGCCTGGTTCGTCAATTCCCCCAAAATCGAGATTCGCAAACACAACAAAGCGGTCCGGATATTTGGCCCTGAAATTCCTGACGACTTCTTTGAGCGCATCACCGCTCCGCCCGCTTAGGTTTACGAGCACTTTCATGTTCAGGGCATCCATCTCGGAAACCATCTCGGCAAGTTCCCCGGGTGACGGATTTCCCCGGCGGTGATTGTGAATATCGATAAAGGGATACCTGGCCCGCGTCACCAAAGTCTCCCGCACAACCAATGTGGATTTTGGTTCATATTCCTCGATCGTCATCGTCTGGCTGAAGACGTCGAGCGGCGCGAAAGCGAAAACGGCCAGGCAGAGTAATAAGGCCGGAAGCGATGTCCAAAGAGAGAGCCCGGTGTTTTGTTTTCTAGATCTCATAGGTCTGTATCCCTGAAGCAAGTTATTCTGATTGATATAACAATAAGATAGCCTGTTTGATTAATCCAACAAATGTTTCGTCGGCCGACAAATATGTGACCAGAAACAATCCTCATTTCTGAAGAGTATTGCGAATTGCCGCTTAGATGCGGGGCACGAAGAGGCCGCACCGGGGAATAATGAAAGGCCTTCCTAAGCGCAACCCCTCAGAAAGCTGCGTCTCCGCGGTGAGATTCCTGACGAAATGTTCGCGGGCATGCCATCCCTGGTATATCTTGACCAATCCCAATCAATCGGTTTGGGGGATTTTTAGGAATATCGGCGCGCAGCCAGGCTATCTTAAGGAAAACAATTCGGAGGTTAACAGCGAGGTCAGTTCTTTTGATCCTATTTTTAGCCGGCCACTTATTTGCCGCACTCTTCGGATTCTTCAATTTCTGTTCCGGGATCTAAATACCTTCAAACACACTTGAAACCCGTGTACAATACCGCTTGAATAACGAATCCTTTGATATCCGGGAATTGAACAGGTAAAGAGACGAACGTCTTTTCACCGACGGAGGTCACTATGCCAAATTATATTCTGACGCAGTCAAGCGTGATCCTCTGTCCGCATGGCGGGCTGGTTACCCATATACCAATCTCACCCTCTGAATTCAGGATCGAGGGCATGCTCCCGATGTTGCTGACCGATCACTATCTCGTTTCCGGCTGCCCAAATATGGGTGGTCCGGGGGTTCGTCCCTGTCTTGATGTCTTCTGGGTCAATCCCTCGTTGATGCTTTTGGTGCATGGGATACCGGCGCTGACGAATGCCAGCGTACCGCTTGTGAGGGATGTCGCCGGAGTCCCGACCGGTGCGGCGATAGTCACGTCGTTCCAGTTTTCATATCCCGAGCCTTCCGAATTGACGCAAGTGGATTAGAGCTTGGGCACGATTGTTAGACCCGCGCCTCCGCAGCGCTTCTGTCACAGCCTGACAACCGATCACACGGGATGATCGTTAAACTCAAAATCACAGCTTTCCGTTGTGCCGGACTTGCTGTGCTTAATCATGCGTTCAAAATTTAAAATCCTATTTGCGTCCGGTTTATGTCTGATTGCTGCGAGCTCCGTGCTTGCAATGGAGACCGATCAATACAATCTGCCCACCGCACCGTTGGCCGATATCGGAGAGGAGGTGACGCAGCACGTCGAACTGGCACTGATAGAGTCGGTCGAAAAGATCAACCGCGAAATCGCCTCCCAGGAATCCTGCCTCGCGGCGGCAAAGCCGGTTCGCAAGTGCGGTTCGAAACGCAAAATTGAGAAACGGCTCGCCTACCTGCGCTCCGAAGACGCCATCGCAAAGGCGATCTACAAAAGACTCGGCGATGGGATGATTCCCTTTACAAAGATCAGCCTCTGGCTCGATTGGCACAAATTCGACGCGCGGCCGGCAAGGTATAGAACGAGCTACGCGGACTCGGTTCATCTGACCGCACCGATGAATTACGTTACGATCAGCCCGACGATCAGGATGTACGGAGAGGAGTTTGGAACCGACAAGATCGCGCACATGTTCCAACAGGGTTTTGACTATTACGCAAAATATCGTGGGGCGCTGGCGAAAGGAGCGAACGAGGAAGCCGCGATCAAGAAAGCGATCAAATGGGGGCGTATGACGGAGAAAACGTATTTCGGCATATGGGTCTCGGCGATATATTCGAACGCCGACCTCGCCGCAAACTATGCCGGGCTCAAATTCTACATCGGTTTGACCAACGAAATTATGATTGAAGGCTACGTCCGGCCGCCACTCCTGACTCTCGAAAACGGAAGCTGGCAATTCCGCGGCGCTTCCCGCACGCGGCTTCTCAAACCCTTTATTTCAAGACACTTCAATGAAGCCTACAATCCCAGCAAGATCTTCAATATCGCAGGCTATCGTTCGGTTATCCGAAAAATAGTCAGGAAGCGAGTCTGCAGCCAGTGGTTCAAACGCGATCCCGGCCTTTCCAGGAGCGAACTTGAAATGACAGCAAAGTCTCTCGAGACCTGGAACGGAGAGGATTACGGCTTTTCACGCTCGAAGAATTTTGTAACGATAGCAAACACTTGCTTTGAGGCGAATGGCTAGCGGCTTTGCCCTTTTGCAAATCCCGACATTGCCAAAACCATAAAAACTTTACAGACTCCGCCAATTGGCATAGAATATATAGCCATATGGCAAACGTTAAAGAACGTGACCTGGAATCGATCGGAACCAAACTCACAGCCCAGAAACTTTTGGGTTTGAGGGCGACGAACACACTGAAACTTGTTCAGAAAATTGACAAGGGTTTGCCGTTCAGTGCGTTCATTCGATTGATGAGCCGCACCGGATTACCGGCCGAGGATTTGGTAAAGGCCCTCGGCATCAAGCCGCGCACATTTATCCGGCGGAAAAAATCGAATGTATTTACGCGGGAAGAATCAGACAGGCTTGTCTCTCTTTCCAGGCTCGTCGCGCAGATTATCAATCTTTTCGGAAATGATGAGGAGGCAGCCCGAAACTGGATGTCAAAGCCCAACCGGGCGCTGGGCGGTGCGACTCCTCTCGAATTTGCGTCGACCGAAACCGGAACAAGAGAAGTCGAAAATCTGATCGGTAGGCTTGAACACGGGGTGTTTCTCTAAGTGTCGATCAAAGCTTTTCGGATCGGCAGGACGGAGTATGCCCCGAGTTTTTTCGACGGGGAGGGCCCCTTTAAATACGGCGGCCGCTGGAATTCGCAGGGAACACGAATGGTGTACACGTCTGAGAGCCTCGCCTTGGCGACCCTCGAAATCGTCGTACATTTCGATGCCGAGCAAGTCAGAAATTCTTATTCTTATGCGGCGGTTACGATCGGACAGGAATACATTCTGCCGGTCGAAACATTCACCGAATTGCCGGGTACCTGGCGCGATGCTCCCGCGCCTCTGCAAGTTCAGGAGATAGGTGACAGATGGGTCCGAAGCGGGGTTTCAGCCGTGCTGAAGGTCCCGACAGCCGTCTTGCCGGAAGGCTACAATTACTTAATAAATATCGAACATCCCGATTTTTCGAAACTGGAATGCGGAGTTCCGAAGCTGCTTTCCCTCGATGAAAGACTGCTGAACTGAACTATGTCATGTCGAGCACGGGCTTAACGGCCTCATAAATCTTCCTGAACGCCTGATAACGATCCCCCATCAAGGCGGTGCCCGACTCTTCCGGCTCCACACGCCCGGCGACTTCGATCGCTGCGTCGCATGCCTCGTCAACCGAGTTCCAAACACCGGAGCCGACTCCCGCCAAAAGCGCCGCACCGAATGCCGCGCCTTCTTCGGCGGAAATCGTTTCAACCGTCTTCCCGTAAACATCGGCCTGGATTTGGCGCCAAAGATCTGACTTCGCTCCGCCGCCGCCAAGCCTTATGTTTGAAACTGGGATATCGGATTCCTCAAAGACTTCGAGGCAATCGCGGAGGCTAAAAGTAACGCCCTCCAGGATCGCGCGGACCACATGCGATTTCGTGTGACTGGCGGTAAGGCCGATCAGTGACGCCCTAGTTCCGGGGTCGATATGCGGGGTTCTTTCACCCATCAGATAGGGTGTCCAGAGAAGACCTTCAGCACCGGGCGGGATTTGTGCGGCATCATAGACCAATTCGTCAAAACTCCTCTCCGCATCAAAGTTTTCGCGAAACCAGCGGAGCGAAAGCCCGGCCGACTGGGTCACGCCGGTGACGTGCCACCGCCCCGGAACGGCATGGCAAAAAGTATGAATCCTGCCTTTCAGATCAATCTTTGGCTTGTCTGTCACCGCAAACGCGACCCCGGATGTCCCGATCGTAACGCTCGTTTGCCCGGGTCCCACGATTCCCATGCCGATAGCACCCGCCGCATTGTCCCCCGCACCCGCGACGACGGGGGTGCCTGCCATAAGACCCGTCTCAACGGCAGCCTCCTTTGAGACCGAACCCGCGATTTCCTGCGATTCAAAAAGCTCGGGCAAAATGCCGTCGCTGATCGCAAGCCCCGATAGGATTTCTCGTGACCAGCGGCGATTCTCAACGTCGAGCATCAGAGTCCCGGAAGCATCGGAAACCTCTGTCGCTTTTTTTCCGGTCAGCCTAAAGCGAACATAGTCTTTTGGAAGCATTACCGAACGAATTCGACGGAAGGCCTCTGGTTCGTTGTCCCGTACCCAAAGAAGTTTAGTCAGAGTGAAGTTCGTCAGTGCAGGATTGCTGACCATTTCGATCAGCTTTTCTTCGCCGAACAAGCCGTTTATATCGGCGCATTGTTTCTCAGTCCGTTGGTCGCACCAGATAATCGACGGCCTCAGCACGTGATCATCCTGGTCGAGCAAAACCAACCC
>Ga0224512_10003280_pt1 | contig 14323 bp, 12 predicted proteins | sample SF_May12_sed_USG_4_FD_169103 | JGI IMG/M metagenome (GOLD analysis project Ga0224512, IMG submission 169103) | Sediment microbial communities from San Francisco Bay, California, United States - SF_May12_sed_USGS_13 | ecosystem: Environmental > Aquatic > Marine > Sediment | place: USA...
GTCGAGGGCGAGGAGGCCCCATCCATCCAGGATTGGGCCGATGTCGTCCACTCCGCGGCCGACCGGCTCGGTATCGGCGCCGAGCTGTGGTGTGAGCCCGGACGTGCGATCGTCGCCGACGCAGCGATCACGCTGTACACGATCGGGACGATCAAACGCCTGCCCGGCATCAGGACCTACGTCGCCGTCGACGGCGGCATGAGCGACAATCCCCGACCCGTCCTGTACGGGAGTGGCTACGAGACGTTCCTGCCGGCACACCTCCTCGACGAACGGCCCGAGCGCATCAGACTCGTCGGTAAACACTGCGAGTCCGGCGACGTCCTCGTTCGCGAAGGCGCAGTGCCGGCCGGGTTCGAGGTCGGTGACCTCATCGCGACACCCGTGACCGGCGCCTACGGCCACTCCATGGGCTCCAACTACAACAAGGTGCTGCGTCCCGCAGTCGTCTTCGTCACCGACGGAGCTTCCCGGCTCGTTGTACGGAGAGAGACCTACGATGACCTGATCAGGACCGACGTCTGAGTCAGCCGGCGAGATCGAACATCGACACCACGCTGCCCGGCGTGCCCTCCACGAAGTCGGCAGCGAGCCACTGCCACTCCGGGATGTCTTCGCCGTCACGCCATTCGATCACCCGGACGTCGTCGATCGTCAGCCGTCCCAGTCTCGTCGATGGACTCTCGAAATAGAGCATCATCGCAGTGATCGGATCGCCGGTGTCCCCGTCCTCGAGGATGTCGCCGGGGAGTTCCAGATCGACGTCGAGCGTCTGTGAGCGACCAACCGTCACCTCGAACTCGCGTTTCTGCCGGAGTTCGTTCACCGGATACCTCGCCGGATTCCAGTCAGTGAAGTGGTAGAGATCCAGACGGACCTCGAAGGACGTGAGCCACGAGGCAGCCGCTTCGAACTCGATCTCGAGCTCCGGGTCGGGTTGCAGCGGTGCCCCGGACTCGTCGTGGACGGAGGATCGCGTCAGGGCGATCCGTGACGTCGTGCGCATCCGGCCGATCCCGTCGAATCCCGGTGAGTAGACGACGTGGCCGTCTCCGTCTGCTGCGGTCCATTGGAACCCCTGAGCCGAGTCCATCGCCCACATCGGCGCCACGTCGGGTCCGGTGTCGGCGAGCAGCTGGTCGAACGCTCCCCACCCGTCGAGCAGGTCGGTGCCCACCCTGAGTGAATCATCCAACAGCCCACCCTGCAGCACGTGGCCGGGCGGTACAAGCAGCCGCCCGGTGTCGGGAATCTGGAGCTCGACGACGGCCGGCGGGCGATCCTCGATCTGGATGAGGCCATCGGAACGGAGGTGCACTGCGAGCGGGCGACCGGGCGCGTCATTGCGGCCCTCGACGGCCTCGCCCCGGTCGGTGAGGAAGGTGAGGGTCTCCCCCGGCGATCGAACCCCGATCCGCGTCACGAGATCGTCCGCGGCCTCTCCCACCACTGGAATCGGTTCATAGTCGACCAGCCAGATGGGGATCACCGACACTTCGACCACGTCGGTCCCCTCGAACACGACGCGAGTGATGCCGGTGGCGAACGTGGCGTACAGGTCCTGGTCGAAGACCAGATTGCCGAGTCCCCACGCGATCAGCCCGCCGTTGTAGAACTCGAATCCGGCGAACACGTGAGGGTGGTGGAGGATGACGAGATCGGCCCCGGTGTCGATCGATGCCCGAGCCGACGCATACGTCGACGGCGAGGGCGCCTGCATGTACTGGAAGCCGCCGTGGATCTGGACGATCGTCAGATCGGGATCCGTGTCCAGTTGATCGAGCCCGACCTGGAGGTTGGCCCTCGAGAAGAGGGCCGGCCCTCCGTGCACGCGACGGGCCACCGAGTCCTGGAGTTCGGGGAAGACGAGTTCGAGCGCCTCCCAGAGCGCGGCTTCCTGGGATCCCGACTCGAGGTCTTGCGCCTGGAACCACTGCCACGCGTCGCCGGCTCTGACGTCGCCTCGGAGATCGGTCGTCGGGCCGTCGATGTCGATCGATCGCGCCTCGTACTGCCAGTCGAGATCCGGGTCTAGACCGTTCAAGTCGTCGTCGCCGGTGAGCGGGAGATGGTCGTTGTTGAAGTCACCGGTGGTTCGGAGAAACGAGAGGGTCGCCACCTCGAGCCCGCGAACCGGCTGCACGATCGGTGCAGCGGCCGACCGGAGGTCGAGTCCGGCGCCGACGTGCGGCAGGCCGGCCTCGTCGAGTGCAGCCATCGTCGAGGAGATGCCGGCGTCCTCCCAATCGGAGATGTGGTTGTTGCCGAGTACGGCCAGGTCGGCGCCCAGTGCGTGCAGCATGTCCGTCACTTCCGGCGGCGATTGGATCGTCCAGCGTTTGCCCGGCGTCGCCTCGTCGTCGGGGAGCCGGCCGACGACACTCTCGAGGTTGAGTGTCGAGTGATCGGCGGCGGCGAACAACCGTGCCATGCTCGCGACGACCTCGCCGCCCAGGTCGGCCACCGGAAGCTCGGAGTGATCGGGGTCGAGGTATCGGCGAGCGAGCATCGTGTCGCCCCCGAAGTGGAACGACGTGCGTTCGGCGCCGGTCGACGAGATCCGGCGCCACAATCGGACTTCGATCCCCGGCAAACCAGGATCGATGACGACTGGCCCGTCGAGGTGACCATCGGCGGACACCACACCTGCGATCGGGCCGTCGAGGATCAAACGGACCGAACCCGAGACACCGGCGTGCACGGTTCCGTCCACCAAGGCGAGAGAGAAGTCGGAAACGGGGCTTCCCGCGTCATCGACCACGCTGACGGCCGTTTCCCTTGTCTCGAAGGTTGCCGGCTCGACCGAGCTCGCGAGGGGGAGCCCGCCACACGCCGACACCAGCAGCGCAAACACACATGATGGGATGAGAACGCGCACGGTGGGATCATCGACCCGTCGGGGCATGCCCTGAAGGGACACGTACATTGGTGGAATGCCACATCCAATCGATGCCGTCGCAGGACTGATCTACGGCCTCGGCAGCTCGCGGCACCGCGTGTTTCCGGGCGGGTGGGGCGACCGGTTTGCAGTTGCAATGCTGGAGGATGCCGAGATCGGCAACGAGTCGGTCGAGCCGGCGGACATCGTCTGGGGCCGCAAGGAGGAGAGGCCGGGTGTCAGGGTCCGGCGCGGCCGGTTTGCTTCGCCACTCGCCGCACAGCTCCCGGTCGACTCGGCGAGCGTTCCGGTCGAATTGATCGAGCCCGGATCCGGAACCGATCGGTATGTGGTGATGATGCCTGCTTGGAACGATCACGGTTTCGAGCAACGACGCCGGCTGGCGCGATTGATCGTGCAGGCAGGGATCGGCGCCATCATGCTCGACATCCCCTTCTACGGGGCGCGTCGGGTCACACCACTCGGGCAGCAGGCCATCCGCACCGTTGGCGACTTCGCACTGATGGGCGTCGGTGCCGTCAAAGAGGCTCTCGCCATCATGACGGCAACGCCTGGCCAGATCGGCGTCACCGGATTCAGCATGGGCGGCAATCTCGCTGCCCTCGTCTCCGCCGTCGCCGACCGCCCGATCGCAACCTCGGCGGTGGCCGCATCTCACTCTCCGGGTCCGGTGTATCTCGACGGTGTGCTCTCCCGCGCCATCGACTGGGAAGCTCTCGGAGGACGCGATCAGGCGGAAGGTCTCCGGTCCGTCCTCGGCTCGGCATCGGCGCTTCGGTACGCGGCCAAACCGCACCACCAGGCCGCAGTCCTCGTGGCCGCCGCACGAGACGGATTCGTTCCGCTCGAGGCGGCTTCGCAACTGGCCGAACACTGGGGCGCGGAGCTCCGGATGTTGCCGGGAGGTCATGCCACCGCCCTGTGGCGCCATCGTCCGGCCATGGCGCAGGCGGTCGCCGACAGCTTCGAACGGACGATCGCCATAGACTGACACGCCGATGAGAGCCATACGCGACTGGATGTTCACGGTCCCGTTTCTGATCGCGTTCGGGTTCGGCTTCGCGTTCTTCGACGTCCTCGGCCGGATCGTTCGACCGTTCAGCCTGCGCGGGTTCGAGTACGTCATGGCGATGCTCCAGCGGTACCTCATGAACACGTTCCGGATCTGCGGCACGAAGATCACCATCGAACGCTCACCCGAGATACGACCCCGTACCGGGTACGCACTCGTCTCGAACCATCAGAGCCTGCTCGACATCGTGATGATCGGCGGCCTGTTGTTCACGAACTTCCCGAAGTACGTGGCGAAGAGGGAGCTGTCCAGAGGCATCCCCTCGATCTCACTCAATCTGCGCTGGGGCGGCAACGCCCTGATCGATCGAAAGGACCGCATCCAGGCGTTCCGGGCCATCAAGGAGATGGCGGCTCGGGCACAGGAGCGCAACGTCAGTGTGGTGATCTTCCCCGAAGGGACCAGGTCCCGGGACGGCCGGTTGAAGGAGTTCAAACGCGGCGGCACGGCGATGATGCTCGGCGCAGCCGATCGGCTCCCGGTGGTGCCCGTGACGATCTCGGGGTCCTGGCGGTTGGCCGAGAAGAACCTCTTCCCCGTCCCATTCGGCTGTGTAGTCCGGATCCGGTTCGGTGACCCGATCGATCGACATCCCGATGACGTCGACGAGCTCCTCTCGACCGTACGGGAAGAGATCGAGTCGACGCTCGAGGCGTGGGGCGAGGACCCGAACGCGACCTCCTGATCAGTCGGCGAGACCCTCGACGAACTGCTGCCACCGCCAGGTATCGACGCACATCTGCTCGACGCCGCGGGTTGCCTTCCAGCCCAGCTCACGTTCCGCCAGCGACGGATCGGCCCACAGCTCGGCGATGTCACCGGGTCGCCGCTCCACGACCCGGTAGGGCACACTGACACCCGAAGCGTCCTCGAACGCCGCAACCAGCTCCAGCACGGAGGTGCCCCGGCCGGTTCCGAGGTTGTACACCCAGCGTCCGGGCCCCTCCATCAGTTTGTTCAGGGCAGCCGTGTGCCCTTTGGCCAGGTCGACCACATGGAGATAGTCGCGTATGCCGGTTCCATCGCGCGTCGGGTAGTCGTCGCCGAACACCTTGAGCTCGGGCAGGCGCTCGGAAGCCACTTGGGCGATGTATGGCATGAGGTTGTTCGGCTCGTCGTTCGGATCCTCCCCGATCAGGCCCGACGCGTGCGCTCCGATCGGATTGAAGTAGCGGAGCAGAGCGACTCCCCACGACGGGTGCGCCACGGTGGTGTCGGTGAGCATCTGCTCGATGACGAGCTTGGTCCAGCCGTACGGATTCGACGGTGGCCGGACCGGGCTGGCCTCGGAGACGGGGACGGCGTCGGGCTCGCCGTAGACGGTGGCGGACGAACTGAAGACGATCCGATCGAGTCCGTGGTCGACCATCGCCTCGATGAGGCGCAGCGAGCCGGTGACGTTGACATCCCAGTACTTGAGCGGTTGCTTCACGGACTCCCCCACTGCCTTCATCGCCGCGAAATGCATGACGGCGTCGAAGCCGGCACCTTCCAGGACGCGATCCAGCAACGTCCGGTCACGGATGTCCCCCACGATCAGTTCGGGGGCTGCACCCGTGATCTGATCGATCCGATCGATCACGGAGGCCTTGGAGTTGCTGAGGTCGTCCAGGATCACAACGTCATGTCCATCGAGGATGAGCTCGACAACGGTGTGTGAGCCGATGTACCCGGCGCCGCCGGTGACGAGGATCTTCATGCGACCGACCCTACGCGGATGATCGTCGCCGCTCACGCCGAGAGAAGCCGCACCAACGGGCCGCCGGCCGTCTGCCACCAGGTTTCGATGGCAGAGGCGAGCGTGTCGAGCTCGGAGTCGACCACGAACACACCCTTCGTGGGCACGACGGCCGCCAACTCGACCAGCACGGGACGGAGCTGGGTCTCGACGGCGAGCTGATGCATGGTGCCCGCTCCCAGCATCACCGGCACAGCCACCACACCGGCCAGACCATCGCTCGGAAAACGATCGAGGAACACCTTGAGGAGCCCGGTGAAGCTGGCCTTGTAGGTGGGGCTGGCGAAGATCGCGAGGTCGGCGCCGCGAACTGCGTCATTGATGCCGGAGACCCGTCGGGAGCTCCAGTCGAACAACTCACCGGTGAGCTCGGAGAGTTCGTAGGTCGTGGTGGTGTGCGTACCGAGGATGGAGCTGATCACGTGTGATGCCACTGCCTCTGCGACGGCGGTGGTTCGGCCACCGCTCCTGGGGTTTCCGATCACGACTGCGACATCCATGGTGCTCCCTCGTCCGTGACAAAACTACCGTGGCGAGGACCATCAACCGGACTGGAGCGCCCGTGACGGACACCGCCGAGATCATCGATGTCTCGCCCCGCGACGGGCTCCAGAACGAGGCGACACTGCTCGACACCGGGACCAAGGTCGAACTCATCACTCGGCTCGCCGATGCCGGTGTCAGGAGGCTCGAGGCCACGTCCTTCGTCCATCCGAAGGCCGTCCCGGCGATGGCGGATGCCGAGGACGTCATGGCGTCGGTGCCCCGTGACCGCACAGTGTCATACATCGGCCTCGTGTTGAACCGGCGCGGGCTCGAACGGGCGATCACGGCCGGATGTGACGAGGTGAACTACGCCGTCGTCGTCACCGACACGTTCTCACAGCGCAACCAGGGCACCAGCAGCGACGAGGGGATCGCGGTGTGGAAGGACATCGCCCGGGAGGCTCGCATCGCAGGCATCCGTCCCTCCCTCGTGGTCTCGGCTGCGTTCGGGTGCCCGTTCGAAGGCGAGGTGCCTGTCCGGCGGGTGCTCGAGGTCGTCGAAGCCTGCCTCGATGAGCCCCCGGAACGGCTCAGCCTGGCCGATACGATCGGTGTGGCGGCGCCCACCGACGTCGCAGAACGCCTCGGCGCAGTGATACCGTCGATCCCCGACGCCGTTCAGCTCGGAACGCACTTCCACAACACCCGCGGAACAGGTCTGGCGAATGCACTCGCCGCCCTGGAGATGGGCGTGACCAGCTTCGACGCCAGTCTCGGAGGCGTGGGCGGCTGCCCGTTCGCACCGAAGGCCACCGGCAACATCGTCACCGAGGACCTCGCCTACATGCTCGGTCGGATGGGCATCGAGACGGGCCTGGATCTCGATGCCCTCGCCGCAACCGCCGAGTGGATGACGCGACACCTTCCCGAGTCGGTGGTGGGCCTCTACCACCGGGCGGGCCCGTTCCCGTGATTCCCCACAGGGGACAGAACTCCGGCCGGTCGTCATCCGAGGGTCGTGCCCGACAGCCGAACCCGGTCGGGCTCGGCTCACCGCACGTCGCTTCGAATCAGGATTCGAGTCGACGCCGGATCTGGGAGGCGATCGGCTCCAGCACGTCCATCGATTGCATCGGGGCGGCCCGGGTGAAATCGAAGTCGCTCATCCCCCAGCTCGGAAACACGTGGAGATGGAGATGTGGAACCTCGAATCCTGCGACGATCAACCCGATCCGCTCCGGATGCCACACCTCCATCTGGGCATTGCCGACGGCGGTGGCCACGGCCATCAGGTGGTCACGGAGGTCTTGCGGGCAGTCGATCCAGTGGTCGATTTCCTGCGTCGGTACAACGAGTGTGTGCCCTGTGGTCAACGGGTTGATCGAGAGGAACGCAACACATCGATCGTCACGGTGCACGAACGCCCCGGGGAGGTCTCCTTCGATGATCTTGGTGAATATCGTCGCCATGTCCCTGAGGGTAGATCCCGCCACCCGTGGACGGGTTCACATCGGACGCCACTCGGGAGCGGGGCTCGGTGGCCGGCCCCTCCGCTCCTGATCCGGCCCGAGTTGCTCGAGGTACCGGCTGACCAGATCGTCGCGGAGGCCATGAGCCGAGAGTGCGTCGTGCACGCCCGTTGCGTATTGCATGGCATCCCCTCGCGGCCCACCCCCGGCGCGCACATTCTCCACACCGTGGGCAGCCAACTCGGCGGCATCGAGTCGAGCCCACGAGTCGGACATCAACCACGTGAAGGCCGACACGTCACCGAACGCGGTCGACACGGTGACCGTCACCGGTTCGTTCGCCTCTCGCTGCACCAGCGACGCGAGCACCGATCCTGCCCGCCCTGACGGGAGACCGAGCAGCAACCCGTCGCAGTGGCCTCCCCGGCTCAACGAGGACGTCGGGGCCGGAGCGGTGGTCGTCCCCCAGTTCCGCACGGAGGGCTGCCCGAACCGGCGTTCCCAACCCCATGCGCGGCCCGGCAGCGCCGTTTGCGGTTCGAAATCTGCGTCGAACATCAGGCTGCCGTGGGCGAAGACCCAGCTCTGAGTCGCGAGGCCGTCCGTCACGCCCGCCCGCCGGCCAATGGGCGCGAGTGTGTCAGGGGGGCTGTCGGGCTGACGGAGGTGTGTTCCGTTCGTAGATCTCGAGGGATGACTAGTCGCATCGGCACGACGAGAACCATACCCGCCGTCCCGCGAAATCCTGTTTAGAACTGGAGATTCTGCCGATGAGACATGTGACCACAGAGCGTGGTCACGTTTCGTGAAACGGAGTCTTCTCGTCGTGCCCGTGTTCCTGATCGGAGGCATCGCAGTCGCCATGTGGCTCATCGCCCGGTGGGGACTCGAGGCCGTGCGACACACCGATCGGCTGAACGGGCTCGAGTGGCGCATCCACGTCAATGGGATCCGGGGGAAGTCGACCGTCACACGCATCGTCGCCGGGATGCTCCGAGAGGCCGGTTACGGAACCATCGGCAAGTCGACCGGTACCGCAGCGGCAGTGATCACCAACGAGGGTCATGACGAGCCGATCGTCCGCAAAGGACCCGCCACGATCCTCGAGCAGATCGAGATCGTCAAGGAATGGGTCACCGACGACATCGATGCCCTCGTCATCGAATGTATGGCGCTGCGCCCCGAGTACCAGCACACCAGCGAGACACAGATCGTCAAGTCCAACATCGGCGTCCTCACCAATGTCCGCGAAGACCATCAGGACGTCATGGGCGACACGCTCAAGGAGATCGCCGTCTCGCTCATGTCGACGTGCCCGATCAACGGCACCCTGATCACCGCTGAACAGGATCCGGCCATTCTCAGGGTGATCGAGCGAGAGGCCAAGAAGCGGAATACCGAAGTGATCGTGGCCGATCCCAACGCCGTCACCGACGAGGACATCGCCCGGTTCGACTACATCGCATTCAAGGACAATGTCGCGATCGGGCTGGTGCTCGCACGGATGCTCGACATCCCTCGTGACGTCGCCATGAAGGGAATGGTCGAGGCGGCTCCGGATCCCGGCGTCCTGCGCATGAAGGAACTGCGGATCCTCGACAAGCACGTCACGTGGGCGAACCTGTTCGCCGTCAACGACCGGGAGTCGATGATGGTGGCGTTCGAGAAGCTCCGCGACTTCGTCACTCCCGACACGACGATCGTCGGCATCCTCAACAACCGAGCCGATCGCGAGCTCCGGGCGATCCAGTTCGCCGATGTCGCAGTCCGCGATCTGAGCTTCGACCGGTTGGTGACGTTCGGCGCGTTCGAAGGCCTGGTCACCGACCGTCTGGTCGAGAACGGATATCGACTGGACCACATTCTCAACTTGGGCGACAACACCTCGCCTTCCGTGGATCGGATCGTCCAGCGCATGATCGGCGACATGCCGACGTCTCACGTACTCGTGGTCGGCTTCGTGAACATCCACACGCATCAGGCCGAAGAGATGCTCGAGTACTTCGAGCACCAGGCCGAGCCATGGATCGCCGGCACGACGGCCGAGACGGACGTCTGATGCACGATTATCTGTTCTCGATCGAGGTGGTCCGGTTCGCCTTCGTGGCGGGCATCGTCGTCTCCATGGTCAACTACGAGCGACGGCACCTGACGACCGGTTCGATCGTCGTCCCCGGCTACATCGCCGTCTTCCTCCTGCAGCCGGCGGTCCTCGCCGCGACGTTCCTCAATGCATTCGTCTCGTACTGGGTCGTGAATCGAGTGCTCCCGAGGTGGTTTCTGTTGTATGGGAAGAACAAGTTCGCCGTGCTCGCGGTGATCAGCATCGGGCTGCAGACCGCCATGTTGAAACTGTCACCGAGTGGCAGCTACCTCTGGGAACAGGACGTTCCGCTCCTGATCGGCGCCGGATACGTCGTCCCGGCACTCATCGCGCACGACATGGCACGCCAAGGCATCAAGAAGACGGTCAAGTCCGTCATGTTCGCGGGTGCGATCGTGGCCATCCCGATCGCCTACGCGCTCTGGTTCGACCTGCCCGGCGTCAACGAGCTGTCGCCGCTGGTGGGCTTCGGCGTCAGCGCCATCCAGGCGGCATGGATCCCGTTCGCAGTGCTGCTGTCCGCAATCGTCGCCTGGGCGTTGCTGAAGAACCACGGCCTCCGGTCAGGCGGATTCATCGGCGCCGCCTACCTGGGGCTGCTGTCCATTCAGCCGATGCAGGTTGTCTTTGCGCTCGGTGTCGGCTTTGCGACCTATGTCATCGTGACCCGCCTCCTGATGCCGTGGATGATCCTGTTCGGCCGCCGCAAGTTCGCGACGATGCTGCTGATCGCCGCGATCATCTCGTGGTCGTTGATGTGGGCGGGAAGCGCAATCCTGGGGTTCGAGGTCAACCACTACATGAGCCTCGGTTCGATCGCCCTCACGCCGCTCTTCCTCCCAGGACTGCTGGCCAACGACATGCATCGAGCATCGCCACTCAGAGTGGTGGGCGGCGTTGCACTCGGGGCGTCCTTCGTCATCCCCTTGACGCTGGCGTTCGAGATGGCGACCGCCGGCATCTTCCCGCACCTGTGGATCATGGTTGCCACGCTCAGCGGTTCGCTGATCTTCCGTGACCAGATCGCATGGGCGACCCATCGCGTGATCAGCGGAGCCGTCGTAGCGGTCCGCGGCCGTGGTGGTCGCCACTCGGTCTCCGTCGACGCGATCCTCACGGAATCCTCTGCCACCGGTGACGTCCGAAACCTCGAACAGGTCGTTCTTCGACCTGCAGCACCCGAACGCGAACGCGTCACCGTCGGCGCCCGGAGCTGAAGTCGATCCGACCACCGGCGAATCGGCTCACGCATAGACTCGCCGGCATGGAAGGCGACATCATCCTCGTTGGCGAGGAGCACGAACGGGCCGCCGAGCAGATCATCGATCGCCTGATCGACGAGATTCGGGGCAAAGGCCGACGATTCACCATCACCGTTGCCGGAGAATCGGGCAGCGGGAAATCCGAGACGGGCCGAGCCCTGGCCAACGCGCTCGAAGCCCGTGGCATCAACGCCCAGGTCCTTCAACAAGACGACTACTACGTACTGCCCCCGAAGTTCAACGATGCCGCTCGGCGCGCCAATTTCGCCTGGGTCGGGACGACCGAGGTTCGAATCGACCTCATATCCGAGCACCTCGCTGCAGCCCGGAACGGAGCCTCCTCCATCACGAAGCCGCTGGTGATCTACGACGACAACCGCATCATCGAAGAGACGATCTCGCTCGACGATGTCGACGTGGTCATCGCCGAAGGCGTGTACACCTCGCTGTGTGATCATGTCGATCGCCGGATCTTCATCGCCCGGAACCGCCTCGAGACCATGGAGCACCGGATGAAGCGAGGACGCGAGGAATTCGACGCCTTCATCGAGGAGGTTCTGAAGGCCGAGCACGAGATCATCTCCCAGCACCGGGGCATGGCAGACGTGATCATCACGAGGGACTACGACGTCGAGTTCGTGACGGTGTGACGAAATCCCTTCTCCCGGGCGAGGAGGACTACGTCTCGGGCACGAGTTCGTTCCTCGCCGGCCTCCGCCCTCAGGATGCGCTGCGTCAGCCCCTGAGACGGCTTCTGGGCGTTTTCACCGAGCGAGTGGGAGCATCGGTCGACACCGCCCTCTCCGACGAGGCGGTCGATCTGAGCGCCCCGCTCTCGGACCTCCCGGCAGCGGTCCGTTCACCACGAGCCGACGAACCGGACTCGTCGTGGCTCAAGCGCACCAACATGGTCGGGGTCAACGTCCGCACGGTCGGTGACTACGGCGGGGTCGTCAAATACGCCATGACACTCCCGGCGGCCGTCGATTCTGTGCACCTCCTGCCGATCTGGGAACCAGGTGTGGTGTCGAGTCTGTACGGAATCGCCAGCTGGAACCTGAACACCGAGTTCTTCTCCGATGAGCTGCACGAGCTCGCTCCAAACCTCGATTCCACCGGACGCCAGCTGCGAGCGGTGTCCAACCTGTTACACGTGATGGGCAAGACGATCGGGATGGATGTGATCCCGCACACGGACCGCTTCTCGGAGGCGGCGCTCGGTACACCGGACCTGTTCGAATGGATGCGTGTCATCGACCGCCAGATCGTCGACCATTCGGACTCACTCAATCACGAGGTGGAGCGAGTGGTGTTCGAGTGGCTGACGGAGCGCGGTCCCGCCGTCGCGTCGATGGCCCTCCCCGACTCCGTTGCCACCCTCTTCGAGTTGGACGAACGGCACCGACTCCGAGTGCTGTTCGGCGAGGATGACGACCGTTTCGGGCGCATCGACCGGCGGATCGACCTCCTCCGCCGACTCAGGTCACTGGGACTCGAGCCCGTACCGGCGACGATGGGCGTCCCATTCCGGGGCATCGCCGTGGACCCCGACCCGAGCCACACGGTGACCGACGAGCGCGGCCTGGAATGGCCCGACTACGTGATCACGCAACCGGGGTTCATGTCGCGGGTGTTCTCTCCACTGGCTCGGTTCAAGCTCTACGAGCGGGTCGACGACAACGCCAACTGGAAGATCGACTTCTCGAGCCCCCGCAGACACGTCTGGGAATACCTGTGGCGGCACTACGCCGAAACGCAGCACATCGGGAACTTCGACTTCATGCGAGGCGACATGTCCCACGTGCAGATGCGCCCCGACGGGGTTCCGAGGGCGGTCGATGCGTACTACGACATCCTCGGGTCGGTGAAGAGCCACATCCAAGAGGAGTCGGGTGTTCCGTGGTTCGGGTACTTCGCCGAGACCTTCCTGCCGGCACGGGACGTGTTCCAGTTCGGCGAGGAACTGGATCATCTCGAGGCCTCGCTCGCCGACGCGACGCTCGGAGACCTGCAGGCGACCGTGGTCGGCGATCACGAGTTCCTCAGGCGTTTCCGCCGGTACCTCGACGACCTCCAGACGCGCAGAGTGGCTCCGGCCTTCACGATCATGACCGCAGACAAAGACGACCCACGTTTCGACGAGTTCTACCGAGCCGGCAACGAGGCTCGACAGTTCACGGCGTTGTTCCTCCCCGACATGCCGACCTATGTGGGGCTCGGCTTCGAGATCCGAGACGTGCACCACGAACCGGTGGAGAACGAGCGATACACCAAGCTGTTCGTGTTCGAGGAGCAGAGCGACTCGAACATCTATCCCTCGAAAGCCCGCTTCGGCGACCGGTTCATCTGGGGTGAGAACGACGAATTGTTCGGACGGATCACCGCTCTCAGGACGTTTGCCGAGCCGATCCTGGAGGAGATCGGCGACACGTCGACACGCTGGCTGATACCGCCGGACGCCACCACCCTTCGAGGGACAGCGGCGTGGACTCAACAGGGCGAGGCTCGGTACGTGTTCGTCGTCAACTACGACCTCTCGGCCGCGTCGCGGTACTTCGGGATTCCCGGTCTCGGCCACGAGGTCGAGTTGGTCGAGGCCTTCTCGACCGTAGGTGGCGTCGACGAGATCGATCGCCGATTGGTGTCGAACGGCTTCTTCCATCGCATCGAGAACCTCTGGCCGGGCGAGGGGCGGGTCTACAAGGTCCAGGTGTCCCCCAGCTCGCTGGGGGAAGGGACCCGAGAGGCGACGCAGGAGCCTCACGGGTAGGGGGACACCTCCAACCGGGCTGGCAACGCGTCGTACGGCGCCGCGAGAGTTGGCCCCTAACCTCCCGGCTCGTTCTTCGCCGGCAGGGACCTTTCCCCACTGCGAGGGGAACACCAACCGAGCAGGAACCTCTCCCCACTGCGTGGGGAACACCTTTCAGTCCAGGTCGAGGGTGAGTTGCTCGACGCGTTGGTGGCGCGGGATGCCCCAGGGCATCGAGTCCATGAAGACCCAGCTCCGACGGTGGATCGAGCTCGGTCCCCAACCGGCGATGGCCGCCCGGTGCGTCGGACACGGATAGCCTTTGTTGCTCTCGAAGTTGTAGCCGGGATACTGCGGTGCGAGCTGTCGCATGATCCGATCCCTCGTCACCTTCGCAACGATCGAGGCCGTGGCGATGGACAGGCTGGTCCGGTCGCCTCTGACCATCAGACGCACTCCGGGTCGACCGACGAAGTCCCAGTTGCCGTCCACGAGGATCGCGTCGGGCGTCACATCGAGACGACGGATCGCCCGATCGGCG
>Ga0224512_10003283_pt1 | contig 14314 bp, 10 predicted proteins | sample SF_May12_sed_USG_4_FD_169103 | JGI IMG/M metagenome (GOLD analysis project Ga0224512, IMG submission 169103) | Sediment microbial communities from San Francisco Bay, California, United States - SF_May12_sed_USGS_13 | ecosystem: Environmental > Aquatic > Marine > Sediment | place: USA...
GCCGCTCACCGCCACTTGATGAAATCGTTCGTGTAGAGGTCCTTCACTTCGTGGCGGCGACCGCGCGGGCTCCTTTGCAATTGCAGGAAAGCCTCTTCGAACCAAACCCAGTTGTCAATAGCGAATATGATTCAGTATTATCGCCACTTCAGCAGCAGGCCGGTCCACCGCGCCGAGACCATCAATCGAAACCACGGGGCCGTTTGGGAGCATTCGGACAATCGGCGCCTTCGGGTACGCCTTATCGTCTCGTGCGATGCCATGATTCGGTGGGTCCGGCGACTTGGGTGGTTGACACAAGTGATGCCAAGTATTAAAAACGAACAACATTCACTATTAGATCTTGCCGATTTGGCGCTTGATCTGCATGGGCAGGAAACCCCGAGGGGAACGAGAGGCGTCGCAGCGCCCGGGCCCCGACGGATCAACGGGAGGGCAGAGCGTTGGCTGACAAGCAGTGGGTCGTCGGGACCGATATCGGGGGAACTTTTACCGACGTCATCGGCATAAACATCGAGACCGGAGAGCAGCGCCTGGGCAAGGTGTCATCGACGCCGCCGACGTTCTTCGACGGCGTCATTGACGGTCTGCGGCGCGCCGGCATATCGGGCGAGGAGGTCCTCTCGTTCCGGCACGGCGCGACGGTCTCGACCAATGCCATTCTGGAGCGCAAGGGCGTCAAGACGGCGCTGATCACCACCGAAGGCTTCCGCGACGTTCTGGGTGGCGGGCGCGCCGAGCGCATTTCGGCCTTCGAGCTCGACTGGGATCCACCTGACATCATCGTTCCGCGCCGCGACGTCATGCCTGTGCGCGAGCGGATCGGCCCCTACGGCGATCTCGTTCAGGAGATAGAGGAAGAAGATGTCCTGCTGGCCGCGCGCAAGTGCAAGAAACGCAACGTTGGGTCGGTCGCGGTAGTTTACATCGATTCGTTCATGAACCCCGTCCACGAGCTGCGCACCCGCGAGATATTGGAAAAGGAGCTGCCGGGCGTCGACATCACGCTGTCGCACGAAGTCCTGCCGCAGATGCTCGAATTCGAGCGCACCTGCACGACGGTTCTCAACGCCTATATCTCGCCGATCCTGAAGAACTACCTCCAGGGCCTTGCCAAACGCCTGCGCAGCGACTGGGGCTATGACGGCCCGATCCAGATCACGACCTCGGGCGGCGGCGTCATCGGCATGGACGAGGCGATCAAGTTCCCGGCCAAGACCTTCCATTCCTCGCCGGTTTCCGGCGCGGTCGGGATGGCCGGCTACATTGGCGGCCTGGCCGGGTTTGAGAACGTCATTGCCTTCGAAACCGGCGGCACCACCAATAACGTCTCGATGATCTACAAGGGCGAGCCCGCGATCACCCACGAATGGAAGATCCTGTGGAACGTGCCCTGCTGCCTGCCTTCGGTCGATACCGTCTATATCGGCTCGGGCGGCGGCAGCATCGGCTGGGTCGACAAGGGCAACATCCTCAATGTCGGTCCGCGCAGTACCGGCGCAGTGCCGGGGCCGGCCTGCTATGACCAGGGCGGCACCGAGGCCACCAACACCGATTGCCAGATCGTGCTCGGCCGCATTGACCCGGAATACTTCCTGGGCGGCGAGATGAAGGTCAAGGGCGAGCTCTCCTACGCCGCGCTTGAGGAGAAGGTGGGCGCCCATTACGGATGGAGTGCCGAGGATTCGGCCGCCAACATGTACATGGTGGCCCTGAGCTCGCTGATGATGGCGATGCGCATCCAGACCGTCTCGCGCGGCTGGGATCCGCGCGAGTTCGCGATCGTGCCCTATGGCGGCGGCGGCGCGCTTTATGCCTGCGATCTTGCCTGGGAGATCGGCGCCGGCACGGTTGTGGTCCCGCCGCTGCCGGGCTACGCCTCGGCCTTCGGCGCCATCCGCGTCGACGTCAAGCACGAGTTCACCCACCCCATCCACAAGGTCGAAGACGAGCTGGAGTACGACTGGCTCAACGACCAGATGGACGCGCTGACGGAAAAGGCCCGCGCCACGCTCGCCAAGGAGGGCATCGAGGCGGACAAGATCACCGTCGACCGCTACACCGACGTGAAGTATTTCTCACAGAGCAGGTTCTTTACGGTCGAGGTTCCCGACGGCCGGATCGACAGCCTGGGCCCGATCACCGAGCGTTTCATGGCCGACATGAAGGCCGAGTACGGCTACAATCTGCCGCCGGGTTACGCGCCCGTTGAGATCGTCAATCTGAGGGTCGTCGCCCGGGGTGAGATCGTCAAACCCGATCTGCCCAAGCTTCAGGAGGGCGGCTCGCTGGAAGATGCCCGCAAACCCTCCCGGCAGGTCTGGTTCAAGGACGCGGGGTTCATCTCGGCGGATATCTATGAGCGTGGGCGCCTGCCGGTCGGCGCCAAGTTTGACGGCCCGGCGATCATCGAGCAGCCCGACACCACGACGGTGATGCCGCCGGGCACCCATTGCACTGTCGACGATTACGGCAATCTGGTCATCAAAGTCGATCGATAGGAGGAACCAGTCGTGTCCGCAAAACCGCAGCTGAAAGTCAGGGAAAGCCTCTCGGACATCGAGGGTCTCAACATGGATCTCATCACCTTCGAGGTGATGCGCAATGCCTTCGTCGCCGCCTGCTATGAGGCCTCGAGCACGATCGAACGGATCGCCTATCATCCGGTGATCGGCATGGGACGCGATCGCTCGAACGCGATCCTGACCGCCGACGCCCGGCTGGTTGCCCATGGCCACACCGATGCGGCCGCCCACTACGCGTCGTTCGAGCCATCGGTCACGGAGCTGATGAAGGATATTCCCAAGGACACGATGGTGCCGGGGGAAACCTACATCTTCAGCGACCCCTACCGCACCGGTTCTCACGTCAACGACGTACGCATGATCCGGCCGATCTTCTTCGAGGACGAAATCGTCGCCTTCTCTTGCACGGTCGTCCATTGGGCCGACATGGGTGGGCCGATGCCGGGCACCTTCAACCCCGAGGCGACATCGTGCTACGCCGAGGGCATTCGTATCCCGCCGTTGCGATTGTTCAAGAACAACGAGCTCGACGAGGAGCTGTTCAGCCTGATCGAAATCAACATCCGCGGCGGTATCGAGCGTCGCGCCGATCTGCGCGCCCAGTTCGAAGCGGCCAAGCTGATCGACGCCCGTGTCGTCGAGTTGTGCGAGAAATACGGCAAGGACACGCTCTATCTCGCCTTCGAAGAACAGTTCAACTACACCGAGCGGCTGATGCTTGCAGAGCTCGAAGCGCTGCCCGACGGCGAGTGGGAGTTCGAGGATTTCGGCGATCAGGACGTGATGGCCGAAGGCAAGCCGCCGATACGGGTTCACTGCAAGCTGACCAAGAAGGGCAGCAATCTGAGCTTCGACTGGACCGACAGCGACCCCCAGCCGCAGGCTTCGTGGGGCGGCAGCCGGGCCACCCTGATCGGCGGCAACTATCTCGGTTTCATGATCTGCTTCCCGCAGCTCTTCCCGCTCAACCACGGCATCATCCGGAACCTGGATATCGTCTCCAAGCCGGGCACCTGCGTCGACGTCGTCTGGCCGGCGCCGACCACCGGCTATTGCTCGGGCGCCTTCGACAAGGTCGAGGCGGTCACCATCGGCTGCCTTGCCGGCGTGATGGCCAAGGACCAGCCGTGGCGGGTCTATCCGGCCTCGGTCAGCCTGACCAACCTCTGCATGGGCGGTTTCAACCCGCGCACCAAGAAGGACTATATCCAATACACCTGGGCGGTCGGCGGCGAGAATGCGCGCACCTTCAAGGACGGCAAGTCGCTGATCTTCATGCGCTTCTGCAACGCCCGCACGATCCCGCAGGAGCTCGAGGAGCGCTGGTTCCCGGTCCTCTTCCACGCCTATGAGGCGCGGCCCGACAGCTGCGGCCATGGTTTCCGGCGTGGCGGCTTCGGTCTGGTGCGCAAGCTCGAGGTGCTGACCGACGTCACCATGACGATCCACGGCGACCGGGAGATCCATACCCCCTTCGGGATCAGCGGCGGCCTGAATGGCGGGCCGGCGACCCTGATCATCAACCAGGGGACCGACAAGGAGTTCAACGCCGGCATGTATGCGACCGGCGTCAAGCTCAAGAAGGGCGATCAGATCTTCTACGGCTCGAGTGGCGGTGGCGGCTTCGGCAATCCGCTGGAGCGCGAGACCGAGTTGGTTCTGGCGGATGTGATCGACGAATGGCTGACACCGGAAGCGGCGAAGCAATACTACGGCGTGGTCGTCGAGGAGATCGACGCCGAGGCCGCTGACTACCGGGTCGACGAAGCCGCAACGGAGAAACTCCGCGCAGAGCTGGCGGAAAAGGGCTTCCCCGAAGGAACCGGGGCATTCGAGATCCATCCCATGGGCAAAGACATCAAGCCCGGTTGGATCCCGAGCGAGGAAGAAGTGCAAGGCCATATCACGATCTCGCGCCCGCCGGGGTGGTAAGCGCGTAGCGTTTGGTGCGGCTAGCTCAAAATGGCTGAACGGGTCGAGTGTCGCCGACGGGAGGGGAGATGTCGGGGTCGGTAAGACCATCGGAAACGCAAGTATTGCCGCGTCTCTATGATTCGGTGGTTCATATGTTCGCGGATGCGGCCGCGCGCGCGCCGCGGGCGACCGCGCTTATCTGCGGCGACCGGCAGCTGACCTATGAAGAGTACCTGCGTTGCGTCGGTGGCTTCGCCGCCGAACTGGTCGCGCTGGGCGCGCAAAATGGCCGGGTCGCGCTGGTCTGCGGCAACTCGATCGAAATCGCCGTCGCCATGTTTGCGGTCCACGCGGCCGGCGCCCAGGCAGTGCCGATCAACCCCATCTATACCGCCCGCGAGTTGACGCACATCCTGTCCGATGCCGATCCAGCGGTCGTCATCTATGACGCCGAAACGGCATCCGTGGTCGCGCCGTTGGTCGCCGAGCTTGCGATCCCGCACGGCATCGGCGTGGGTGAGGGTGGACGGTTGCTGGATACATGGCGGGACGATCGTGCTGCCGCGCTGCCCGAGCCGATGCCGCAAGCAAGCGATCTGGCGACCCTGCAATATACCGGCGGCACCACCGGTCTGCCCAAGGGCGTCAACATCAGCCATGGTCAGCTTGCGGTGAACATCAGCCAGCGCGAGGCGGTGTTGCCGACTAGGCCCGACGACGAGACCGTGCTGTGCGTGATGCCGTTGTTTCACGTCTTCGCCTCGTCGATGTGTCTCCACCTGGCGGCTTATTGCCGGGGGCGACTGGTGATCCTGCCGCGCTATCATCCCGACCGGGTGCTTGAAGCGATCGCGCAGCATCAGGTCACGCGCTTGCCGGCGGGCCCGACCATTTTCATCGGCCTGATGGGCTCGGATGGCTTCGGCGCAGCGGACCTGACGTCGCTGCGAACGGCCTATTCGGGCTCCGCACCCCTGCCGGAGGAAGCCCTCAAGCGCTGGGAAGCGGCCACCGGCTGCCCGATCCTGGAAGGCTACGGGCAGAGCGAAGCCGGCCCGGTTCTCACCTATATCGGCGAAGGCATAGCGCCCAAACCGGGCTCGGTCGGACCGCCGCTGCCGCAGACGGAGATACAGATCGTCGATGTCGACACCGGCACGCGCGTGCTGGCCACAGGCGAGGTCGGCGAGATCCGTGCGCGCGGCCCGCAGATCATGTCGGGCTATCGAAACTGCCCGGAGGAGACCGCCCAAGCGCTCCGCGATGGCTGGCTCTATACCGGCGACATCGGCGAGTTCGACGATGACGGCTACCTCTACATACGCGATCGCAAGAAGGACATGGTCATCACCGGCGGCTACAACGTTTATCCCCGCGAGATCGATGAGGTCCTCTACACGCACAACGACGTGCTCGAGGCCGCCGCCGTCGGCGTTCCCGACGATTACCGCGGCGAGATCATCAAGGCCTTTGTCGCGCTCAAGCCGGGCGCCGGGGCGACCGCGGACGACCTGCGCGCCCATTGCGAGGCCAACCTTGCCAAATACAAGGTTCCGGCGAACATCGAGATCGTGCCCGAGGTCGCCAAGACGACGGTCGGCAAGATCGACAAGAGGGCATTGCGGCGTGCCGACGGCGAGGTGGCGAGATGAAAATCGAGGAGACCTTCACGATCGCCGCGCCGCGTGAACGGGTCTGGCAATTCATAACCGACCCGCGCGAGATGGGGCCTTGCATTCCCGGCTGCGAGGACATCGAGGTCACCGGACCCAACACCTATGTGGCGCAGGTCAAGGTCAAGGTCGGTCCGATCAAGACGACATTCAATGTCGAGGTCGAAGTCACCGAGGAGGTACCGCCCGACCACGTGATCTCGCGGACCCGCGGCGAGGAGGGCTCGCGCGCCAGCCAGGTCTCCGCGGAGAACGTGCTGCGCCTGAGCGACGCCGAGGGCGGCGGCACCGAGGTCTTTTACAGCTCCGATGTCACCATCGCCGGCCGGCTCGGCAAGTACGGCCACGGCATCATGAAGAAGATCGCAAAGAAGCTTGGCGACAAGTTCGCTGCCGCCTTCCGCGAGCGCGTCGAGGCGGCCGAGGGGGAGGCGTGATCGTGGCCGAGGAACGTTTCCTGGAACCCACTACCATCGAAGAAGCGGTTGCCCTGCTCGCCGGGGACGAAGACGCCAAATGCCTGGCCGGCGGGGCCAGTCTGGTCGCCATGATGAACGCGCGGTTGGTCGAGCCAAGCGCATTGGTCAGCTTGCGCCATATCGAGGAACTTCACGGGATCGCCTTTGCCGAGGACGGCTCGGTCCGCATCGGCGCGGCGACGCTGCACCGGGAGATCGCATCGGAAGAACGGCTGGGCGGCGGCCATGCCGTGCTGCGCGAGGCGGCCGGGCGCATCGCCAACCCGCCGGTGCGCAACATGGGAACGATCGGTGGCTCGCTCAGCCATAACGATCCGGCGGCTGATTATCCGGCCGCCCTGTCCGCCGCCGACGCCGCGATCGAGGTTGCTGGGCCCGACGGCCGGCGCAGCATCGCGGTGGGCGACTTCTTCGTCGACTGGTATACGACCGCGCTGGAGGAGGCCGAACTGGTCACCGCCGTGACCTTGCCGGCCCCGCCCAAAGGCGCGGTCGGCCGCTACGACAAGCTGGTCCGCGTCGAGGGCGATCTATGCATCGCCTCGGTGGCGCTGGTGCTGGCGATGTCCGAGGGGCGCGCAACGGCCCTGCACCTGGCCATCGGCGGATGCGGGCCCGGCCCGGTTCGCCTGCCCGAGGCCGAAGCCCGTCTCGTGGAGGGCGCGCTCGACGATGCCGCGATCGCTGACGCTGGCGCCATGATCGCCGATGCGCTCGATCCGCCGGACGACGTCCGGGCGAGCGCCGACTATCGCCGCCTGGTGGTCCCGCGCATGGTGGCGCGTGCGCTCGGCGCCGCCAAGGCGGAGTTCGGAGCATGACGCTGACGCTCAAAGTCAACGGCCGACAATGCGAGGTCGCCGCCGGTGCCTTCGAATCGTTGCTCGACGTGCTGCGCGACAAGCTGTCGTTGACCGGCGCCAAGAAAGGCTGCAATCAGGGCGTCTGCGGCGCCTGCACGGTTCTGGTCGACGGCCGGCCGGTGCGCTCGTGCCTGTCCGTCGCGAACAATTGCGCCGGGCGCGAAATCACCACGGTCGAGGGGCTGGCGGTCGACGGCGAGCCCTCGCCGCTGCAGCAGGCGTTCCTCGATCATGGCGCCGTGCAATGCGGGTTCTGCACCTCGGGCATGATTATCTCCGCCCATGCCCTGCTCGAGGCGAACCCCAAGGCGACCACGCAGGATATCCGCGACGGGCTGAGCGGCAATCTCTGCCGCTGCTCGGGCTACAAGAAGATCGTTGACGCCGTGCGCGGCGCGGCGCGGAGGTGAGCGGCGATGGCGATCTATGAGAGCCCGGTCGGCGCCAGTGTCGGCAAGATCGACGGCAAGGAGAAGGTCCTCGGCAAGGCCAAGTACATCGCCGATCTCGTTCGCCCGGGCATGCTCCACGCCGCGATCCTTGCCAGCCCGCACGCCCATGCCCGCATCCTTGGCTACGACACAGCGGCGGCGCTGCGGCTTCCGGGCGTCCATGCGGTGCTCACCGGCGACGACTTCGGCGATGGCCTGATGGGACCTTTCTTCAAGGACGAGGGTCCGATCGCCAAGGGCAAGGTGCGCTTTCTGGGCGAGCCGGTCGCGGTGGTCGCGGCGGAGGACGAGAAGACCGCCCGCGCCGCCGCCCAACTCATCGGCGTGGAATATGAAGAACTGCCGGCCGTGCTGACGCCGGAAGCGGCGCTGGCCGAGGATGCGCCCCTGGTGCACGAGGATTTCGCAAGTTACTTCAAGGTCTTCGAGCCCCAATGGCAGGGCAACATGTGCAATTACGCCGAGATCGCCGAGGGCGATATCGAGCGGGGCTTTGCCGAATCGGACGTCATCGTCGAAGGCGAGTTCGAGACCCAGCCGCAATATCATCTGTCGATCGAGCCCTGCGGCGCGCTCGCCGAGCTCGATGACAGCGGGCGGGTGCATTTGTGGTCGGCCAACCAGTCGGTGTTCCGGGTCCAGGCTAATGTGTGCGAGGCGCTTGGCCTGCCGATGTCGAAGCTGCGCTCGATGACGCCGCGCGTCGGGGCCGGCTTCGGCAACAAGATGGAGGCCCATGTCCAACCGGTGACGGTGGCGCTGGCGCTCAAAACCGGGCGCCCGGTCAAGCTGATCCTCTCCCGCGAGGAAGACATGGAGATGGTCCGCGCCCGCCATCCTTCGAAGATGCGCATGCGCACAGGCATCAAGCGCGATGGAACCTTCGTTGCGCGCGAACTGGAGGTGTTGCTCGACGGCGGCGCCTACGCCGATGACAGCCCGGGCGTGCTCGGGATCATCTGCCTGAAGGCTTGCGGGCCATACAAGTTCCCCAACGCGCGCGCGCACGGGCGTCTGGTCTATACCAACAAGCTCCGGTTTGGCGCCTTCCGCGGCTTCGGTAATCCGCAGGTGAGCTTCGCCAGCGAGTCGCAGATCGACGAGGTCGCCGCCGAGATCGGCATGGATCCGATCGACATCCGCATCAAGAACGCGGTATGCGCCGGCGAGCGCTGGTTCGGTGGCCAGGTCGTCGATTCGAGCGGGCTGGTAGAGTGCCTGGAGCGGGTGCGCACCGACTCCGACTGGGACAAGCGGCGCGCCGCAAAGGGCGGCAAACCGAAGAACAACGGCACGACGCCGGGCACCCGCCGCGCCCTCGGCGTCGCCTCCGCCGGACATATCAGCGGTCTGCTCGCCACCGGCGCCATTGTGCGCATGCTCGAGGACGGCAGCTTCGTGCTCAATACCGGGGCCACCGATATCGGCCAGGGCTCCGACACGGTGCTCACGCAAATCTGCGCCGAGACCCTCAAGGTGCCGATGGACCGCATCGTCTATGCCTCTCCCGACACCGACGCCGCTCCCTATAACTGGGGTACGACTGCGAGCCGGGTCACGTATACGACAGGCCGCGCCGTCGTCGGCGCCGCCAACGACGTGGTGCGCCAGATCATGGTGCATGCGGCGGTGATGCTGGAGACGAGCGAGGACGAGCTCGAGCTGCGCGAGGGTGGGGTGATCGGCGTCAAAGGCGCCAACAAGGAAATGCCCTTCGTTGCGATCGCCGCGCGCGCCCACTGGGGTGCCGGGGGGCCGATCGTGGGCAGCCACTCACTGGTCTACGACAAGGCGACCTTCGATCACGATCGCGCGACGGTGATCGGCATACCTTTCGAAAACATCGGTGCGTATACCTTCAGCGCCAATGTGGTCGAGGTCGAGATCGATGAGACCACCGGCAAGACCGACGTGACCCGGGCGTGGTATGCGGTCGATGTTGGCCGCGCGATCAACCCGCGACTGGTCGAGGGCCAGGTCGAGGGCGGCTTCGCCCAAGGCCTGGGCCTGGCGCTCTACGAGGAATTGGTCTGGGACGGCCCGCGCCTCGTCAACCCCTCGCTCATGGACTACAAGGCCCCGACCACGCTCGAGGTCACCTACGACATCCATTCCAGCATCGTCGAACATCCAGAGCCCGACGGCCCCTATGGTGCCAAGGGTGTCGGCGAAATCACTCTTGTTGGCGTTCCATCAGCAGTCGCCAACGCCATCGCGGACGCCGTCGGCGTGCGCTTGCGAAAACTACCCCTCATCCCGGAAAGCGTTCTCAAAGCCCTATTGGAGGAGGATCGGTAGCATGCAACGCAGGGATACCGTCGTCGAGGCCCCGCAATTCACCCCCACGAACAGCCAAGCCGCACCAAACGGCAAGTCCGCGCCGATCGCGCCCCTGTCTGCGGGCGCCAAGGCGTGCTGGCGGGACATGCGGGAATTCATGGCCTTCCTGAAGGAAAACGGTGAGTTGATCCACATCGCCGAGGAAGTCGATCCCGAATGGGAGGTCAACGGGATTACCCGCATCGCCCTGCAGGATCACGGGCCGGCGATCGTGTTCGATCGGATCAAGGGCGCCGATCTGCCGATGGCGACGGCGCTGCTCGGCAACGATCGGCGGTTTCTCTGGTCGCTCGGGATCGAGCGCTGGAGTGATTTCAACGAGGAATGGCTACGCCGCACGGCCCAGCCGGTGCCGCCGAAGATCGTTCAGGAGGCGCCGTGCCAGGAGGTCGTGGTCTCCGGGGACGCGATCGACCTCGACAAGATCTGCAACGTTGTTTGGCACGAGCGCGACGGCGGCCCGTTCCCCGGCACGCTCTCGGTCTCGGTGACCAAGGACCCCGACACCGGCGTGCTCAATGCCGGCATCTATCGCATGGGCACGCTGGAGAAAGACATTCTCGGCTGGGGGGCGCCGGAATACACCCACGGCCGCCAGCACTATATGAAGTACGAGGCGCGCGGCGAGCCGATGCCGATGGCGGTGATCACCGGCTACGACCCGTCCGTGCTGATCTGCGCCTCGACGCGAACACCGCCGGGCATCGATGAGTTCCAGATTGCCGGCGGCATACGCGGCGAGCCCCTGGAGATGGTCAAATGCAAGACCATCGACATGCTGGTGCCGGCCACCACCGAGATGGTCTGGGAGGGCCATGTCGTGCCCCACGAGCGCAGGATCGAGGGCGGGTTCGGCGAGTACACCGGCTTTTATGGCGAGGCGCGCGACAACCCGTTCTTCCAGATCGAAACCATTACCCACCGCAAAGACCCGATTTATCTGGGAACCCGCGAGCAATGGTATCCTTCGGAGAGCGCCTACGTCGTAGGCCGGCCTTCGCAGGCCGAAGCATACAAGACCCTGAAGTCGTTGGTCCCCGGCATCATCGACCTTCGTTGCGATGTGACCTACGAAGCGATCGTCAAGATCGACAAGCTGTTCCCCGGACATCCCCAGCAGGTCATCGATGCCGTGTGGGGTGCGACCTATGCGCGCTACAAGCACGTCATCGTGGTCGACAAGGACATCGACATCTGGGACTACGACAGCGTGCACTGGGCGCTTTCGACGCGGGTGCGGGCCGACCGTGACGTCACGATCTCGCCGCGGCGCGCGGGCCAGTGGCTCGATCCTGCCGTGTCGCTGCGCGAGAAGGGCTGGCAGACCCAGATGGGTATCGATGCGACCCTGTGCACCGAGGAGTACGAGTTCTGGGGCGAGGAGCCCGCGGTGACGGTCGACGATCCTGCGACGGTGGCGCGGGTGCGCGAGAAGTGGGGTGACAAGGTCGGCTGGCGGTGAGCCGAGTTTGCTGGCGAGCGGCCGCGCGCGGGCGTGACCGGCGCGCGGGTTAACCGCTCGCGGTCACATCGGCCGCACGGATGTCGGCGCCGGGGCGCTTGCCGAGCAGCAGCGAGACCATGGTTTCGATCACGCCGTCGATCCGGCGTGACGGTCCGCGCAGCGCGAGATTGATGGTGAAGCCGTCATGGGCCATGAAGATAACGTGGGATAGGTAGGCAATTTCCTCGCTCTTGAACAATGCCGCCGGGAGGTTCTTGGCGATCAGTTTCGCAATCATGTTCTCCGACTCGAACAGCAGGTCGCGTTCGTAGCCCTGTTCCACGCTGCCGGTCGAAAGCGCCTGCATCAGGCAGTTGGGAAAGCCGCCGTCCTCGGCGGGAATGTCGCACCAGACGGCCCTGAAAATCTTGCGCAGCCGGTCGGCGGGGTTGTCGATCGCCTCGAGATCCGCCTCCAGCCTGTCGAGGCTCCGCCTGAGCCATGGATCATAGACGGCGAAGAGTATTTTCAGCTTCGAGGGGAAGTACACATATATGTTGGATGTCGAGACGCCGGCCAAACCGGCAATCTGCGAAACCGAGGTGTTGGTATAGCCCTGTTTCTTGAACAGATCATAGGCGCTATCCAGAATTGCCTGGCGAACCGCTTCCTTCTTGATCTGCGCCATGATGCCTCTATTGCAACTGCAACGGGTTCTTCTTCGACAACCGAACAGCCTTCGTTTTATCTACACACGCCGGGACGCGATCAACAAAATTCAGAGCCGCCCCGACCTGCGCGAGCGAACGGCAATCGCAGAGACGAAGGCCGCGCGCAGCTGTGTGCGCCGAAATGCCCACGAACCTAAGCGCCGGCGCCGCTGAGTCCGCACACGCCCCAGACGGTGCTCGGCGCTATCGGGCGGGTGCTCTTCGCTCGCGCTCGCCCGCGAGGTCCGGCGGCTATTTCTTCTTCGGCGGCAGGTATTTCGCAGCGTTCGCCTTGGTCGCAATGATGGGCTTGATGAACACCTTCTGTTTGGGCCGCTTGCCCTTGAAATAGCCATCCATGATGTCGACGCCGAGGCGGCCCCAGGCCACCGGGCTGACGACCACGGTCATGCTCATGCGTCCTGCCATGATCGCTTTTAGCGCCGGCGGAACCCCGTTGAGGCCGGTGATGATGACCTTGCCCGTCTTGCCTGCCGCCGCGACCGCCTGGGCGGCGCCCATCGCGAGTTCGTCATTGGCGGCGTAGATCACCCGAATGTCGGGATGCGCAACCAGAACATCCTCGGCGTGCTTGAGGCCTTTCTCGCGGGTCAGCGGCGCGGTGTGCTCGTAGACGATCTTCAGGCTCGGATGCTTGGTCAGTTCCCGCTTGAAGCCCTTTGCCAGATCCTGGAACACATTGGCGCCGGCGGGCCCGGCGATCATCGCGACCTTGCCCTTGCCGGCGGCCTTGGCGGCCCAGGCGGCGATATCGCGGCCGATCGCGACCGAATCCATGGCCACGAACAGCGTCTGGTATTTTGATTTCGCGCCCCGGGCGATCGAGATGATCGGGATCTTCGCCTTATAGGCCGCTTCGAAGGCGGCCCCGGTGGCGACCGCATCGATCGGCGAGATCAGGATGCCGTCGACCTTCTGGGCGACCAGGTCCATCACGCCGTTGACCTGCTTGGCGACATCCTCGCCGGCGTTGACCACTCTGACCTGCCAGCCGAGCTCCTTGGCGCGCATCATCACGCCCTTGCGCATCAGGATGTAGAACGGGTTGGTATCGGATGCGAGCGCGAGCCCGATCACTTTTTTCTCAGCCTGGGCCGGCGGCGTTGCGATTGCCAGCATCGCTAGGCCCAGCATTGCAGTCAGCAGTTTTCGCATGATTTCCTCCTTGAGATCCCGTCGCCTCCGTTACTCGTCGTCGCTCATTATCATTTGTGTCACAGCCGCCGCGCCTTGAACCGGTCGGCGGCCGCCGCGGCAATGATCACCAAGCCGACCGCGACGCGCTGCCAATACGAATGCACGTTGAGGAGGTTCAGGCTGTTGGCCAGAACGACCATGATGAACACGCCGATGACCGTCTTGTACAGCTTGCCCTCGCCGCCCTGAAGCGATGCGCCGCCCAGCACCACGGCGGCGATCGCAGTCAGCTCATAGAACTCGCCGGCAGTCGGCTGACCCGACTGCAATCGCGATGCGAGCGCCACGCCGGCTGCACCCGCCAGAGCGCCGCACCAGGTGTATGCGGAGGTGGTGACACGATCGACTTCGATGCCGGACAGGAAGGCCGCTTCGCGGTTGCCCCCGGTGGCGAAGATCCGATTGCCGTAGGCTGTTCCGTGCAACAACCAGCCGAAGACGCCGAACAGGATCAAAGGTAGCCAGACCAGATAGTGGACGCCCAAGAGGCGTTCCCGGCCGAAGGCAAGGAACACATCCGGCAGTCCGTCCTCGCCGACGATCGGACGCCCGTCGGTGATCAGGAGCGCGGCGCCGCGCACGATGACCATGGTGCCGAGCGTGGCGATGAACGGGCTCACCTTCAGCCGCGTCACCACCATGCCATTACCGAAACCGATCGCGGCGCCGACGCCGACCCCCGCGACGACCCCGAAG
>Ga0224512_10003284_pt1 | contig 14311 bp, 11 predicted proteins | sample SF_May12_sed_USG_4_FD_169103 | JGI IMG/M metagenome (GOLD analysis project Ga0224512, IMG submission 169103) | Sediment microbial communities from San Francisco Bay, California, United States - SF_May12_sed_USGS_13 | ecosystem: Environmental > Aquatic > Marine > Sediment | place: USA...
GACTTAAGCTTTGGCATCCTGATCTTCCTTTTCCGGGCTCTGTGCCTCTTCCGGGCTCTGTGCCTCTTCCGGGCTCTGCGCCTCTTCCGGGCTCTGCGCCTCTTCCGGGCTCTGCGCCTCTTCCGGGCTCTTCGCCTCTTCCGGGCTCTTCGTTTTTTCCGGGTTCTTCGGCTTGTTTTGGGCCGGCGTGCTCTTGGGTGGTAGTGGTGCCATAAACATGGTCATCAACCGACCCTCGAACTGGGCCGCGCGTTCGACCACAGCAATATGCGCCAGATCCTCTCTTATGCGCTTCAGAATGCGGGCACCCATGTCTTTGTGATCGAGCTCCCTGCCTCTGAAGATAATGGTAAATTTGACTTTGAACGACTTGCCGAGAAACTCCTCCGCGTGACGTTTCTTGAACTGGTAGTCGTGCTCCTCTGTTTTTGGTCTTAGTTTTATCTCTTTTACTTGAATCGTATGCTGCTTTTTCTTCGACTGCCTGAGGCGTTTGTTTTTTTCGTACTTGTACTTTCCGTAATCAACGATGCGACAAACGGGTGGTCTCGCCGTCGGCGACACCTCTACCAAATCCATCCCCTGTCCCTCGGCGAGCTCGATTGCCCTGTCCGTGGCCATCACGCCGAGTTGCTCCCCGTCGGCGGCGATTACTCGAACCTCGGGAACACGAATCAGACGGTTGACTCGTGTCCTAAATTGTCTGGCGATTGTGCACAAACCTCCTGCTCAAGGGCAAAAAAAAAGACGGATGACAGGCATCCGTCCACCAAAACTATCCGTGGTCAGTCGGAAACCTTGCCAATCATTCGCGGACGGAAGGTGAGGGAACGACTCCCTACTTGGGCACTCCATTGAATGTCTTGGGATATATTACCTTCTGGAACTCACCTCGTCAACCATTTCGGCAATGAAATCGTCCACTTTTCGACTACCCAGGTCGCCCTGCGAGCGGGCCCTGACGGCTACCGTACTTGCCTCCGCCTCCCGCTTGCCCACCACCAGCATATAGGGGATCTTGTGGACCTCCGCATCACGAATACGGTAACCAATCTTCTCATCCCTCGCATCCAACTCCACCCGCATCCCCGCCTCATGAAGCTGGTGCCGAACCTTCTCGGCATAGGTCGGATCTTCCGAGCTTATGGGTAGCACGACCACCTGCACCGGCGCCAACCACAGCGGAAACGCCCCGGCAAAATGCTCGGTCAGGATACCCACAAAACGTTCGATCGACCCCAACAGCGCGCGGTGCACCATCACCACTTCTTTGCGGTCACCGCCCTTGGCGACGTAGGTTATATCGAATCGTTTGGGCAGGTTGAAATCGAACTGTATGGTACTGAGCTGCCATGGCCGGCCGATGGCGTCGATGACCTTGACATCGATCTTGGGACCATAGAACACCGCCTCGCCTTCCATGCGCTTGTATTCGAGTCCGCGACGTTGCACCGCCTCCTCGAGCGCGCGCTCGGCGTGGTCCCACTCCTGCGGCAGTCCCGCGTACTTTTCCTCATCGTTCGGGTCGCGTACGCTGAGCTCGACGCTGAAGTCCTTGAATCCGCAGGCGGTCAGCACGTCTATGGCAAAACTGAGCTCCTTGTCGACCTCTTCCGACACCTGCTCGGGTGCGCAGAACAGGTGGGCATCGTCCTGGGTAAACCCTCGCACGCGCAGCATGCCGTGCAGGGTGCCCGAGAGCTCGCGCCGATAGACGGTGCCCATCTCCGCCACGCGGATGGGCAAGTCGCGGTAACTGTACAAGCGGCGCTTGAAAACCAGGATGTGTCCGGGACAGTTCATGGGTTTGAGGACGTACTGCTGCGCCTCGACATCCATGGTGTACATGTTGTCGGCATAATAATCAAAGTGCCCCGAGGTGCGCCACAGATCCGCCTTGGCGATGTGCGGTGTAAAGACCAGCTCGTAGCCGCGTTCTTTGTACTCGTGTTTTAGATAGCGTTCGACCACATCGCGGATGACGGCGCCTTTAGGATACCAGAATACCAGGCCCCCGCCGGCCTCATCCCTGACCTCGAAGAGATCCAGGGTCTTGCCCAACTTGCGGTGGTCACGCTTTTCCGCTTCCGCACGGCGCGCGAGATGCTCATCGAGGTCTTTCTTTTTGAAAAACGCGGTCGCATAGATTCGCTGCAGCATCGTCTTTGACGAATCGCCGCGCCAGTAGGCACCGGCCGAGTTCAACACCTTGAAGCTCTTGATGCGACGGGCATCGGGCAGGTGCGGCCCCGCGCACAGATCGGTAAAGGCACCCAAAACATAAATGGAGACGTGCTCGTCCTCGATGTCATCGATTAGCTCCAGCTTGTAGGGCTGGTTCTTTCCCGAAAAATACCGTCTCGCCTTGTCCTTGTCCCACACCTCGCGATGAATCTCGGGTTTGGCCTTTAGGATCTCGTGCATCTTGGCTTCGATGCGCTCGAGGTCTTCGGGAGTGAAAGGGGTCTCGACATCGAAGTCATAATAGAAACCCTCCGCGATGGCCGGGCCAATGGCAAACTTGACACCCGGAAAAAGCTCTTGCACCGCCAGCGCCAGCACGTGCGAAGCGGTGTGACGCAGGGTCCTCAACCCGACATCATCCGACTGGGTCAAGACGCGAAAGGCACCATCACCGCTGATGTTTTGATGCAGATCGACCACACGGCCACCGTACTCGGCCGCCACGGCGTTGCGTGTCCACGAATCTCCCAGCGAGGACACCACGTCTCGAACGGCGACTTCGCTATCCGCAAAGGACTTCTCTTTACCATCTGGCAGTGTTATGTGAACCATCGTCGGGTGGGATCCTAAACACAAAAATGGTGGGCGATGCTGGACTTGAACCAGCGACCCCCTGCGTGTCGAGCAGGTACTCTAGCCAGCTGAGCTAATCGCCCACGTGATACCATCGTATTCTTTGATTTAGATTTAGCGCGTTTTTGCCGTCCGGTCAAGTCGAAAAGGGCTCACACACCGCTCAACTGAGCCCCGCAGAGGCGTTGTGCAGACAAGAGGCACTCGCCGGTCTCTCCTCTCGCGTCATCCACGACGCGACCCACAGTCATTATAGCAATTGCTCGGAAGTCGAGCCCAGCGAGTGCCCCTTGCCTTCCTCCCGCCACGTCTTTATAGGCGAGAGGATTGCGGGTTTGGATTCGACTTCCGAGCAACTGCAGTGACATACGCCTAATCGCGAGGCCGACGCGAGAGGAGAAGCCAAACCCTCAATCCTCTCGGCAGGAATGACCGCGCTATTTCTTGTCGTTCTCGTCGATCACTTCGTAATCCGCGTCGACCACTTTCTTATCCTCGCTCCCCCCGGAATCCTGTGCAGGCCCTGCGCCAGCGTCACCCTCGGTGCCGGTCGCCTGCCCCGCCTGATCGCTCGCGGCGCTCTGGTACATGCGCTGGGCGACTTCTTGCCATACACCATTGAGCTTTTCGGTCGCGCCTTTTATGTCGGCCGCATTTTCGCTCTTGAGAGCGGTGCGCACTTCTTCGATACCCGCCTCTAGCTTCTTGACATCATCGGCATCCAGACGATCCTTGTATTCCTTCAAGTTCTTCTCGGTCTGGTACGCCAACGAGTCGGCGGCGTTCCTGGCGTCCACGAGCTCACGCTTCTTGTGGTCGTCGTCTTTCATCTTTTCGGCGTCTGCCACCATGCGCTCGACCTCGGCATCGCTCAAACCGCTCGACGCCTTGATGACAATCTTCTGTTCCTTGCCGGTTCCCTTGTCCTTGGCCGAGACATTGAGAATGCCGTCCGCATCGATGTCAAAGGTGACTTCGATCTGCGGCATGCCACGCGGTGCCGGTGGAATCCCCGCCAGCTGGAAACGCCCGATGGTCTTGTTGTCTACAGCCATCTCGCGCTCGCCCTGTAGCACATGGATATCCACCGCCGTTTGCCCATCCGCCGCGGTCGAAAAGATCTCACCCTTGCGCGTGGGGATGGTCGTGTTTCTGGGGATGAGCTTGGTGCCCACTCCACCCAGCGTTTCAATACCGAGCGATAACGGAGTGACGTCGAGCAGCAACACGTCTTTGACATCGCCACCGAGAACACCCGCCTGAATGGCGGCGCCCACGGCCACCACTTCGTCCGGATTGATACCCTTGTGCGGCTCTTTGCCAAACAGGTCCTTGACCATTTCCTGAACCTTGGGTATACGCGTCGAGCCACCGACCAGGATCACTTCGTCGACCTCGCCGCTCTTGACGCCGGCATCCGCCATCGCCTGGCGACACGGACCCAGCGATCGCTCGAGCAGATCCTCCACCAGCTGCTCGAACTTGGCGCGCGTGAGCGAGGTATTGAGGTGCTTGGGCCCCGAGGCATCCGCCGTTATAAACGGCAGGTTGATCTCGGTCTGGGTCCTTGTGGAAAGCTCACATTTTGCCTTTTCGGACGCCTCCTTCAGACGCTGCAACGCGATCGGGTCCTTGCTAAGATCGATGCCTTGATCCTTCTTGAACTCGTCGATCAAGTGATCGATGACGCGCTGGTCGAAGTCATCCCCACCGAGATGCGTGTCGCCGTTGGTGGCCTTGACCTCGAAGACACCTTCGCCGATCTCGAGTATCGAGATATCAAACGTGCCCCCACCCAAGTCGTAGACGGCAATGGTCTCTTCCTTCTTCTTATCCAAACCGTAAGCGAGCGCCGCCGCCGTCGGTTCGTTGATGATGCGCTTGACGTTGAGGCCAGCGATCTTGCCCGCATCCTTGGTCGCCTGCCGCTGGCTATCGTTGAAATAGGCGGGGACGGTGATCACCGCATCCGTTACTTTCTCGCCCAGATAAGCTTCGGCGGCTTCCTTTAGAAACTGCAGAATCATGGCTGAGATTTCCGGTGGGCTGTATTCCTTGTCGTGCAGGGCGACTCGCACATCACCGTTCTCCGCCGCTTTGGTCTTGAAGGGCACCTCGCGCGATTCGTTTTTGACCTCGCCGTGTTTTCGACCCATAAAACGTTTGATCGAAGACACGGTGTTTTGCGGGTTGGTGATGGCCTGTCGCTTGGCGAGCTGGCCCACCAGTTTTTCACCGTCTTTGGTAAAGGCGACGATGGACGGCGTCGTACGACCGCCGTCGGGGTTGGGGATCACGTTGGGCTCGCCGCCCTCGATGACCGCCACGCAGGAATTTGTGGTTCCCAGATCAATGCCGATAGTTTTTGCCATGCTTTTTTATCCTCCCGGTTGGGACTAAACAGTGTCTTTCGTTTTTCTGGTTTCGTCGTTTTTGGTGTCTGTGGGCATAACTGCCGCACATACACTAATCAAGTCGCGTGCCACCGCAGGGCGAATAGTTAATTGTTTAATTAGTAATAAGTTAAGAAGGAGAGATTCAAAAGTCCGGACTGGGCGATCACCGAAAGGCGCTAAAATGGCACGTTAAATGACAGAATGTCAGTCCGATATGTCACCCGTCGTTCCCATCCGCCGGTTCGAGAAGTCCCACCAACAGCTGCAACCCCACCCGGAAGTCCTCGTCGGACGATGGATCCGTGGCGGCCTCGTCGAGGGTGAAGTGGCTGTGCGGGGTGTTCGTATCGATCGTCACCCGCTGCCAACGCGGATCGGAGAGTTCAACCCCTTTTTTGACACAGGATTCGAGAAAGCGCGCCCAATCCGACAAAAACTCACTCGAGGGCGAATCGCCGGGAGACAGCGCGGGCATGCAGAGGCCGCATTCGCCAGAAACGTCATTGAGTATCGATATGAATCGTTCGTCGTTCACCGTCGTGAGTACCCTCTCTTGCGGTTTGTGCTGCGTTTCCCTACGATGGAAGTTGACCGAAAGTTATCCTTTTCTATGGGTTTCCGCAATAAGTTTAGCGTTGACAGCCTCCGAGATTCCAGGCTAAATTATAAGAGAGAAAGCCTCCTGCAAGAGAGACATGCCCCAGTACTTACTCGACTTTTTGGATTCACCTCCAAGAAGGTACCCCTGACACCACTTGCAGGGGCTTTCTCTTTTTATGAATCCGTGTAACTCGCCTCGACAATGGCGAGCAGCGTCTCGCGCTCGTTGAGCGACGGCGTTTCCAGCACCCTCTCGAACAGCTCGTGCAGTATCCTCCCCACCCGCTCGCCCGGTCCGATGCCCAGTACGCGCATGACATCGTCGCCGTCAATGGCCATATCTTCAATCTTTAAGGCATGTTGCGATTGCAACTCGTCTCGCACCCGGCGCTCGAGCTCATCGACCTCCTCCACCGGTCCTCCATCGCCCCGCGACAGCAAGTCGGCGCGTCGTAGCGCGAACATATCCTCCAGATCCTCCTCGCCGATGGTGCGGATGAAGCGCCTCACCGTGCTACGGTTCCACTCGGGGACATAGCGAACCATGTGGTTCTTTACCAGATGCCGGCATCGTTTCACAAAATCGGCGGCATAACGAAGCCGTCCCAAAACCTCTTGGGTGATGCGAGCACTCACATCCTCGTGACCGTAAAACACCACACGCTCCGGCGAGTCCGGCTCGCGGATCACCTGTCTGGCCTCGACCTTGCCCAGATCGTGGAGCAAGGCCGCCCAGCGCACCAACAGATTGTCCCGCGGTGCCTCATCACAGCTTTTGAGCGAGTGCCAGAACAGATCATCGGCATGGTACTCGTTCTGCTCGATGCCAAACGTATGATCGAGCTCGGCAAAGACCACCTCCAGAACCCCCAACTTCCGCATCTGTGCCAGCGGCTCACTGGGACGTTCGCACTGCACCAGCAGCTTGCTAAGTTCTTCCTGTATCCTCTCGGCGCTTAGCGAGGCGAGGAGTGACGTCGACTTCTTCATCGCCGCGGCCGTCTCCGGCTCAATCACCAGCGAGAAGCGGGCGGCAAAACGAATGCCGCGCAGAATGCGTAGCGGATCCTCACTGAACGCCTCGGGAAAGATCATGCGCAACGTGTGGCGTTCGATATCCTTTCGCCCGGAGAAGGGATCGACGATGCGCCCGTCGAGGACGCTCTGCGCGATGGCGTTGATGGTAAAATCGCGCCGCGCCAGATCGGTTTCCACCGGCAGGTTTTCTTCCCACTCGACATCGAAGTCGTGATGTCCCGGTCCGGTCGACTTTTCCCGCCGGGGAAATGCGATATCGTGCTCGATGTCTTCGCCCGTGGGCTTGAACTTGTACACACCGAACGATTTCCCCACCAGGGCCAGCCGGCCGTGCCGCGACAGCAGTTTTTCGAACAACTTAGCGGATATACCGCGCACCAGAAAGTCCACGTCTTCATGAGAGTGCTCGACACCCAAGAGCTCGTCTCGCACTGCCCCCCCGACCCGGTACAGCTCACCGTGTTCGATCACCGCCTTCTGCCATTTTTCTAGCTTCATTAGTTTATAGGTTGGCGGCCGCATCACACCGTCTACGTGTCTGCGTTTTGGGTATTTGATGTATCTATACGGTATATGTTCTATGACTTGAGCTTCTGTCTGAGCTTGGCCGGCTTGCACAGCCAGGCCACAAAACCAAAGAGGGCGAGCAGGTACGTACCCGCGAGCATAAACAAGAGAGAGAAACCAAGCGCCTGCGTACTGCTGACGCCTATGATGGAGAACAAATAGATTACGGCCGCATCCCTCGTCCCCAAACCGGCGATTGATATAGGTAGGATTTCAACCAGCGTCATGACCGGCAACATCAAGCACAGATATCGAAACGGCACATTGATGTCCATGATATCTGCCACCGTGTAGGCCAGTAGCGCCACTCCCACCCAGAAAAGCAACGTAAAACCAAAACCAAGCAGCGTTTTTTTCCATTGTCGTATATAGATGGCCAGCGAGTCGTAGAAACTATCGAAGTGGGCACCCAGCTCTTCTTGGTACTTCGCTGGTATCAATACCCGGAACAGCGGTCCCCCCAGCCTCCTCACCAGCTCGCGATGAAATCCAAGATAAATGAGGCCAAACATGATCACCGTCCCGACCACCACCACCCAGGCCGACGGCAGATCTATATAATAGTACGAAAAGAAAAACACTGCCACCACACCCAGCACCAGCATGGTGATCAGATCCATCAGGCGGTCGATCACCACGGTCAGAAAACTCTCCGCCAGACTGCGGTCTGAGTCGCGGCTCAGATAGTACGCGCGAAGCGCATCACCCACCTTGGCCGGTGTCACCGACGCCGCAAAAAAGCCGATCGACCACACCACCGAGCTGCGCCACAGCGAATAGCGGATGCCGATGAGCCCCATCACGTACTGCCACCGCAATCCCCTCATTAATAGTATAAACAATGTGAACACAGGAAAAGTCAAAAGCTTCTTGGCCTCGACATGGCGAAAGGTGTCAATCAGGTTGTTAACGCCGATGCCGCGGATGATCCAGGCAAAGATGGCCACGCCAATAAGCGGCAAAAGCAGCGAAATCCAGCGCTTCATGGCGCGCACCCGCCCTTGGGCCGTCCAACGCACCCGTCTCGGAATCTCAAGATGGACAACGACATGCCGGATATACTACACCAATTGTCCGCCCGCGCTCACGCGAATTCTCGCCCGGCATAAGGGCCTTGCATTTCCCTAAATAGACTCTTATAATACTCTGACTAGGCTCTTATAGGGCTCCAGGTAGAGCCGACGAACGGAGTGCCCGATGAATGACAAGGTGACCATCAAGATCCCCAGACGGCTGTATGCCAAAATACAGCAGCTCATTACTGATTCGGGGTTCAACTCGGCGACCGATTTTATCGTCTATGTGCTTCGCGACGTACTGAGCGAGAAGCCGGACGACAGCTCGAGCGAGTTCTCCGCCGAAGAGCTAAAAGCCCTAAAGCAAAAGCTTCGCAACCTGGGCTATCTCGACTAATACCCTCGACCCAGATTGGGGTCTTTGTCGATCGCTGGGGATGACCACGCAATCACAATCCGGAGTACACAATGATACGAGCACATGGTGGTCGGTTGATCAACCGTATGGCAGAGGAAGCGCAGCGTCAGGCGCTGCTCGATGAAGCGGCAAACTTGCCGGCGCTGGTCGTCAACCGGCGCGAGCTATCCGATGTTGGCATGATCGCCAATGGTGCGATGAGTCCGTTGGAAGGCTTCATGACCCAGGAGGAATACTCGAGCGTCCTGGAGCGGCGCCGGCTGCCGCTCGGTGTAGCATGGACCCTGCCGGTCACGCTGTCGGTAAAAGATGAGAAGATCGCGCGTACGCACCCTCCCTTTCGCGCAGCCCTAAAGGATAAAGCGGGTCATATCCTCGGTGTGATGGATGTGTCGGACATTTTCCGCTTCGACAAGAAAAAAGAAGCCGAGGCCGTGCTCTTGACCAACGATGACGCCCACCCCGGCGTCAAATATTTGCAGGGCATCGGCGATACCTATGCGGGAGGTCGCATCACGCTACTCGAGGGGATCGTGGAAGATGACCGCTTCGCCAACTACATGCTCGACCCCAAGGAGTGCCGCGTTCTTTTTAAGGCCAAGGGGTGGGAGCGCGTGGTCGCCTTTCAGACGCGCAACCCCATTCATCGCGCACACGAGTATCTGCAGAAATGCGCGCTGGAAGCGGTCGATGGTCTGCTCATCCACCCCGTGATGGGCGAGACCAAGTCCGACGATATCCCCGCCGATGTGCGGCTGCAGTGTTATGTGGCCATGATGAACCATTATTTTCCCAAGGATCGGGTGGCGTTATCGATTCTGCCGGCAGCGATGCGCTATGCCGGTCCGCGCGAAGCAATATTTCACGCCATCGTGCGCCAGAACTACGGGTGCACGCACTTTATCGTCGGTCGCGACCACGCCGGTGTCGGCTCGTACTATGGCACCTACGATGCGCAGCGCATCTTTGATGATTTCGAGCCGGGTGAGCTCGCGATCACGCCCATCTTTTTTGACCACGCCTTCTATTGCAAGAAATGTCATGGCATGGCATCGCACAAGACCTGTGCGCACGACAAGAGCGAACGCGTGTTTTTGAGCGGTACCAAGGTGCGCGAGATTCTGCAATCCGGCGAAGAGCTCCCCGTCGAGTTCAGCCGCCGCGAAGTCGCGCATATCTTGGAGCAACACTATTCTCAGCAAGTCGACGGCAGCTAGATCCCGCCGGCAAACCAAACGCAAGGTGGTGAAGGGACAATGAGCAATCGACTCGTGGTCATCGGCCTGGACTGCGTGACCCCTCAGCTCCTCTATGGAGACTGGCTCGAGGAAATGCCCCATATTCGCCGGCTCATGAGCGGTGGCTATTCGGGCAACCTCATCTCGACCATTCCCCCGATCACCGTCCCCGCATGGATGTCGATGATGACATCGCATGACCCGGGAATGCTCGGTTGCTACGGGTTTCGCAACCGCAAGAGCTACGAATACGAGGACCTCTATATCACCAACTCCAATCACATCGAAGCCAAGACGGTATGGAACCACCTCTCGCGCCATCGCCTGCGTTCGATCCTGCTGGGCGTGCCGCTGACCTACCCTCCCAAACCCTTGAACGGGATTCTGGTATCCAGCTTTCTCGCGCCGGGCAAAGACGTCGACTTCACCTACCCGCCCGAGTACAAGGCGACCTTGGAAGAAGTGGTGGGGGGTGACTACATCATCGATGTCAAAAACTTTCGCACCACCCACAAAGAGCGCTTACGCGACCAGATCTACGCCATGACCGAACGTCGCTTCAAGGCGTACCGCCACATGCTCACCACCGAGGACTGGGACTTTGCCATGATGGTCGAGATGGGACCGGATCGCATCCATCACGGGTTCTGGCGCTACGGCGACAGCGAGCACCGTCTCTACGAGCAAGGCAATCCCTACCAGGACGTAATCCACGACTACTATCTGTATCTGGATCAGGAGATCGGCCGTACGCTGGAGACTCTGCCCGATGATGTGTCGGTGATCGTGGTCTCGGATCACGGGGCCAAAGGCATGAAGGGCGGCATTTGCATAAACGAGTTTCTTATAAAGAACGATTTTCTCAAGCTAAAGAGCTACCCCAAGGAGCCCACGCGACTTCGCCCGCACATGATCGATTGGCCCAAGACCAAGGTATGGGGCGAAGGCGGTTACTACGCCCGCATGTTTATGAATGTCGAGGACCGCGAGCCACAGGGCACCATCCCTTCTCGTGAGTACGATTCGTTCAGGCGCGATCTAAAGCAGATGATCCAGTCGATCCCCGATTCGCACGGAGAGCCCATCGGCACCAAAGTCTTTCTCCCCGAAGAGGTCTACCGCAAATGCAAGAACATCCCGCCGGACTTGATCGTTTATCTGGGCGATCTCGACTGGCGCAGCGCGGGCACCGTGGGCCACCGCAAGATTCATATCTTTGAAAACGACACCGGGCCGGATGATGCCAACCACGCGCAAGAGGGCATCTTTATCTGGCACAACCACCCCAAGCTGGGTACTGGCGGCGACAACAAGGTGTCGATCTATGATGTGGCGCCGTCGATCCTCGATTTTTATTCGATACCGATACCCGACGAAATGGTCGGTACACCACTTCACCATGCGTAAGGAGGCATCATGAAGGGGTTCACATTGTGGTTCACCGGACTCCCCTGTTCGGGCAAGTCCACGCTGGCACGAAAGGTCGAGGAGACCCTTTTGGAGCGCGGCGTCAATGTCGAGGTGCTCGATGGCGACGAAGTCAGAGAGAACCTGAGTAAGGGCCTGGGCTTCTCGAAAGAGGACCGGGACACCAACATCCGGCGTATCGGTTATGTGTGCAAGCTGCTGTCGCGCAATGGTGGCGTCGCCGTAGCGGCGGCCATCTCGCCTTACAAAGCCATTCGCGATGAAATCCGCGAACAGCACCAACGTTTTGTCGAAGTTTATGTCAAGGCGCCCATCGATGTGTTGAAGGACCGCGACGTCAAGGGCATGTACAAGAGAGCGCTGGCCGGTGAGATCAAGCACTTTACTGGTGTCTCGGATCCCTACGAGGAACCGGATAAGCCCGAGATCATCGTCGAGACCGATAAGGAAACGGTCGATGAAAGCACGCACAAGATCATCCGCACCCTGGAGCTCATGACCTATATCCCCGGCGTCGATGCAGAGAGCGAGTACTCGGATGAGGAAGAAGAGAAGATAAAGAGGCGGCTAAAGGACCTGGGATATATCTAGTCTCGAGGGCCCGCGGTGCGGGCGCCGTCTTGACGGTGCCCCCCGCGTTGGTCACGTGATGGAGGTGCCCGCCCACGAGGCGCCTTCCGCCGCGGATCGGAATCGATGGCGTTCAAACTCTTCAAGCGCGATAAGAAGAAAGCCTGTGTCGTGGGCCTCGATGGGGTTCCGCATTCGCTCCTCACTTCGCTTATACAACAGGGTGTCATGCCCAACACCCAACGCATCGTGCAGTGCGGTGTGCTGCGTTCGATGACGGTGACGCTGCCCGAGATCTCATCGGTCAGCTGGTCCACGTTTATGACCGCCAAGAATCCCGGCGAGCACGGCATCTTTGGGTTTACCGATCTCAAAGAACACAGCTACGAGCTCCGCTTCCCGTCGTTTCGCGATCTCAAAACTGACACCATCTGGGATCGTCTGGGCCGGGCCGGGTTACAAAGCATAGTCATCAATCAACCCTCGACCTATCCGGCGCGCGAGATCCCCGGTGTGCTGATCGCGGGCTTTGTGGCCATCGATCTAATGAGGGCGGTCTATCCGCGCAAGTACATGGCCCTGCTCACCCGGTGTGGCTACCAAGTGGATATCGATACCGCCGCCTGCCGCGATAACCCCCGGCAGCTCTTTAGCGAACTCGCATCGCTCCTCGAGTGCAGGCAGACGGTCACAGATGAGCTGTGGAAGAAGGAAGACTGGCACCTGATGGAAGTGGTGATAACGGGTACCGACCGCTTGCACCATTTTGCCTGGGATGCCTACGAGGATGCCGCACATCCGCATCATGGCGACTTTCTCGATTATTACCGGCAGGTCGATGCCTTTATCGGTCACATCCACGACCGGTTTGTCGCTGACGGCGGTAACGACAACTTCTTCTTGCTCTCCGATCACGGCTTCTGCGGGACCCAACTGGAGGTCTATATCAACACCCTTCTAGAAGAAAACGGGTTCCTAAGTTTTGAAGGCGATGAAGGGCTCGAGTCCATAAGCGCCGACTCACGCGCATTCGCCCTGGACCCGGCCCGCATCTACATCCACCGCAAGGACCGGTACCCGCGGGGCGGCGTCGACGAGAGCGATGTGCCCTCGATCAAGCGTGCGCTCACATCGATGTTCGAAGCAGTTACCCATGATAGTACGGGTGACAAGATCGTACGCCGGGTCTTCGATGGCGGCGAGGTCTACTCGGGACCGCACGCGCACCAGGGACCCGATCTACTGCTCATCCCCAAGAACGGCTACGACCTGAAGGGGCGCGTGGGGGCAAAGACCGTCGTCGGCGAGCGCCGGCTGCAGGGGATGCACACGTGGGACGATGCGTTTTTTTATTCGGGTCGTCAGGACTTGTTGTCGGCGACCGAGGAGCTCACCATCTTCGATGTGCCGGGCAAAGTCCTGAGGAGTCTCGATGTCGATGCGTAGGGGTGTAGCGATTCTAACCCGCGTGAATATTTACGGCGCCTTGAGACACGGTGTGGCCTGGGCGGGTGTCGCGCGGCTATTCGTCATGTGTGCGGTGTTATGCGTGCTGGTTCTGGCGCCCGCCACCTCGCACGCCTATGTCGGACCCGGCGCCGGTTTTGCGCTGATCTCGTCTTTTCTCACCCTGATCATCGCTTTTTTTACCGCCTTTTTTGCCTTGTTTACGCTACCGGTGCGTATGCTGTGGCGTTTTTTGCGCCGCAAAAGACCGCAGCACAAGGCTCGCATAAAGAAAATCATCATTCTGGGTCTCGATGGGCTCGACCCCCTGATCTGCGAACAACTGATGAAGAAGGGACAGCTCCCGCACTTTGCAAAACTCAAACAGCGTGGCACCTACAAGCGGCTTGCCACGTCGAATCCGGCCATGTCCCCCGTCGCCTGGTCGACCTTTGCCACCGGATCCGACGCCTCGCACCACGGCATTTTTGACTTCTTGACACGCGACCGGCGCACCTACCTCCCCACACTGTCCTCGAGCCGGGTCTATGGCGAGTCCAAGTTTTTTAAGCTGGGCCCGTTGCGCATGCCGTATAAGAGGGGCGGCGTGAGGTTTCTACGCAAGAGCGTGAGCTTCTGGAAGATCTTGAGCGACTACGGCATCTTTAGCACCGTGCTTCGGGTGCCCATCACCTTTCCCCCGGAGAAGATAAACGGGCTCCTACTCGCGGGGATGGATGTGCCCGACCTGCGCGGGACCATGGGCAGCTTTACCTT
>Ga0224512_10003285_pt1 | contig 14310 bp, 11 predicted proteins | sample SF_May12_sed_USG_4_FD_169103 | JGI IMG/M metagenome (GOLD analysis project Ga0224512, IMG submission 169103) | Sediment microbial communities from San Francisco Bay, California, United States - SF_May12_sed_USGS_13 | ecosystem: Environmental > Aquatic > Marine > Sediment | place: USA...
TCCGATCTCGTCACGCCGTCGTAGGTGCCCCTCGTCGCCACGTGGGTGACGTACGAGAGTCCGGGCGGAAGCGGGTCCGACACCTGAACGCCGGTGGCGTCGTCGGGTCCGTTGTTCGTGAGCGAGAGGGTGAACGTCACCGACTCGCCCTCCTTGGGCGCCGCGTTGTCCACGGTCGTCGCCAGCGCCAGGTCGGTCGTGGGCATGACCGGGGCGTCGCGAAACGCCAACCAGTAGTAGCCCGCCAGCGCGGCATTGACCTCGCTGTCCGCGCCCACCTGGAATCCGTCCGGCCGCATCGCCCGGATGCCGTCGACGAAGTAGTTGCCCGGCCCGGCGAACGCCGTTACGTCGTTCGACCAGGAGCTGGAGCGAAACACGGACGCACCGAACCAACTGTTGCGCTTGACCAGCGCCCAGTCGGGCTGGAAGCCCGCGCCCGTGATGTCGCGCGGTCCCGCGCCCGTGCCGGTGTAGGACGCGCCCGCGGCGGTGGCGGCGCTCGTGTTGAGGGCCAGGTAATGGTACGTGTCCCCCCCCGAACCATTGGTCTCGTCGCCATTCCCGACGACGAAACCGTCGAGGGCGAAGTCCTGGACCAGATTCGAGAGGGGGTCGCTGTAGACGAAGGTGAAGCTCTGGTCAGAGGGCTGCGCCGCGAAGCGCTGGACGGCGCGGAAGGCGTTCTCGTTGAAGACGAGCACATATCCCGGGAGGAACCCGAGTCCGCCGATCGGGCGGTCGTCGGCGCCGTCGCCGGGGTACGAGCCCACCACCAGCTCCCCGGGTGCCGCCCGGAGCGCGACCCAGTCGTAGCGCACGCTGGACCAGTTGACCTCGGCGGCGGTGCCCACGGTGAACCCGTCCGCGTCCAGCGAGAGGATGCGCCCGCTGTAGACCGCCGTGGCGTTGCCGAGGGGCTTGGACAGGTTGCCGGGCAGGGTCGCGGTCTTGATCACCGAGGTCAGCCCGTTCGTGCCCTTGACGATCACCACGTCGGGCTGGAAGCCGGCGCCGGCGATGGCCCGGTTGACGCCGGTGCCGTTGTACCAGCCTGTCGCCACCTGCATGGCCGGCCACGCGTCGAGCGTGGTTACCATCAAGAGCGGCTCCGCGCCCACGACGCCCATCTCGCGCGAGGCGACCTTCGAGAGCTCGCCCGTCGAGCTGGCGACGAGCGCCAGGCCCTGGTTCGGATGCACCACGTCGCTCCACTCCTGGGCGAGCGTGGTCACGTCGGCGAAGACGTGGCCGTGGGTGGCGGTCTGCGCCGTCCCGTACACGGTGCCGGCGTCGTAGTCGAGACCGGTGTCGGCCCACGTGGCCGTCGCCTCGTCCCAGACGTCGGTGGCGCGATAGATGCGGATGGGCAGGCCGGTGGGGTCGTTATCGGTGACGGTCAGCTGGAGCGTGGCGCCGGCGATGGTCGCCCCCGCGGGCACGCTGGAAAAATCGAAGTGCAAAAACGCGTGACAGCGCGCGCCCGGCGCGGTCTCGACGAAAAGCTCGGGGTCGGCGCCGTGGACCTCTGCCGGCGCCTGCTCCTTGAGCCAGGTGTCGGCCTCCGCCTTGAGGAAATAGACTTCTCCAAGCGCGGCGGCGGGGGCGAGCAGGAGCCCCATCGCCAGGATGCACGATGCGGTGGGCAGGCGTTTGCGGTATCGCGAGGGCATGGGGTGCACGGCCGGCGGGCGGGCGCAGGCTGAGAACGCAACCTGTTGATCTATATTGCGTTCCGTAGACAGCCCGCGGCACCGGCGCGGCGGCCGAGGGACGGGCTGCAATCGCTATGCCACGGGGGGAAGCGCGGGGCCCTCGCGGGGCCGGGAAGGAGGGGGGTTACCCGCGGCGGATCTCGTCGGCGAGCTTCTCGAAGGCGGCGCTGGAAGTGGCGAGCATGTCCTTGTGCAGGCTGCGCCCGTGGCTGTCCATCGTCACGACCGCCGGGAAGCCGTCGACGCGTACCACCCAGAACGCCTCGGGCAGCCCGAACGCCTCGGCCTTGTACACGTCGAGTACCTCGACGATGTGCGCGGCCAAGAGGCTGGCCGCGCCGCCGACGGCGTGGAGGTAAACGGCCGTGGCCTTCTGGCACGCGGCCAGCGTCTTCTCGCCCATGCCACCCTTGCCGATCACGCCGCGCACGCCGAAGTGCTCGATGACGGGACCCTGGTAGGGCTCTTCGCGCGTGCTCGTGGTGGGGCCGGCGGCGACCATGTGCCACTTGCCCTTCTCGTCCTGGCTCACGACCGGGCCGCAGTGGTAGATCATGCCGTCCTTGAGGAGCGGGTAGAGCTTGTCGGCGAGCGGCTTCTCTTCCGGCGGCAGCGGGCCGCGCACGTAGTTCTCGACCAGGTACTTGTGCGCCGCGTCGCGCGCGGTGACGAGTACGCCGGAGATCGACACCAGGTCGCCCACGCGCAGCTTCGCGATCTCGGCCGCGCTCACCGGAAGCTCGATCTTATTCAATGGCCATCTCTCCGTTACGAATCCACATGTCGCGGCGCCGGCACTCCCAGCACATGTAGGAGACCGACACGAAGAAGGATGCGGGCAGACGGTTCGCCGCCGTCGCCTTGACCGCCAGCGTGGTGGTCTTGCCGCCGAAGCCCATGGGGCCGATGCCGAGCCGGTTGGCCTTGTCCATCAGGCGCGCCTCCAGAGCGGCGAGCTCGGCGTCGGGGTTCAGGTCGTCGAGCTTGCGGAAATGCTGCTGCTTGGCCGCGGAGAGGGAAGCGGCGCGATCCCCCCCGATGCACACGCCGATCACGCCCGGGCCGCAGCCCTTGCCCTGCGCCTGGTTGATGGCGTCGAGCACGGCCACCTCCACGCCCTTGAGGTCTCGTCCGGCGCTCAGGCGAGCGTCGGGCAGGCTGTACTGCGCGCCCACGTTCTCGCAGCCGCCGCCCTTGAGCATCACGCGCACCCAGATCTCGTCGCGGTCCCACTCCTCGAAGTGCAGGTAGGGGTGACCCGGGCCGAGGTTGTCGCCGGTGTTCTTGTCGGTGACGGAGTCGACGGAGTTGGGGCGCAGGTAGCTCTTCTCGGTGGCGATGGCGACGGCCTCGCGGATCTCGACCGCCATCTCGCGCGTGGATACGCCGAGCGGGTGATAGACGAGGAACACGTTCGTCCCCGTGTCCTGGCACAGCGGCGTCGACTTCTCGCGCGCGATCTCGACGTTGCGCAGGATGCTCACCAGGACGCTGTGGGCCGGCGAGCGGGCTTCCTCGCGTTCTCGCGCGGCCTCGAGGCTGGCGACGACATCCTCGGGAAGGTCGGTGGAAGCGCGGCGCAGCAACTCCACCACCCAATCCCGGAACTTCGGGTACCGCTTCATGCGGCGATGCTACACCCGCGCGCGCGCGCTGTCAACGCGAGCGCGACGGGATGGAGAAGCGTGCGAGTGGAAAACGGACGGTTACGGTGCGAGACGCGCCGCGAGCAGGGTGGGCTCGATGGTCTCCTTGCCGTCGCGCAAGCGCTCGTAGTAGCGCCGGCGCCCCTCCAGCACCCAGTCGTAGAGGAACTCCTTGTGCCAGTAGCGGGCCGCCTCCCGGTAGCGCTCCTCCGCGGCCGCGTAGGCGCCGTGCAGGCCGTGGATCTCGCCCGCGCGCGCGGCGGCGATCATGAGGAACGCCTCGTCCCAGCGGGCCGCGCCGGCGGCCAGCGCGCGCTCGTAGGCGGCCAGCGCCTCGTCGACGGCGCCCTGTGCGAGGAGCGCCTCGCCCAGATAGAAGAGGTCGGCCGCCGAGGGTTCGTCCTTGCCGTGCACATCGGAGACGATGCGTGCGATCGCCTCGGCGTTGCGCGCGTAGATCTTCCAGGAGCCCTCCGGTCCCAGTCCGCCGGCGCGCTCCCCGCGCGCGAGCGCCTCGATCATGCCGCGCGCCTCGCCGTGCAGGTACTCCCAGCGCGGCTCTTCGGTGACGGCGAGGAACAGCGCGCGCGCGCGCTCGAATTCGCCGCGCGCCGCCGCCATGCGTCCCAGCTCGAAGCGAGCGTAGCCGGCCGCCCAGTCCGGGTGCTCGGGCGCCTCCTCGATGATCGTCTCGAAGCGCGACTTGGCGCGTCGGGGGTGATAGAAGCGGTCGTCGTACGCGCGCATGAAGCGGATGAGCGTGAGCGTCGCCCAATCGACCTCTCCGCCGTGGAGCAAGGCGATGCGCTCTACGGAGTCGTCCAGAGCGATCTCGTCTTCCAGCACGTGCAACGGGACGAGCGGAAGCATGATGGCGTCCGGGCGCAGGAAGGTGGCGTGGTCGGGGTAGTCGCGGCGCAGCGCGGCGAAGCCGTGGAGGCCGTCCTCGTAGTGGCCTTCGAAGCCCAGGTACACGGAGTAGAGAATGAGGTTGTTGTCCACCTCCAGCAGGCTGTTCCAGCCGCGCGCCAGCTCCATCATCTCCAGCCCGCGATCGCGGTCGCCGCCGGGCAGGAACAGGAGCTTGGATAGGAACTTGTACGCGGCGGGCAGCGTGTCGGCAAAGTAGAGAAAAGCGCCCATGATGCTATTGGCCACGGGGTCGAGCGGCTCTTGCTCGAGGTACCACTCGAGGTCCTGCTCGCCCTTCTTGGCCAGGCGCCCGGCCGGCCAGAACGAGCGCTCGAAGGTGCGCACGTGCGAGGAGAACATGAACGCCCAGCCGCGGTAGAGCCGCAGCCGGGGGTCTTTATCGCCGGCCTCGATGCGCTCGCTGCAGGTGGCGATCACGTGGTCGAGATCGTCGTAGAGCGGGGCGGCCAAAGTGCTCACGTCGTCTTTCTTCTCGTCGTCGACGGGTAGGCGCTCGCGGTACAGGCGCGCGCGCAGGAGGTGGAAGAGCGGTTCGCCGCCGTAGTGCGCGGCGAGCGAGTCCACGTGGGCGAGGGCGGAGGTCGTCCGCCCGGAAAACAACCACTGCATCGCGCGGCGCGCTTCCCGCTCGGGAATGTCGGCCGGCGCCGGCGTCGGGCGCGCGCCGGCGCGGCCGGCGAGGCGGGGCGCGCCGGCACCGAGGCCGAGCACGGCCAGAGCCGTAAGTGCAATGAATATAGTGCGATACATGTTTCGGCTGGTCATTCCGTGGGCTCGAGACGCGTTCCTATTATGCACGATGCCGCTCGGCGCGCAAGCGCCAAGCTGATTCTCCAAGGCGCCGCCCCGGCTGGCACCCTTGTTGCAACCACGGTACCGAAATCTCCGCTCCCAGACACTATGGACCGAATTGCCGAGCAGAATACCAACGTAGCCGGGTCGAGCGAAGAGCATGCCGCCCAGGTCGAGCGCGTTGAGCAAGTGCTCAAGTCGCTCACCAAGCTCATCCACGGTAAAAAGCTCTACGCGGAGAACAATCCGCGTCTGCAGCAGTTCCGGGAGGAGTTTCACGATGCGCTGGCCCGCTTCTTCAAGTTCGAGGAGCCGCTGGTCCTCACCATCGATCAGTACGTGGTCCGTTTCGGTGACGTCGTGGTCTACGAGAACGAGCGGCGCGAAGAGAGCATCGCCTTTCTGTTGCACAAGGACGGGGTGGGCGAGCTGTCGATCAGCGCGGGCGCGATCGGCGACGAGACCGACCAGTTGGTGGAGATCCTCACCGACGAGTACCACAGCCACGGCTCCGAGGAGGACGTGGTCACGCGCTTCTGGAACGCGGACTTCGCCTGCATCGGCTACCGCGTGCTCGACGACTACCTGTCGGCGGAATACGGGCAGCTCACGCGTCCGAGCGCCGAGCCCATCGCCGAGGCAAGCGACCACGCCGAGCTGCTGCCCACGCTGGCCGACAAGGGCCGCGTGATCGTCTCGCAGTCCGACACCATCGAATCCATCGACGGTTACCTCAAGAAGCTGATCCTGCGCACGTGCACCGCGTCGGACCCGGGCGAGCGGGAAACCTACTTCCAGGACATGGTGGGGTCGTTCTTCTCGGTTAGCAACGAGGAGATGATGCTCTATCAGCAGGAGCTCGCCCAGGAGACGCGCTCGGACGGACTGGCCGTGTTCGCGCAATCCATCATGGTGTTCACGCTTCTGCAGGAGAACCCGTCGGCGGTGCGCGACATCTCCGGCGTGCTGACGCGGATGGTCGACTTTGCGGCCGAAGAGCGCGAGCCCGGCACGCTGGCGCGGCTGCTCGAACTGGTGCGTGAGTTCCGCGCGTCGGGCAAGCTCCCCGACGAGATCGACGGTGTGTGCGCCAAGCTCGAATTGCGGCTCATGGAGCGCGGGCTCGTCGAAGCCCTGGGCGAGAAGCTCCAGCAGTGGGGGCCGGCCGCCGAGGATATCCTGCGCTACCTGCGGGCGGTGGGCCGCCGCGCGGTGGATCCGCTCCTGCGCGTCCTCCACCACGTGGCGGGGAAGAAGCTCCACCAGGCGGTCTGCGACGTGCTCGTCGCCGTGGACGGCGACGACATCGAGCACCTGATCGAGCGGCTGGACATCGATCAGCCCCAAGTGGCTTTCGACGCCGTCTACCTGGCGTCGCAGGCGCGGACGTCGCGCCCGGTCGCCCGCATCCAGGAGATGCTCTTCTACCCCGACCGGCAGGTCAAAGAGGAAGTCGTGGCGCTCCTGTCGCGCTACGACGATCCCATCGTAATGGAACTCCTGCTGGGCGCGATTGGCGATGAGGACAAGCACGTGCGCTGTCGCGCCATGGAGGCCGCAGCGGCGCGCGGCGACGAGCGCGTACGCGAGCGTCTCACCGAGGTAGCCTTCGGCAAGGAGCTGGCCTCGCGCGACGGCGACGAGCAGGAGATCATTTTCAAGACGCTGGGCATGGTCGGCGACGCCGGAACCGTCGAGCACCTGCAGCGCTTCGTCGAGAAGAAGGGGTTGCTGCAATTCGGTAAGGGCCGGGAGAACAAGGCCCTCGCGGTGCGCGCACTCGAGCACATCGCAGATCCGGCCGCGCTGGAGATGCTGAGCGCGCTGTCGGGCGACACCAACACGCTGGTACAGACGCGCGCGAAGCGCGCGCACGCGGTCCTCAAGGCGCGCCTGGCCGCGGGGGATGACAAGGAGACCGAATCTTGAGGGACAAGCTGGGCAGCAGCGACACTACCACCGCCACTTCCTCCACCACGATCATGGAGCCGGCGCCGCCATCGGAGCGCACACCCGAAGACGTCGCCTTCCTCAAAGGCGCGGCCCTCACGCTGGTGACGCATTTGTTCTCGGCGAGCAAGACCGTGCGCCTCTATGACATGAACAACCGGGCGGCGCAAAAGGCTCTGGCCGAGCTCGGCGCCGACATCGCCGCACTGCACGAGCGCGAGGGCCGTGCGTCCGTGCGTGTGTCGAGCGACCTGCTCCTGATCAACGAATTCAGGCCTTCCGTCGATCCCCAGCACTACGGGCCGTTCGAATACGTGGCCACGGAGATGAAGAAGCGGGAGATCGACAGCATCGAGTTTTCCAGCGAAGTCACGGCGGAGCAGCTCGGGACCTTCCTCAAGATCCTCGATTCGGTCGATGCGGTGGAGACGGCTTACGACACCGTGCAACAGCATCTTGCCAAAGCGTCGATCACGACCATCACGGCCACGCGCGCAGGAGAGCACGAGACCGTGCTCACCGACCCGCACGAGGAGCCCGATGCCCGTCAGGAAAGCAATCGCGTGTACTTCCGCACGGTGGCCCTGGTGGGAGACATTCTGCGTACCATCGAGGAAAAGCACATCCTGCAGGTGAAAAAGGCCAAGCGGCTCACGCAGCAGATGGTGGACATCATCCGCACCGACGAGTCTATGCTCGTGGGGCTGGCGAGCATCAAGAACTTCGACGCCTATACGTTCGCGCACTCGGTGAACGTCTGCATCCTGTCGATGCTCATCGGCGACCGCATGGGCCTGGATAAAAGCGATATCGCCCGGCTGGGAGTGACGGGACTGTTCCACGACATCGGAAAGACCTACATCCCGTCCTCGATCCTCAACTCGACGGGCAAGTTGTCACCGCGGGAGTGGGAGCTGATGAAGTACCACACCTTCTTCGGCGTCAAGGAGCTTTCGCGTATCCGCTCCCTGCGCGACGCCATCGATCCCATGTTCGTCGCGCTCCAGCACCACGTCCACCTGAGCAACAACGGCTACCCGTTGCGCCCCGGCGGATGGAAGCTCAGGCTGTTCAGTCGCGTCGTCACCGTCGCGGACTACTACGACGCCATGACGGCGTACCGCGCGTACCAGAAGGAGCCCGTCACGCCGGACAAGGCGCTGCGCTTCATTCTGGAGAAGAGCGGAGACATCTTCGATCCCTTCATCGCCAAGGTGTTCATCCAGGCCATGGGCCTGTTTCCCATCGGGTCGATCGTGGAGCTGGATACGGGAGAGACGGCCGTGGTGGTGCGCCAGAACCCGGATCCCCGCTTCATTCACCGCCCGACCGTCGAGATCGTCGATGAGAAGGCCGGGATCACCGCCGACCGGGAGCTCGTCGATCTGACCGAGCGCGCGTCGGGCGACGGCAAGTTCCGGCGAATGGTCGTCCGCACGATACATGACTCCGAGATCGCGCTGGACAAGCGGCCGTTGTTCGTCGTGGCCTGATTCGGCCACGCGCCGCGTCGCGCTACGCTTCTAGTACTTGGCGACGGTAGGATCGACTTCGTCCGACCAGGCGTGGATCCCGCCGCGCAGATTCCACACCCGCGAGAAACCCGCACGCCGCAGGAACTCGACCACCTGACCCGAGCGCGCACCGGTCCGGCAGTAGACGACGATGTCGCGCGCCGAGTCCAGCTCGCTCGCTCGCGCCGGGATCTGGCGCATGGGAATGAGCGCGCCGCCGATGTGGCAGATGTCGCGCTCGTGCGGCTCGCGCACGTCGAGCACGAACACCTCGTCACCGGCGTCGAGCCAACGTTTGAGCTCGGTCACCGTGATCGCGGGAACGGTCGGTGAACTCTCGCCCTCCTCGACGCGCACGCCGCAGAACTCCGCGTAGTCGATCAGTCGATGGATGGTGCGGCGCTCGCCGCAGAGGGGACAGTCGGGGTCGCGCCGCAGCTTGAGTTCGCGGAACGACATGCCCAGGGCGTCGAACAGGAGCAGGCGGCCGCTCAGGCTCGCGCCCTTGCCCAGGATCAGCTTGATGGTCTCGTTGGCCTGGATGGCGCCGACGATCCCCGGCAGCACGCCCAACACGCCGCCCTCCGCGCAGCTCGGCACCAGACCCGGCGGCGGCGGCTCGGGGTAGAGGCACCGGTAGCAGGGTCCGTCGTTCAGCGCGAAAACCGTCGCCTGCCCCTCGAAGCGGAAGATGCTGGCGTAGACGTTGGGCTTGCCCTGAAGCACGCAAGCGTCGTTGACGAGGTAGCGCGTAGGGAAGTTGTCGGTGCCGTCGGCGACGATATCGTAGCCGGCGATGATCTCCATGGCGTTGTCGCTGGTCAGGCGCACGTCGTGGCGGACGATATCGACCTCGGGGTTGAGGTCGTGCAGCCGCTCGTACGCGGCTTCGAGCTTGGGCCGGCCCACGTCGCGCGTTCCGAACGTCACCTGCCGCTGCAGGTTGGTGTAGTCGACCACGTCGAAGTCCACCAGCCCGATGCGTCCTACGCCGGCGGCGGCGAGGTAGAGGCCGAGCGGCGCGCCCAGACCGCCGGTCCCCACCAGCAGCACGCTGGCCGCCTTGAGCCTGTGCTGACCCGCGAGGGCGACTTCCGGCATGATGAGGTGCCGGCTGTAGCGCAGCAGCTCCGCGGCCGAGAGGCCGAGCCCGGCCGGGGCGTCCGCGCCGGGCGCGCCTCCGGCGATCGAGGGCACGATGCTCACCACGTCGCCTTCGGCGAGCTCGGTGCCGTCGCGGCGCATATAACGCACGTCCTCCTCGTTGACGTAGACGTTGACGAAGCTCCGCAGACGGCCCTCGTCCGTATAGAGGTGCCGGCGCAGGTCGGGGTAGCGCGCCACCAGCGCCGCCAGAATCTCACCCACGGTGCGCCCCTCGAGCGCGACGGCGTCGCGTCCCTCGGTGAACTGCCTAAGCGCGCTGGGAACCAGTATCCTCGTGGCCATGGTCGATCACTTCCTCGGAGAAGCCGCTGCGATCGTCGCGGAGCACCCAGCTGGTCATGCCCTCGCCGCGGCCGGCGCGCACCGAGACGATCAGGTAAGAATACCACGGTAGTGCGTGCTCGCGGTCGTAGTCGGACGGCTGCGGCGGGTGATCCGGGTGCGAATGGTAGAATCCCACGATGTCGAGCGCACGCACGCGGGCCTCGCGCTCGAGCGCTCGATACTCCGCGGCGGTGATGAGAAAGCGGCTCCGCGCGGCCGAGCCTTCACGGCGGTTGGGCACGGGCAGCGCCGCCGCCACCTCCCGCTCGCGCTCGTCGTCGCGTCCCAGGAGCGCGCCGCAGCATTCGTCGGGGTACGCCTGCTCGGCGTGCCGGCGGATCGCGTCCGCCAGGGAGGTCGTCATGCGCAGCGCCGACATTGTCTCACGCCTCCGCGTCATACTCCGCCTCGTCCCAGAAGCGCTCGCTGACGTAACGCGCGCCGGAGTCGGGGAAGATGGTGACGATCATGGCGCTGCGGCCGGCGGGGAGCCGCCGCGCCACCTCCAGGCAGCCGGCCAGCGCCGCGCCGGATGACACGCCGACGAAGAGCCCTTCCTCGTGCGCGAGCCGCTTCACCGCGCGGTAGGCATCCTCGGTGGAGACGGCGATGTCGTCGTCGGCCAGCGTGGGGTCGTAGATGGGCGGCGTCAGTGCACTGGCCATGTGCTTCATCCCCTCCATTCCGTGGAAGGGCGAGTCGGGCTGCACGGAGATGTTCTCGACTTCCGCGCCGATGCCGCGCAGCCCGCGGGCCGTGCCCACGAAGGAGCCGCCCGTTCCCAGCGCTGCGACGAAGTGCGAGACGCAGCCCGCCGTCTGCTCCCATATCTCCACCGCCGTGGTGTCGTAGTGCGCGCGCCAGTTCTCGTCGTTGGCGTACTGGTCGAGGTAGACGTAGCGGTCCGGCTCGGCGGCCGCCATCTCGCGCGCCCGCACGATGGCCCCGTCGGTGCCCAGCGACGGATCGGTTAGCTCGAGCCGCACGCCCAGCGCCTGGAGATGGCGACGGCGCTCGGGGCCCGCGTTGGCGGGGATGGCGAGGCAGACTTCGTGGTTGAGCACCGCGCCGATCATCGCGTACGCGATGCCGGTGTTGCCCGAGGTGGCGTCGAGGATCGTCTTTCCCGGCTGCAAACGCCCGTCGCGCAACGCGGCCTGCACCATGCGCAGCGCGGGGCGGTCCTTCACCGAACCGCCGGGGTTGAGCCACTCGGCCTTGGCGTAGATGGAGACGCCGGGCAGGTCGGCGTCGATGCGGGCGAGTCGCAACAGGGGCGTGCCGCCGATGCGCGAGAGGATCGACTCGCTCTCGGAGCCAGCGGCAAACCGGGGATCGTGAATCGCAGGACGGGCCATGACGGGACTATCTCGCACTATTTTAATGCGCTTTCAGGTCCGGAAAACCGGCGCCCGCGGAGCGCCGCTCCAGGTAATGATAGCATCCCGGGGCCCGGCCCGCAACTCCTTGGCGCGGTGACGCTTGGGATCGCGTCCCCGGGGCCGTCGCCCGCCGCCGCCGCCCGGGCGCTGCCCGACTCGGCGCGCGATTCGGTGGCGCGGTTCCTGCTGGCGGGGCGTCAGGGGCTGGAACCTGGCGGGCTCGTGGCGTATAATACTCTGGTAGCGGCGCCCCGGCGGCCCGGCTGCTGGGGGCGGCGCTGCAACTTTCTTATACCCAGCCACTTAGCGTCCGGGCGATTCCTGCCGGACACTGATGATCCACCGAGGAGGAGGGTCTAACGTGATGAGAACCGCGCTCGTCTTGCTGCTGCTCACCGTTCTGGTCTGGCCGACGCTGGCGCAAGACCTCCAGCCGAAGATCGTGATCCCCCAGATTCGCCACGATTTGGGCGACATCTTCGAGCTGGAAAAGTACGAGTACGCCTTCGTCGTGCGCAACACCGGAAGGGCGGACCTGCTCATCGAGGAAGTCAAGCCTGGGTGAGGCTGCACGGTGGCCGAATTCGATAAGGTCATCCCTCCTGGTCAGGAGGGCAGAATCACCCTGGTAATCGAAGGCAACAAAGTCCACGGCTCGTTCTCCAAGTCGGCGACGGTCCGCAGCAATGATCCCGACCGTCCCGTCACGACGATCACGCTGGCCGGCAACGAAATCCCGTTCGTCAACGTCACCCCCGGCGAGCGCGTGTATCTGCAGGGGTCGTACGACGAGGCCGTCTCCAAGACGCTCACCCTCTCGTCGAACGAGAAGGACCTCGCCTTCGAGATTCAGAGCGTGGAGTCCAATCTCGACGACAAGATCACCTACGCGTACGGGCGGGGGGAGCATTCGGGCGAGTGGGTGGTCACGCTCAACAAGAACCCGAAGCTCCCCACGTTGAGCACCTACGGGACGCTGACGATCCACACCAACAGCAAGCAAGCGCCGGACAAGACCATCCAGGTCCAGGTGGTGACCAAGGGCACGATCACCGTGCAGCCTTCGATGATCAACTTTGGTCGCGTGCGCTTCGGGGCGGAAGGCCAGGACGGAGACGTTCTGAACAAGACCGTCACGCTCATTCGCTCGCGGGGCGAGTTCGCCATTCGTGACATAACGCTCAACAACGACCACTTCGAGGCGAAGCTTCTGGAGGAAGTTCCCGGTAAGCGCTACAAGATCGACGTCAAGTTCACCGCGCCCACCCGAACGAGGGCCGCGCAGGCGGAGAGCGGAGAGCTGATCATCTACACGGACGATCCCTCCGAGCCCCACGTGCGCGTGCAGCTCGTGGCGCGGGCGTTGTAAGGACCGCGTGGCCGGAACCGACAAAGCGGCGTGGTCCCCATCGGGAGGATAGCGAGAATGAAGAGAAACACCGGGATCCTGGCCTTGGCGGCCGCGGCGTGCCTTGCCGTGCTCGCGGTGGCGCAGAAGGGTGACGGCGCAGAGCGGGCCGGCGCCGCGGAAGCCTACGCGACCGTGACCGCAGAGGTGGAAGCGCTGACCGACGAGATCAGGCGGGCGCGCACGCAAGAGCGCAAGCTGCAGCTGATCGATGAGATCGAGTCCAAGCTGGTCACGTTCCGCAGCGACTACGCGGAAACGCCCGAGGCGGCGGACGCTGCCTTCCACCTGGGAATGATCAAGAGCAACCTCCAGGCGTACGAAGACGCAGTGAAACTCCTGTCGGAGTTCGTCGCCAAGGGGGGAGCGTCGGCGCCGCGCGACAAGGTCGCCTTCGCGCACTACTACCTGGCGGAGGCGCATAAGGGCCTGGGCGCGCTGGATGACGCGCGTAGCGAATACATGATCGTGCTCAACGAGTACAGCGACATAAACCCGCAGCTCACGCAGTTCACGCGGGCCAGCGTGAAGGATCTGGAAACGGCGCGGAAGCTGGCCGTCGGCGCGGAGCCCATCCCCTTCGAGGTGGTGGGGATCAAGGGCGAGAAGCTGTCGCCGGCCGAGTTCAAGGGCAAGGTCCTGCTCCTCGACTTCTGGGCGACGTGGTGCGGTCCGTGCAAGGTGGAGATGCCCAACGTCAAGCGCGTCTACGAGAAGTACAACAAGGCCGGTTTCGAGATCGTCGGCATCTCGCTCGACCGCTCACGCAACGACCTCGACGCCTACATCGACAAGTACGACATTTCCTGGCCGCAGTTCTTCGACGGCAAGTACTGGCAGAACGACGTGGCGGTGCAGTACGGCGTCCGCTCGATACCGGCGACCTACCTCATCGACCGCAAGGGCAAGATCCGCTACAAGTTGCTGCGCGGCAGGCAACTGGAGTTGGCGGTGGAGAAGCTCTTGAAGGAGAGCCTGTAGGGACGCGAAGGCCGCGCGAGAAGGCTACGCGGGGGCGGCGCAACGCGCCGCCCCCTCTTTTTTTTCGGCCACGATCCGGCGCACGATCTCCACTTCCATGTCCACGCGCGCGTCCCAGCGCGTGAAGCCCTCGCGCGCCAGGCGGCGGCCCGCCCGACCCATGCGCTCGCGCGACTGCGGGTCTTCCAGCAGCGCCGCGACGGCCGCGGCCAGCGCGTCCACGTCGCCGTCGGGGACGAGGAGCCCCGTCTCGCCGTGGCGCACGACGCGCGCCGTGTCGCCCACGTCGTAGGCGATCACGGGCACCCCGCAGATCAGGGCCTCGCACGTGGGGAGCGCCATGTTGGTGAGGTTGCTGGTGCTCACGAACAGGTCGGAGGCGGCCATGAGTGCGGGGACCTCGTCGTGGGGTACTACGCCGGTGAAGCGGACGTGGCCCGCGACGCCGGCCGCGCGCGCCGCCTCCTCGCTCTCGGCGCGCTCTGGGCCGTCGCCGGC
>Ga0224512_10003286_pt1 | contig 14310 bp, 12 predicted proteins | sample SF_May12_sed_USG_4_FD_169103 | JGI IMG/M metagenome (GOLD analysis project Ga0224512, IMG submission 169103) | Sediment microbial communities from San Francisco Bay, California, United States - SF_May12_sed_USGS_13 | ecosystem: Environmental > Aquatic > Marine > Sediment | place: USA...
GCGCTTAGGGGGAACGACGATGAATGTGCTAATTGCCGCCAGCGCAGCTTTCACGCTCATCGCCCTGTTGTTCTTTGCTTCCACCGTGCGTCACGCACGTCATGGACGTCTGCTGAGGGCCGGCGGCTCGGCGACATTTTTTGCGGCGTCGGCCGTTATCGGTACAGCCGGTGTCCTTTTATTCATAAGCTACCTGGGCTACGAGCGCCTGACTGATGAACAACTGGTCGGCGTAATCGAGTTCTCGCAAGCGGCTCCCGAAGAGTACACGGCGCGTCTCATGATGGACGGCCAGGTCGATCGTATGCTGACATTGCGCGGCGATGAGTGGCAACTGGATGCCCGCGTGGTCACCTGGAAACCGCCAGCAACAATTCTCGGCCTGGATCCGGTCTACCAGCTCGAACGACTCAGTGGTCGTTATTCATCTGTCGATCGAGAACGAAGCGAGCAACGCACTGTTTACTCGCTGGCCGAAGAGCGACCGCTCGACTTGTGGAGCATGGCGCGTAAATTCCCGAAATTGGCACCTGGAGTGGACGCGTTTTATGGAACAGCAACTTACCTGCCCATGGCGGATGGCGCACGCTTCCGTGTCACGATGAGCCGCGACGCCCTCGTAGCACGCCCAATTAACGATCTTGCGCGCGAAGCAGTCGGGGATTGGGGACAGGATGAGAATTGAATCTAAGATTATGTTAAGCACTTGCAGCAGCTTCGAAATGTTGGTGCATACTGAGCTAGTCAGTTGATTTAGTGTCTAATAATAACGAGCGACTATGACAATTATTCTGGACAGGGATCAGGGGCTCCTGCTGGATGACGACGAGCAAATCGGACTCGAATGTCCGTATTGCAACGTCTATGCACACATGAGTCCGCAGTCGGTGCCGCTGGCGTCCGACTTATTGGACAACAGGCCTAAACACGTCGGTCTCGTCTATCAGTGTGACTCTTGCAAGGCCCCCGTTTTCCTGCGCTTTGCCGTTAAAGAATACTACGAGAACCAGGTTGAGTTGTACCGCAACTTCATCGAGCTCGAACGCCCCAAGGAACGCTTCGCATTTTCTTATTTGCCGAAGCGCACCGAAGTCCTTTTTCGCGAAGCCCTCTCTTGTTACTCCGCAAACAGCTTCAATGCATTTGCATCGATGTGCCGCCGTTCTGCGAAGAGTGCTTTCGATGAACTGGGTGAAGGCGGAAAGCTGCGGGCGTTTGAAGAGGTAATGATTGCCCAGGACATTGCCGGCATCGATGATGATAATTTCTCACCGATCAAGGTGGTGTTGTTTGAGTCTGGTGATGAAGAAGAGTTGCCGGTACTCAACCGCTCGCAGGCAGGCATTTTGCTCGAGGTGCTGAAAGATATGTTCTACCAGTGCTTTGTTCGCCGCGGCAAATTATCGCGTGCAATCAAGGTGCGACGCTTCTTTGTGCAAGAAGGCGGTGGTGCCGCCTAGTCGCGGCCGTGGCCCGCTCTTACAGTTCCTCGATAGCCTGTTAACCCACCGTAACTCGCGCATTTCTGAACATGCGCATCCAGGGTCCATCAACCCCCCAGTCATCCGGATGCCAGGAATTCTGCATCGTCCGTGAAACGCGTTCCGGATGCGGCATCATGATCGTTACGCGCCCGTTTTCATTTGATAGCGCACAAATACCATCAGCAGAGCCATTTGGGTTCGCCGGGTAGGTGTCGGCGACGTTGCCGTAGTTGTCCACGTATCGCGCCGCAATCAAATGCGACGCCATGTACCGATCATTTTCCTCTATGAAGCTGGCACGACCTTCACCATGAGACGTTGCGATAGGCATGCGAGAACCTGCCATGCCATCAAGAAAAATTGACGGGCTCTCGAGAACTTCAACGAGGCTCAAGCGAGCCTCGAACTGTTCGGACTTATTGCGCAGGAAGCGCGGCCAGTTATCGGCCCCGGGAATCAACTCGCGTAATTGCGACAGCATCTGACAACCGTTACAAACGCCCAGCGCGAACGTATCGCCGCGGGCAAAAAACTCGGCAAAGTCATCGCGCGTGCGCGAGTGATAGAGAACGGACTTGGCCCAACCGCCGCCGGCACCAAGCACATCACCAAACGAAAAACCGCCACAGGCAACAACGCCCTGGTAATTAGCAAGGCTATCTCGACCGCTGAGCAAATCGCTCATGTGTACGTCTACGGCGGTGAAACCGGCACGCATGAAAACAGCGGCCATCTCGTACTGGCTGTTGACGCCCTGCTCACGCAACACGGCAACCCTCGGCCCGGCAACGCCCCGATACGGCCGTGCGATGTCGTCTTTGACATCAAAAGACAATCGCGCGCTCAGCCCCGGGTCGTTATCGTCGGCGATACGATCAAATTCCTCTTTCGCCGTTGCCGGATTGTCGCGCAATGACTGGATGCGGTAGCTCATCTGGGACCATTCTCGTTGCAGCCGTTTTCGGTCGAGTTCCAGGACAACGTTTTCGTCGTTCCGAACGGTTAGCGCCTGCCCGGCTTCCACTCGGCCAATAGCGGTGGCTTTCGCACCTGTGCGGTCCAATACCATTTGCACTTGCGCCAGCTTGTTCTTGGCGACCTGGACAACGGCTCCCGCCTCTTCGGAAAATAACTGCGACAGCAACTGCTGCTTGGAACCATTGAGTTTCAGCGACACGCCGAGGCGACTCGCAAACATCATTTCAGCGACAGTCGTGACCAATCCGCCGTCGCTGCGATCGTGGTAGGCCAGCAGCATGCCGCGCTCGTTGAGTTCCTGGATGGCCGCAAAGAAATTCTTCAGGTCGTTGGCGCTATCGATGTCCGGTGTATCACCGCCGGCTCGCCTGAAAGCCTGGGCAAGGCAAGAACCGCCCATCCGGTTCTGACCATTGCCGAGATCGAACAACAACAAGTAGCTTGATTCCTCAACAGATTGCAGCTGCGGCGTGAGGTGCCTCGTGACGTCCGTGACCGGAGCAAACGCTGTGACAATGAGAGACACCGGCGCAACAACCTGATACTCCGCGTCACCTTCGTGCCAGCGGGTACGCATCGACAGTGAGTCCTTACCGACCGGAATCGCAACGCCGAGCTCGCGGCACAATTCATCGCCAACCGCTTTGACGGTATCGAACAGTTTCGCTTCCTCGCCAGGATGACCTGCTGCGGCCATCCAGTTTGCGGACAGACGAATTTTCTCAATATTCTCGATAGCCGCGGCCGCGATATTCGTAATCGACTCGGCAACAGCCATGCGACCGGACGCTGGCGCATTCAGCGCGGCGAGCGGCGTGCGCTCACCCATCGACATCGCCTCACCCGTATTTCCCCGGTAACTGGATGCAGTAATCGCGACGTCACTGACCGGCACCTGCCACGGGCCAACCAGCTGATCGCGGACGCTAAGTCCGCCCACAGTACGATCGCCAATGTGAATGAGGAAGGATTTGTCGGCCACTGCGGGGAACCGCAATACTCGCAGCACGGCCTCTTGCAGCTCGATGCCCGACAGGTCCAAGGTGGTTTCCGGCAATGACTGATGCACCACATCTCGCGTCATTTTCGGTGGGTTGCCCAGCAACATGTCCATCGGCATGTCGACCGCGCGATTATCGAATTCACGATCGGTGACGACGAGCTGACCGTCGTCGGTTAGCGTACCTATGACGGACACCGGACAACGCTCGCGCTCGCAAAGAGTCTCGAATTCCTCGATACGATCATCGCCGACGAGAAGAACGTAGCGCTCCTGCGCTTCGTTGCACCAAATACCCATCGGAGACATGCCGCGCTCGGCGTTTGCGATTTCGCGCAGTTCTATTTGAGCCCCGTGTTTACTGTGATCGACGGCTTCAGGTACGGCGTTCGACAACCCACCTGCACCCACGTCATGAATCAGCAAGATCGGGTTGTCACTGCCCATCTGCCAACAACGGTCGATGACTTCCTGCGCCCGCCGTTGCATCTCCGCGTTACCGCGCTGCACAGAGGCAAAGTCGAGATCCTCGCTACTCGTGCCACTAGCGAGGCTTGAAGCCGCACCACCGCCGAGACCGATCAACATCGCAGGGCCACCAATGAAGACGACCTTGGCACCGACCGGCACATCAATTTTCGTGGCATGCTCGGCGCGGACATTGCCGACGCCGCCCGCGATCATTATCGGCTTGTGATAGCCGCGAATCTCGTTGTCGGGCAAGCCCGGTAGTACTGCTTCGTAGGTGCGGAAATAACCGAGAAGGTTCGGCCGCCCGAATTCGTTGTTGAATGCCGCGCCGCCGATGGGCCCCTCGATCATGATCTCCAGCGGCGTGGCCATTCGATCGGGATGGGGAAAGTCGATTTCCCAGGGCTGCTCGAAATCCGGTATGCGCAGGTGCGACACGGTAAACCCGGTCAGGCCTGCCTTCGGCTTTGCTCCAAGACCGGTCGCGCCTTCGTCGCGAATCTCCCCACCAGATCCCGTGGCCGCGCCCGGAAACGGCGATATCGCCGTCGGGTGATTGTGGGTTTCGACCTTCATGAGAATGTGAATGGCCTCTTCGCTATAGCCGTATTCGCGACTGCTGGCCGACGGTGTCAGACGCTTGCCCTGCCACCCCTCGATTACCGCAGCATTGTCCGAGTATGCGGAGATGACGCCATCCGGAGTCGTCTCTGTCGTTGAACGAATCATGCCGAACAATTGCTCGTCGCGAGCCTGACCATCGATAACCCAGCTGGCGTTGAAAATCTTATGCCGGCAATGCTCTGAATTCGCCTGCGCAAACATCATCAGCTCGGCGTCGGTCGGGTTGCGATCCAGCCCTGTGTAGCTCTCAAGCAGATAGTCGATTTCCTGGTCCGAGAGGGCCAGTCCGAGATCCGTGTTCGCTTGCGCGAGGGCATCGCGACCACCTTTAGCCAGGTCGACGGTCATCAGCGCTGCTGGCTTATGCACTTCGAATAGCGCAATCGCCTCGTCGCCACTATCGATCACAGCATCCGTCATTCGATCGTAGAGCAGCGAGCCCAGCGCACGAACCTCGTCATCGCTGACCTTGCCCCTGAACTGGATGCCATAGCAGATGCCGCGCTCGATGCGTTCAACAACGTCGAGATCGCAGGCCAGCGCGATATCCGTTGCTTTACTCGACCACGGCGAGATCGTGCCGGGACGCGGCACCACGTAAATTGTCCTGGCGCCCTTGCCTAGCGTGCCCGGCTTGTCACCAGACAGCAGTAGGGCGTCCAGATGTCGCTTTTGTTGTGCGGATAAGGTTGCGGTAACGGCAATGAAATAGCTAAAACGCGCTGAGACCGACTTGACTCGATCGTCCTGCGATTGCAGCGAGCGAAGTAGTTTTTCGAGGCGGAAATCTGACAGTGCGGGCTGCCCGGGCAATTCCAGCATGTCGATGCGATGTTGAGAGTCCAGATCAGTGGCTGGTATCGACAAGCTGCGGCGGCCTTTTCAGAGAATTATCTAGAGCAGAGACGCGATGATACCGGAGTACCTCTCCGCTGCAAGCCGCTATTTTTTCCCGTCACCCGGCGTGTAAAACGGCATTGGGAATTGAGCCACGTTGCCGCCTTTGAGCTTCGATATTTTGCTCGGCCCATGCTTCTCGACTTCATCAATTCGAATAATCGAATGCATAGGCAGGTAGGTGCGTTTAACGTGTTCAAACTCCGACTTGATCTTCTCCTCGGACGGGTCGACAACAACCGAACTGCGCTCGCCAAAAACGAGCTGCTCGACTTCGACAAAACCAAACAGGGCTCCATGACCCACTTCACGGGCATAGATCTCGTAAACCTGGCCCTGGGCCATGAATGCGACTCGATAGAGCTTTTCTTTACTCATGTTTCTCAACGACGTTCGAAGGGCGCGTAGTTTACCCAAAACCGGCCAGCTTGGCATGTTTCATATATGGTCTTTGATAATCATATTCAGCATATTACCCTCTGCGGACGATTCTGATTTATGTGAACTAGGTAGCAGCGTAGACCCTTGATTCTTTGCACTATTCACCTGTGATGCCATTACGACTCGAAATAATCTCTGAGCACCGCGAAATCGTTGGCGACGATGCCGTTCGTGAATTCCGTGAAGATGGCGGCACTATTGGTCGCTCGTTGCAGAATGACTGGATCCTGCCGGATCCGGATCGCTTCATTTCCGCGCGCCACGCGACCATTGATTACAAAGGTGGCATTTACTATCTCGTAGACACCAGCACTAATGGCGTCTATATGAACGGTGATTGCGAGCCGATAGGCAATGGAAATCCGCGCCGCCTGTTCAACGGCGACACATTGCGTTTCGGTGATTTCGAAATGGTAGTTTCGATCGATTCCGGCGAGAGTCTGGCAATGCCAGCACCGCCACCGCCTTCGGTCGTGCCCGACAACGTCGAATTGCTGATTCCGGAAGAGTCGTTACTAACCGGCGTACAGCTTCTGGACGAAGACGAAATCACTGGTGACGATGATTTCCAATCTGCACTGTTCAGCGACTCGGTCGTCGAAGCTGATGTAGAGACGCTGGAGGCTGCTTTCGATCAGGATGAACAGCCGGTTGCACCGTCTCGGCATCCAAGGCATGAATCGCTGCCACTGGCAGAAGCCGACCTCGTGGCAACTGACCTGCTCGACTCGTTCCTCGACGGCCTGGGTATCAACCGCTCAGAAATGCATCCATCCGTGGACATTGGCGAGATCATGCAGAATGCTGGTGAAGTCCTGCGCGAGTTTGTCGAAGGCACAGCGGAATTGCTGACAAGTCGAGCGAACCTCAAGAACGCGTTCCGCCTTGACCAGACCACGGTTCTGCCGCGGCACAACAACCCGATAAAACTGTCGGCGAATACCAAAGACTCAATCAAACAACTTCTCGTTGGCAAGGCAGGCGAGTATCTCGGCCCGCGAGACGCCGTGCGTGAAGTATGCCGCGACCTGCTTTTCCACCAGGAAGCATTTCTCGACGCGATGAATAACTCTTTCATTGAGTTTGCAGAGCGCCTTGATCCCGATGAGCTTCAACTGGGATTCGATCGCGCGCTGGACAGCAATTTTTTTACGAAATTCAGGAACAAGACAAAGTACTGGGATTTGTACGGCGATCTCTACCCTACTCTCACAGAAAAAGGCGGAGGCCGTTTCCCGCAGATGTTTTCCGAGGATTTTGTCCGCGCGTACGAACGCCAGATTGCCGAGTACAAGCGCCTGGGTACTAACGACAACCATCTCAAAGAGACGGTTGTGCTCAATGAATCAGACCTCAAGACCGATTCTGCCGGCTACCCCGATCCCGAGCCGCAGATGGAACCGGAGCCACAGCTGGAACAAGTCGCCACGCGCGACGACGACGACGACGCGATTGATCAGGCCAAGGCCTGATCAATCAACTTCGGTTCTGACGATTCTCAATCAGGTCATCGACTACGGCCGGCTCCGCCAGCGTGGACGTATCACCCAACTCCCCAAAATCATCGGCCGCGACCTTGCGTAGAATGCGCCGCATGATTTTGCCGGATCGTGTTTTTGGCAGACCAGGCGCCCACTGAATCAGATCCGGCTTGGCAATTGGACCAATTTCCTTGCGCACCCACTTCTGCAACTCTGCCCTGAGTTCATCGCTTGACTCGATACCGCCCATCAGCGTGACGTAGGCATAAATGCCCTGCCCTTTAATGTCATGTGGATAGCCAACAACGGCTGCTTCGGCAACACTCGGGTGCGCAACCAGCGCGCTTTCGACTTCTGCCGTTCCCATGCGGTGACCTGAAACGTTGAGGACGTCATCAACACGACCTGTTATCCAGTAATAACCGTCGTCGTCACGTCGTGCGCCGTCACCCGTGAAATACGCGCCCTCGAACGTCGCGAAATACGTATCAACAAACCGCTGGTGGTCGCCATAGACCGTGCGCATCTGCCCCGGCCAGCTATCGGTGATGATGAGGTTTCCTTCCGTCGCTCCTTCAAGGATATTGCCTTCGCCATCGACAATGGCCGGCTGAATCCCGAACAGGGGTTTGCTCGCCGAACCTGGCTTCAGGTCCGTTGCGCCGGGCAATGGCGTAATCAGAATGCCGCCGGTTTCGGTCTGCCACCAGGTATCGACAATTGGGCAGCGACCTTCGCCGACAACGTTGTAATACCACTGCCACGCTTCAGGGTTAATCGGCTCGCCGACTGACCCGAGCAAGCGCAGACTCTTTCTCGACGTTGCCTTAACCGGCCCATCACCATCGCGCATCAATGCACGAATAGCCGTCGGGGCTGTGTAGCAGATGTTGACGCTGTGCTTGTCGCAAACTTCCCAGAATCGCGACGACGTCGGATAATTTGGCACGCCTTCAAACATCAATGTAATTGCACCGTTCGCGAGCGGGCCGTAGACGATGTAACTATGACCGGTAACCCAACCAACGTCAGCGGTACACCAATAGACGTCGCCCGGGTGATAATCGAACACGTACTCGTGGGTCATCGCCGCATACACCAGGTAACCGGCCGTCGTGTGCAACACGCCTTTTGGCTGCCCGGTCGAACCGGATGTGTACAGGATAAAGAGTGGATCTTCGGCTCCCATCTCTTCGCACGGGCAATCTGCATCAACCTCGTTCTCAACCTCGTGCAACCAGGCATCGCGACCCTCGACCCAGTCGATGTCGCCACCCGTGTTTCGAACCACCAAAACCTTTTCGAGCGTGCTGACATCGGGGTTTGCAGCCGCCGCATCGACGTTCGCTTTTAATGGAACGACCTTGCCACCACGCAAACCCTGGTCCGCAGTAACGAGGATGTTGGATTCACAATCAATAATTCGACCCGCCAGCGCATCCGGAGAAAAACCGCCGAACACAACCGAGTGCACCGCGCCAATCCTGGCACACGCGAGCATTGCGACAGCAGCTTCAGGGATCATCGGCATGTAAAGCGTAATGCGGTCGCCTCGCTTGGCGCCCAGTGCTTTTAATGAATTGGCAAATTTGCAGACACGCTCGTGCAATTGGCGATAGGTAATTGTGAGGTCACGATTCGGATCGTCGCCTTCCCAGATGATTGCGGTGTCGTCAGCTTTGGTTTCCAAATGTCGGTCTACGCAGTTGTAGCAGACATTCAACGTGCCATCTTCGTACCATTTGATGTGCAGGTCGTCTTTTTCGAAAGAGACGTCTTTGACTTTGATGAAGGGTTTAATCCAGTCGATACGACCGGCCTGTTCGGCCCAGAATGCTTCGTTGTCATTGACCGAATGTGCATAAAGTTCGGCGTAACCCTCCGCATCGATTAACGCACGCTCTTTGCTCTCCGCACTAACAGGATAAATTTCACTCATGATCCAAACCTTTTTATTTGTCGGCCAGTCGCCTGGCGAGTTCAACAAGTCGTTTTGCCTGCACCAGGTGCGGCCGGTCAATCATCCTGCCGTCCAGACCTATCGTTCCGGCACCCGGGTTTTCCTCAAATGCGACAACGATACGCGTGGCCCATTCCAGCTCAGCTTCCGTCGGGGCAAATGCCTGGTTAATGATTTCGACCTGCCCCGGATGGATCGCCAACATGCCTGAAAAACCGTCACGTCGTGCGTTGCCAGCGTAGCTTGCCAACCCTTCATCATCGCGGAAATCCGTATACACCGTATCTATGGCAGTAACTTCTGCAGCGGCGGCCGCGAACAGGCACAGGGATCTGGCGAGTTCATACGGTGGTAACCAGCTGCCGTCATGCGCTCGATTGGACGTCGCGCCAACCGCCGCGCTCAGGTCTTCCGCGCCCCACGAAAGGCCCGTCAGTCTGGGTGTTGCCGCGACGTAACCGTGCAAAGAAAACAAAGCGTCTGGCCGCTCGGTGCAGATCGATATGATCTCGGTCTGCCCGGCAAGCATATCGTTCGCGGCTTCTAATTCGTCGAGTCGAGCCGCGAGCAATAGCGCGTCGGCGGCACTGCGGGGCTTGGGCAATACAATGCCAGCCGGTGCCGAGGGCATAACGGCCTCGAGGTCAGCGATGGCATCTTCTGTATCGATCGGGTTTATGCGCACCCACAGGTTCTGTTTCCCTGCCAGAAACTCGCGAGCAGCATCGCGCGCAGCCGGCCGAGCCGCAGCTGACACGGAGTCCTCAAGGTCAAGAATTACTGCGTCGGCACCCGTATCGATGGCCTTGGCCATCTTGCGCTCGCTGTCCGCGGGCACAAAAAGGTAACTGCGATTCACTACGGCTTCCTGAGCATCAATGCCGAACGCTTGCACTCGCCAACGAGCTCGTCGCGCTGATTGTAGGCTCGGTGCGCGAGAACGACGATGCCGTTGGCGGGTCGCGATCTGCTAGCACGAACCGATAGCACTTCTGTCTCGACCCGGATCGTGTCGCCGTGGAACAGTGGCCTCGGAAAACGTACTTCGTCCCAGCCAAGGTTGGCTACGGTCGTGCCATGTGTCGTGTCGTTAACCGAGATACCAACCATGAATCCCAGCGTCAGGCAGCTGTTGACGAGCGGCTTGCCGAACTCTGTGGTCTTCATGTATTCGGCGTCGAGGTGCAAGGCGGCCGGGTTATGCGTCATCGTCGTAAAAAAGACGTTATCCGCTTCGGTAACGGTACGCCGAATAGGGTGGTCAAAAATCTGGCCGACCGAGAATTCTTCGAAATAGAGCCCTGACATGGCGATTCCACTTTTTCGATTGGTGCCCGAATGATACGGTATTATCCGGGCCAATGGAGGGTAGGCATGGGCATTACAAGGCGTGAATTCAACAAGACCGCTCTGCTAGCCGGAGGCGCAGTTGCGCTCGGAGGCAGCCGTTCATTTGCGGACAGCGAAAACGTGATCCATAAGGCGATTCCTTCTTCCGGCGAAGAAATCCCAATTGTCGGTCTCGGTACGAACCGTTACGGCGTCGGCTCGTCGGACGCGGCTCGAGCACCACTTCGTGCCGCACTCAATCGATTTCGGGAGCTCGGCGGAACGGTGGTCGATACGGCTCCCTCGTATAGGACCTCGGAATCTGTGCTCGGCGACCTCATCGCCGACCTCGGTATCCGCGACGAGCTGTTCGTTGCGACAAAGTCCGATCAGTCGGGCGGCGATGCTGTGGCCGGCCAGATGCAGGAGTCGCTCGACAAGCTAAAGACGAACAGCTTCGACTTGATGCAGGTGCACAACTTGCGCGGCTGGCAGGAAGCATTTCCGGTGATGCGCGAGTGGAAGGCCGAAGGGCGAATTCGGTACATTGGTATCACGACGTCAAATGCACGGCAGTACGCGGACCTTGAAAAAATAATGCAGCAGGAGGATCTCGATTTCGTGCAACTCAATTATTCGCTTGAGCAACGCGAAGCCGCTAAGCGTCTGTTACCCCTGGCCGCAGATCGCGGCATGGCTGTCATGATTAATCGCGCGTTTGGCGGCGGCCGTATCTTCGATGCGGTGGCAGATCGGCCGGTACCGGACTGGGCCAGAGAATTCGATTGCTCAAGTTGGGCGCAATTGCTGCTGAAGTATGCGTTATCGCACCCGGCAGCGACCGTGGTGATACCCGGCATGACCAAGACGAAACACGTTGAGGACAATATGATGGCTGCCCGTGGCCGGTTGCCAAATGAAGAAGAACGCAGGCAGATGGAGGCGTTTTACGACGCCTTGTAAATTGTCTCTCGCTCTATCGCTTCAACGATCAGGCGCCTGGCATCTTCCGCATTGAGCCATTCACCCATTTTCACCCACTTGCCGGGCTCAAGGTCTTTGTAGTGTTCGAAGAAATGCTCGATCTGCTGCAATGTAATTTCCGGCAGGTCTGAAGCGTTAACGATGTCATCGTAACGTTTGGTCAGCGCGTGCGAAGGTACGGCAATTATTTTCTCATCCTGCCCTGCATTGTCTTCCATGATCAATACGCCAATGGGCCTCACACTAATGACGCAGCCCGGAACGAGTTGCCTCGTATTGCAGACGAGCACATCAATCGGATCGCCATCGTCCGACAGCGTGTGTGGCACAAAACCGTAATTACCCGGATACGACATCGGCGTGTAAAGAAAACGGTCGACGACGAGCGTACCCGCCTCTTTGTCGAGTTCATACTTGATGGGATGGCCGCCCACTGGCACCTCAATAATGACGTTTACGTCATGGGGAGGGTTGCTGCCAATAGCAATTGCGTCGATACGCATGGATGAATCCTGAATTGATTGCGGCTATTCACCGCGAGTTTTAGCTTTTGTTTTTGGGCGTGAGCACAAGGTGTACGCGGCCGGGTTTGCTGAATTGCCCCAGGTGCCGCTTGTTCAGTTGCGCTACGATCTCTTCGATCGCCGTCGTTACGGCAGTTCGACTGCCTTGTCGGTAGCCTTGAATACTGTCGGCACCTTCATACGAGATCACATAGCCATACCAGTCGGACCCTTCCGTTTCGGGGGTCGGCTTGGCTTTCTCAACAGAAACTATTTCGTACGATTGTGGCAATTCAGTATTTGGACAATTACGCGCGTCAACCACTGATTATATCCTGAATTGCAGTGTCTCCGGGAATTTTGATTCGCCGCTAGCCGTTAATTTGCGTATTTAGCCAGGAATCTGTCCAAATTGTTCGCGAATGCCTGTCTGTCACTTAGACTGATCGCTGGTGGACCGCCTGTGTTGATGCCGCTGGATCGAAGCGTGTCCATGAAATCTCGCATGTTCAGCCGAGCTTTAATGTTTTCTGTTGTATAAAGCTCACCACGCGGATTGAGCGCGTGGCCTCCTTTCTCAATGACCTCGGCTGCCAACGGAATATCGGCCGTTATGACCAAATCACCGGCTTCCAGCCGCCTGACGATCTCATTGTCGGCAACATCAAAGCCGGCAGGAACCTGGATCGTCTTTATGTACTGCGACGATGGCACCCGAATCGGCTGATTCGCGACCAGCGTCAATAGCGAACAGGTACGCTCCGCCGCGCGGAACAAGATCTCCTTGATCACGACAGGACACGCATCGGCATCGACCCACAACTGCATCTGCTGCTACCTATTCGCCGACATCTTCATTCCAGAGATCACCATTGTGGGCAATGAAATCCTGCATCAGGTCGAAACACTCGACGTTATCCAGCACGTGCAATTCCACGCCTCGCGTCTGCAGATAGTCTTCGGGGCCCCGGAATGTCCGATTTTCGCCGACAATAACAATAGGAATTTTGTAGAGCAGAATCGCCCCGCTGCACATGTCGCATGGCGACAGCGTCGAATACAAAACGGCACGTGCATAATCTGCCGCCGTCAACCGGCCGGCGTTTTCAAGGCAGTCCATTTCGGCGTGCAACACAGAGCTGCCCTTTTGTACGCGACGGTTATGGCCGCGTGCAACGATTTCACCATCGATAGCTAAAACCGAGCCGATCGGAATTCCGCCACTGGCCAAACCCTCTTTGGCTTGCTGAATTGCCGCGTCAATGAATTTTGAATCCAGGTAGTCGTCCGAATCCGGCGCACGATTGTTCATTGCGTTAGTGCCTTTTCAAAGTCGATGTAGAGCTCCGAGAAACCAAGGCTTTCATAGAGTTGTCTCGCGAGAGCGTTCCTGGCCAGAACCGAGACCCTTAGCCATCGTGCGCCATCGTTACGGGCTTGTTCCTCTGCAGATTCAAGTAGCTGGCGACCAACACCCTCTCGACGACATTCTTCCCGGACGACAATATCGGACAGTAATGCAAATTCGACATCGCCGTCGTCCAGCTCGCCACTACTGCATTGACTAAGTAATGTCGCAAAGCCGACGACTCGCCCATCTATATCGGCGACAAATATTGTTCCTTTGGACATCGCGCACTGCAGGAACATGTCTGACATGTACGCGTCCGCGATTTCTTCGCCGGCAGGCATCCTGGAATCGACACGACGCTCAAACTCCTGAAGCTCTACCAGGCAGTCGCGCAGCGATGGCGTATCTTTGTCTTCGTCAAACTTTCGAATCAGCATTGAGTGGGTGCCGGTGTCCTGAGCGTATTTGCAAGGATTCAAAAGTGTAGAGTACCCAAGATGAGAGCAAACGTCAGATCGGCTTCGATTTTAGGTTACCGGTTTCTCTACCACCCCTTCGCAGGTTTCGGGCAACGGGCGCCATTCGTTTGGCACGGGATTGTTGAAACAGATGAGCTGCAATACTTTTTCGTGTTCAACGGCAAGAATGGCGTCCAACTCCTTTCGGACTTCAATGAAGCCTGGCTCATTCCTGAGAGCATCAAATACCGGTTCATCTAAGAATATATGCAGTCGAAGGCTGGAGTCATGAACCCCGGTACGCAACGCTGCAATTGCGCGCTGCGGTTCGTTGTCGAAAGCAGCGATC
>Ga0224512_10003287_pt1 | contig 14309 bp, 9 predicted proteins | sample SF_May12_sed_USG_4_FD_169103 | JGI IMG/M metagenome (GOLD analysis project Ga0224512, IMG submission 169103) | Sediment microbial communities from San Francisco Bay, California, United States - SF_May12_sed_USGS_13 | ecosystem: Environmental > Aquatic > Marine > Sediment | place: USA: California...
GTGGGACGGCGCCTGCATCGTCCATGAAGAGTTCAAAGCATTTGCATTACAGTCTTTGAAAAAGCAGCATCCGGAAGCCAAGGTGCTGGTGCATCCTGAATCGCCTGCCGCAGTCATTGCACTTGCAGATGTGGTCGGGTCGACGAGTCAGATCATCAGTGCGGCGGGACAACTCGATGCCCCCACTTTTATCGTCGCCACTGAAGACGGCATCTTCCATAAAATGCAACAACGTGCACCCGGCAAAAAATTTCTGGCAGCACCGACCGCCGGCGCCGGCGCCACTTGCGAAAGTTGTGCGCACTGTCCATGGATGAAAATGAACGATCTGCAACGATTAGCAAATGCACTGGAGACCGGCGCTAATGCGGTGCACATCGATGAAGACATCCGCCGTCGTGCCGAAGTATCTATACGGCGTATGGTGGAGTTCGGCAAAAGCGTCGCGTCGGCCGGTGCGACCGCCGGCGTAGCGGAAACATAGTTCTGCGCGGGGCGATGCTTGAGTGTGGCGGGCAACCGGCCTACCGGCATGGCTCACCAAGCAGGGTCGGGGTGTTGTTGGTCAATCTGGGCACCCCGCGTTCGGCCACGGCCCGCGATGTGCGCCGCTATCTAAAGGAATTTCTCTGGGACCCACGTGTCGTCGAAATGTCGCGACCATTGTGGTGGCTGATATTAAACGGCGTTATTCTCAATCTACGCCCGCGGCGCACCGCGGCTGCGTATCGCAAAGTTTGGACCGAACAAGGCTCGCCACTGCTAGCGATTTCCAAGCGCCAAGCGTCGGCCCTCACTGCAAAACTTGAATCGCGATTTGGAGAGCATGTGACACTCGCGTTAGCGATGCGCTATGGCGAGCCGTCGGTGGCGGCGGGGTTGCAAGCGCTGCGCGCGGCGCATGCTGAGCGTGTCCTCGTATTGCCGCTGTACCCGCAGTATTCTGCGACGACGACCGCAGCCGTGTTCGATGCGGTGGCTGACGAGTTTCGGCGCTGGCGATGGCTGCCTGATTTTCAATTCGTTACCGGCTATCATGACTTCGACGGCTATATTGAAGCACTCGCGGATTCCATCTCGAGCCATTGGCAGCAAAACGGGCGCGGGCAGCGTTTGTTGTTTTCATTTCACGGAATCCCAACCCGTTATATCGAACGCGGTGATCCGTATTCTTGTCATTGCCGTAAGACGGCACGGTTGGTGGCCACGCGGCTGCAACTCGGCGACGATGCGTGGTCGGTATGTTTCCAGTCGCGGTTTGGACGCGAAGAGTGGTTGAAGCCGTACACGGATGTGACCCTGACGGAGTTACCGCAGCAAGGCGTGCGGCGCGTCGATGTAGTTTGCCCGGGCTTTGCGGCCGATTGCTTGGAAACTTTGGAAGAAATGAACATTCAGAATCGGCAGTTATATATAGACGCTGGCGGCGAGGAGTTTCAGTACATCCCGTGTTTAAATGACAGCGCGGTCCATATCGACGCGCTCGGCACGTTGCTGGCGACTCGTATCGATGGCTGGGTCGGCGCAGCACGGGATATGACGGCTGCGGCCGAACAGCAACGCGCGCGGGCAACCGCGCAGGGTGCTCCGAGCTGATCGTGCGCCACGATTGCGATTGTTACTAGCCCGATTCCAATCTCTGTATACCGGTGCGGTGCTACGGGCGCCCCCAAGATCATCATCTATCGCCCAGGCCAATTTGTTTTGTTGTTTAACATCAATACCGCTCGGTTAGTTTGAATTCAGTCCTCCAACAGCTCGAAGCAGGGGCAACCGTGGTTACGGCCACGCAGCGCTTGAGTCGGCATTGGCGTGACCGTTTTAATCGATGGCAGATCGATCAGGGCCGCGCAGCCTGGCCGACGCCCGATGTCATTCCGTGGTCGGCTTGGTTGGTTCGTAGCTGGCGCTCACAAGCCGACGCGGGCGACTCGCGAGTCGTTTTAGAAGAGCACCAGACACGTGCATTGTGGGCGCGTATTATCGCTGCAAATGCGGCGGCGCTGCCGCCGGGCGCGGGGATATGGCACGCTCGCACCAGCGCCGATCACGCTTACCGAGCATGGCGTTTGCTGTGCCATTGGGAGCTCACGAACGCGGAGATCGGTAGTGGATCGAGTGCCGATTGCCGAGCCTTTAAGGCCTGGGCCGACCGTTTCACGGCCGAATTGCGCGCCCAGGGATGGGTTGACCAAGCCTCGCTACTAATCGAACTGCCGGAACTCATCCACAGCGGCGCGGTGGCGCTACCGGGCGCGATCCGTTTCGCCGGGTTCGACGAATTGACGCCAGCGCATCACGCGCTGCTCCGCGCGTTACAGGCGTCGGGGGTGGATGCGGACGTGCTCGATGTGCCCGCGCGCAGCGGCGTGGCGAGACGCATCGGCTTCGCCGATATAGATCAGGAACTGGCCGCGGTGGCGGCCTGGAGTCGTGGTCAGGTTGAGCGTGGAGTTTCTGGCCCTGTTGGCGTTATTGTGCCGAATCTCGAGTCCTTGCGCGCGTGTGTCATGCGGCATATGGAGGACGCATTGGCGCCGGGCGCGTCGATCGAGTTCGGCGCGTCGCATCGATACGGATTCGAGTTGTCGCTCGGTGTGAAGTTGACGCAGACACCGTTGGTGGCGGCGGCACTGGATTTTTTGCAGTGCGCTGAACCGCGCAGCGCCGTGGCGTTGCTGAGTCGGGTATTGCGGTCGCCATTTGCGCGTGGTGCCGAGATCGAACGCGCGGCGCGTGCGGCGCTCGACGTGCGATTGCGAGATTACGGCGACGACACCGCCCCGCTTGGCGCGGTGCGCCTGCTCGCCGGGGACTCGACGCCGCGGCGCTGTGCAGTGCTCGACGATTCCATCGACCGTGTGTTAGCGCTGTCACCGCCGAGCGGCGAACGCTGGCCACTGACCCAATGGGTGCCCTGGATTAACGATTGGCTCGAAGCCTGGGGTTGGCCCGGCGAACGCGAACTCGATAGCGCCGAGTATCAGACGTTGGACGCCTGGTGGGGATTGCTGACGGACTTCGCCGCCACTGGATTGGTATACGCAGCGGTGCCGTTACGGGAGGCGTTGTCGACCTTGAGCCGCATGGCGGCCGAACGCATCTTTCAGCCGCAATCGAGCGCGGCGCCGGTGCAGGTGATGGGGTTACTGGAAGCCGCCGGAATGGAATTCGAAGCATTGTGGATCACCGGTTTAAACGACGCCACGTGGCCACCGTCGCCGCGGCCCAACCCGTTCTTACCGATCGCTTTGCAGCGCCTTCACGGTATGCCGCAGGCCGATTCCGAGCGCGAGTTGCACCGGGCCGAGCAGGTTACGCACCGATTGCTCGCGTCGGGCCGCGATGTGGTCGTAAGCTTCGCAGCGCATGACGGTGAGCAAGAGGTGCGGGGCAGCGCCTTGACCCGCCATCTACCGATATTAGCCGAGCCACCGACACCTGTCGCTACCTATAAAAACGCGATCCATTGTGTGCGACCGGCGCTGGAAGCCGTCACGGACCCGACCGGTCGTCGGTTGCCGCCCCAGCCGGCTACGCACGGCGGTGCCGAATTGTTACGCGATCAGTCCGCCTGTCCGTTTCTGGCTTACGCGCGCCACCGGTTGCTGGCACGGGAAATTAATACTCCAGGCCTAGGCTTGACGGCACAGGATCGCGGCACGCTGGTGCACGGCAGCTTGACGGAGTTCTGGAGTGTGGTACAGACGCAGCGCCGACTTCTCAAACTCAGTGCCGAGCAGCGTACCGCGACGATCGCAGCGGCGGCACGACGCGCGCTCGCTGGCTGGACCCGGCGTCGTGGGCACGGCCTGCACCAGCGTTATCTGGATCTCGAGCAGCGTCGGTTGTGCGGCCTGCTGGGTGCCTGGCTCGATTACGAGCAACAACGCAAGCCGTTCTCGGTGCTGGCGGTGGAAACTAAACACAGTGTTCGTCTCGGTGGTTTGACTTTGAATGTGCGCGTGGACCGCATCGATCGCAACGCCCGCGATTCGCAGTTTCTGATCGACTACAAAACCGGCAAGGCCGCTCTTAAGGTGACTCAATGGATGGGGCCGCGTCCCGACGAGCCCCAGCTTCCGTTGTACCGCTATGCACTTGGTGCGCAAGTCGGCGCGCTCGCGTTCGCTATCGTTCGCACCGACCAACAACGCTTCATCGGGCTCGCCGCAATGCCGGATTGTGTTCCCGGCCTCGCGTCGGCGGGGGCAGGCGGCGCGGCGGGTTGGAATGAGGTGGGTCAGGAGTGGAACCGGGCGTTAGAAGCGCTCGGTGCCGAATTCGAACGCGGCGCCGCGCCGGTCGATCCGAAATCTACTGATCTGTGTCGCCGTTGCGAAATGCGGCCGTTGTGTCGAATCGACGAAATTACAGGCATGGCCCGCGCCGGGTGGGCTGCCGTCGATGAATAGCGCAGCCCGCGCGATCCCCGCCGACGCGGATGTACGGCACCGCGCGCTCGAACCGGAGTGCTCGTTTATTGTGCAGGCTCCGGCCGGCTCCGGAAAGACCGAGTTATTGGTGCGCCGGCTTTTGCGGCTGTTGGCGCGGGTCGACGAGCCCGAAGAGATTGTTGCGCTGACCTTCACCCGCAAGGCCGCCGCAGAGATGCGCGCACGGGTCATCGATGCGCTAAACGCTGTTGTTGCCGATACCAATGATCGTACCGTGGTGGAGCAGGCGGACGATGAGTTACGAAGTCTTGCGCGTGCGGTGCTGCGGCGAGACGCGGAACGGGATTGGAGCCTGTCCATATATCCGGCGCGGCTGCGCATCATGACGTTGGACGCGTGGTGCGCGGCGTTAGTGCAACGCATGCCGTGGTCATCGGGATTCGGATCGCCGCCGCAGGTGCGCACCGATGCAGAACCCATGTACCGCGAGGCGGCACGGGCCACGCTGCGTTTACTGGAGTCCGATACCAAAGTGTGGTCGCAGGCCGTCGAGGCATTGCTGGAACGGTTCGACAACGACTTGCCCCGGCTCGAGACATTGTTGGTAGAAATGCTGGCGCATCGCGATCAATGGTTACGCCATATCGTTGGTTCCGATGTTGAGCCCGTTACGCAACGCGCGCAGTTCCAAGCGGACTGGGAGTGGGTCGTCGAGCGCGAGCTGCAGAAAGTACGCGCGACGGTGCCTGCGGCACACGTAGACGCGCTGAACAATAGCGCGGCTTATGCATTGCGCACGGCCGCCGCCGAAAGCGGTAGCGTGGCCGATGCGGCGGGCCTGCCTGGCGCGGAAGCGGGGTCGCTGCCTGCGTGGCGCGTGCTGGCATCGATGCTATTGACCAAGCAGGGTGCGTGGCGGAAAACGACGGGTGGAGTTCCTGGATTTGCCGCGACCACTGCTCCTGCAGAACAACGCCATCAACTAAAGCAACTATTGCAAGCGTTACCGGAGTGCCCGGCATTTGCAGCGTCGTTACGCGCGGTCACGCTGTTACCGGACCCCGATATCGATACCGGCGGTTGGCAGGCGTATCGGGCTTTGTACGAATTGTTACCACTCGCGGTGGCGCAACTGCAGTTGCTATTCCAGGCGAGCGGCAATGTCGATTTCACCGAGATCGCACAGCGTGCGGCCTTCGCACTCGGTTCAGCCGATGCCCCGACCGATCTGGCCTTGGCACTCGACTACCGACTGCAACATCTGCTCGTCGACGAATTCCAGGACACGTCATACACGCAGCTGGATCTCTTGCACAAGCTGACCGCGGGTTGGGAACCCGGCGATGGCCGTACGTTATTTCTGGTGGGCGATCCGATGCAGTCTATCTATCGTTTCCGCGAAGCGGAGGTCGGAATTTTTCTGCAAACAATGTGTGGTCGTTTTGGCGATTTAGCGCTGGAATCGTTGACCTTAAGCGCCAACTTTCGTTCTCAGTCCGGACTAATCGATTGGGTTAACACGACGTTTGTGGCGGCCCTGCCGAGCCATCCGGACAGCGAATTGGGCGCCGTGCCTTTTATGGCGTCGACCGCGATGCACGCAGCTCAGCCGAATGCGGTCACCGTTAATCCGCAACTTGGCGACGATCCGCAACAGGAGGCCGAATGGGTCAGCGGTGTAGTCAACGCCGAGCGCGCACGCAACCCGGGCCAGACCATCGCTATTCTGGTGCGTAGCCGGACCCATTTGTGTGCGATTATGCCGTGCTTACGGGCTGCGGGATTGCGCTTTTACGGCGTCGAATTGGAATCCCTTGCGAACCAGCCGGCGATTCAGGATTTGGTTGCGCTGACGCGTGCGTTATTGCACCCCAGCGACAGTGTGGCGTGGATGACAGTGCTGCGCGCACCGTGGTGCGGGTTGATGCTGGCTGACCTCACCGCGCTAGCGGTGCGCCAGCAAGAGGCGAGCGTATGGGAGGCATTGCACGATCCCGATGCGCTCGGCTCGATGAGCAAAGACGGGCGCCGGCGTGTCGAACGCGTCCGCGGTATCGTGCAGACTGCGTTGCGTCGGCGTTACCGGCAATCGTTGCGGCGCTGGCTCGAGGCGGTATGGATGGCGCTCGGAGGGCCGGCCTGTGTCGATGCGACGGCGCTGCAAAATACCGCGGCATATTTCGATTTGCTGGACGACTTGGATCGAGCCGGTGACATTCCCGACCTCGGTACGCTGCAGCGCGCGTTGGACTCGTTGTGGGCCGCGGCCGATGTCATGGCCGATGGCTCGTTGCAACTCATGACGATCCATAAGGCGAAGGGACTGCAGTTCGACACGGTGATCCTGCCGGGGCTCGGCCGCACCACACGGCATTCCGAACCTCGATTGTTGCTCTGGTCCGAGGTCGGTGGCGCGCCAAATGACGGTGCCCGGTTGTTGCTGGCGCCGCTCGGCGGCCACGGCGCCGATGCGAAATACTCCTATTTGCGGGAACTCGATAAACGCAAGAACGACCTCGAAGCGGGGCGCTTGTTGTACGTGGCATGCACGCGTGCTGCCCGCACACTGTATCTCTCCGGCCATGTACGGGTAGACGATGACGGCGCGCCCCGCGATCCGCAAAGCGGATCGTTGCTTAGCCACCTCTGGCCGGCGGTGGCGACGCAGTTTGCCGGGCAGCGTTTGGTGCCACCGTCCCCGGTGCCGTCCGCAGCCAGTGCGGACGCGGCGCGGCATGTCTCGTATTATCGATTACCGCTGAACTGGCAGTTACCCTGCGCCGCTCCCGCTACTCTTGCTGTTCAATCCGATGTTGCCGGATCCGCAACCGAAGCGATGGTGGAATTCTCATGGGCTGGTCACACCGCCCGCCACGCGGGTATCCTGGTGCATGACGCGCTGCATCGTATCGCGGTCGACGGGCTATCACAGTGGACGCCGGAGTGGATTATGGCCCAGCGTGAATCTTGGCGCGCGCGTCTGGCGGTGGCAGGGGTCGCGGCGAGTGAACGCGCGACGGCGGTCGATCGGGTTGCGCGGGCGGTAACCGCGACACTGCAAGATCCGCGCGGGCGTTGGATTTTGAATCCTGAATTCGAGGAGGCGCGAAGTGAGTGGGCGCTTAGTGCGGCAATAGATGGGCACGTTGTGGACGTGGTATTGGACCGCACGTTTATCGATACTGAGGGTGTGCGTTGGATCGTGGATTATAAAATGGGTGCCCACAGCGGCGGCGACACAGATGCTTTTCTTGATCGGGAACTTGAACGTTACCGCCCGCAGCTAGAGCGCTATGCCGCAATACTAAGTAATTTGGAGCAGCGTTCGATTCGTTTGGGACTGTATTTTCCGTTGCTGGGTGGCTGGCGCGAATGGCCATTCCAGCCTTGATAAGCGCAGGCCATGCCCGCAGAACTATGTTGGTGGTGCCAATGAATTTACCAAATAGACTCAACGAGCAATGCCGGTAAGCTTTGATGATCGTTTGGTGGTCGCGATCTCGTCGCGCGCCTTGTTCAACCTCGAGGAAAGCCATAGGGTGTTCGAAGAACAAGGGGTGGATGCGTATTGCCGCTACCAAATCGAACACGAAAACGAAGTGCTCGAGCCCGGCGTGGCATTTGGGTTGGCGAAGAAACTGCTCGCACTCAATAGCGATGGCCGGGCCTGGGCCGAGGTCGTACTGATTTCCCGTAACAGCGCGGACACAGGACTACGGATATTCAATTCAATGCAGCATTACGACCTCGGGATCACCCGGGCTGCGTTTTCCGGGGGCGAGAGCCCGTACCGGTATGTGAGCTCGTTCAATGCCCATCTGTACTTGTCGGCCGATCCGCGCGATGTGGGGCGGGCACTGGCCGATGGATTTGCGGCGGCTACGATATTGCCATCCCACGTTGGCATGAATACGGGCGATCAATTGCGTATCGCTTTCGACGGCGATGCCGTGGTATTTGGCGACGATGCGGAGCGAGTTTTTCAGCAACACGGGCTGAACGCGTTCGCAGCCTCCGAGCGGGCTGCGGCGGATACACCGTTACCGGGTGGCCCGTTCAAAAATGTGCTGGCAGCATTGCAACGCATTCAATCGGCGTATCCGCCAGAGCGTGCGCCAATCCGCACCGCATTATTTACCGCACGCTCGGCACCGGCCCACGAACGTGTGATCCGCACTTTGCGTGCGTGGCAGATCCGTATCGATGAAGCCGTGTTCCTGGGTGGACTCGACAAAGGCCAGTTTCTAAAATCGTTTGGCGCCGATATCTTTTTCGACGATCAGCAGGGGCACTGTGATTCCGCCCGGCAGCACGTACCGACGGGTCATGTCCCGCATGGTATTGCCAACGAATCGTGAATGTCGGCGCGGCCGGCGGATTGCAATTGGAAAAAATTTAAAGGTGGCGTCATTGATTGTATTCGGAGATCGCATTATGGCTACCGCGAGTCGCTACCAGCGTCAATGCTGGGCGGCGTTGTTTACGATTTGTCTAATTAGCCCCGCCGCTGAATCGGCATTTCCGGTCGCGGTGGATGGCGAGCCGTTGCCGAGTTTGGCGCCGATGTTGGAACGCGTGCGGCCGGCCGTGGTGAATATTGCGACTGAGAGCGTCGAGCAGCTTCGCGATAACCCGTTGCTCAACGATCCGTTTTTTCGGCGCTTCTTTAACCTGGAGCAAGGGCAGCCACGCCAACGTCGCAGCCAGAGTTTGGGTTCGGGGATCGTACTCGATGCCGAACACGGCTATATCGTCACCAATAGTCACGTCATACAAGACGCCGATGAAATTACCGTCACGCTGCATGACGGCCGTGAGTTTTCGGCCGATGTGGTTGGCGCCGATCCCGATGCTGATATCGCCGTCATAAAGATCCCGCCGCGCGATCTTACCGCCATTCGCAGCGGCGATTCGGACCGGTTACGGGTCGGCGATTTCGTCGTGGCTATCGGCAATCCGTTTGGCCTGAACCAAACCGTAACGTCCGGGATCGTGAGCGCGCTTGGACGCAGCGGTCTTGGGATCGAAGGTTACGAGGACTTTATTCAAACTGACGCGTCCATCAACGTCGGTAACTCCGGTGGCGCCTTGGTGAATTTGCGCGGCGAGTTGGTCGGCGTTAACACCGCAATATTATCCCGTAGTGGCGGTAGTGTTGGCATTGGCTTCGCGATTCCAGTCAACATGGCGCGCAATCTCGTGGATCAGATCGTCGAATTTGGCGAAGTACGACGCGGACGCTTGGGCATTTTAATTCAGGACCTTACCCCGGAGTTGGCCCAGGCGTTTGGCCTCGCGAACGGCGCTGGCGCCTTGATTACACAGGTGCTGGAGAATTCGCCAGCGCAGCAAGCCGGGCTCAAGGATGGCGATATCGTGTTGCAGGTGAACGGCAGGTCGATTAGAAACGCCGCGGATTTGAGCAATACTGTGGGATTGCTGCGGGTCGGCGACAAGGTCCGGCTGCGCGTGTTTCGCGACGGTGAGAGCCGTATTATCCGCGCGCATGTCGCCCAGCCGAACGAGGCTAGTGATATCGGCAAGCGTTTGAGCGCAAAGCTCGAGGGCGCCACACTACGGTCGCTCGAAGACGATCCGGAGCGGACCGGCGTATTGGTGGTAGCGGTCGAATCCGATACGCCGGCATGGCGTGCGGGGTTGCGGGAAAACGACGTAATTGTGTCGATAAACCGTAAGCCCGTGCGTCGACTCAGCGATATCGAAAACATCGCGAAACGCAATCCCGGTGCGTTGCTACTGAATATTCAGCGCGATAATGGTGCGTTATTTCTAGTATTGCGTTGATGGCGATGACAGCAGGTTCGTTTTCTAGGACAATCCGACCCGCTGTTCCATTTCCCGATCTTTAGGAGCTGTAGCGTGAGTGATTTCTGGATCGCGCCGTCGATATTGTCCGCCGATTTTGCGCGGCTTGGCCGCGAGGTCGACGATGTATTGGCGGCCGGGGCCGATCTTGTGCATTTCGACGTGATGGACAATCATTATGTGCCGAATCTCACGATCGGGCCGCTGGTCTGCTCGGCGTTGCGCCATCATGGTGTGCAGGCACCGATCGACGTGCACCTCATGATCGAACCCGTGGATCGTATTATTCCGGACTTCGCGTCTGCCGGTGCGAGCTTTATTACGGTGCATCCCGACGCGTCCACTCATCTCGACCGGACCCTGGATTTGATTCGTGAGTCTGGTTGCCGCCCAGGGCTTGCATTCAATCCCGCGACACCGCTCGATAGTTTGCGTTACGCGCTAGATAAGGTCGACTTGGTGTTATTGATGTCGGTGAATCCTGGATTTGGCGGACAACAATTCATTCCTTACGTTCTGGACAAAGTCAAGGAGGCGCGGGCCATGATCGATGCCGAGCATCGTGACATTCGGCTCGAAGTCGACGGCGGCGTAAAGATCGATAACATCGCCGCTATCGCGGCCGCCGGTGCCGATACCTTTGTCGCCGGTTCGGCTATATTCGGAACCGACGACTACGCGGACACCATTAGCCGTATGCGTGCAAAACTTGGCTAAGACGGCCGATCGGGTCGGTCGGCAAGGGGTCGATTCGCGCGTACCACTCATCGCCGATGCGGTGTTTATCGATCTCGACGGAACGCTGATTGACACGGCACCGGATCTCGGCCGAGCATTAAATTGCACGCTCGATGAACTCGGGCACGCGCCGGTTGGTGACGACTTAGTGCGAACGTGGATTGGGCGCGGCGCGGCCGTGCTGGTTCAGCACGCATTGCAAGAGACGACTGGAGTTGCGCCGGCTTCGACTCTGCATGCGCTTGCTTTGGCACGATTTCTCGAATTGTATGCGACCGGTCTTTGCGTCCGTAGCAAGATCTATCCCGGCGTTGAGACGGTATTGGCGCAATTGTCCGCCGCCGGTTTCCGTCTGGCTTGTGTTACCAATAAACGCGAAGCGATGACCGTGCCGTTGTTGGAGCAAATCGGATTGATGTCGTATTTCGATGCGGTGATTTGCGGCGATAGCCAGGACAGCATGAAACCCGAACCCGGGCCATTGCTGCATGCCTGTGAACGACTCGAAATTAGCCCGCAACGATGCGTGTTGGTGGGCGATTCCGATAACGACATCCTCGCCGCGCAGGCCGCCGGAATGGCTGTCATTTGGGTCACATATGGGTACAATCAGGGGCTCGATTTGGCGGCCATGCAGCCGGACGTGACCATTGATGCGTTTAGCGCCGTGGCTGAAATTGTGGAACGGGCCGAGCAGGCTTTTTAAACGAACTGATATGAGCAACTCTTTCATTACCGGACCCTGGCGAGTGTTGACGCGAACGAGCCCGGCGCGATGGCGCCGTGGCCGATGACCCCTGCGTAACACGATAACCCAATCCGGTGATGAAATATGGCCATAGACAAAGCTGAGTTCGAAGCACTAACAGACCAAGGATACACCCGTATTCCACTGATGCGGGTCGTCCTGGCTGACCTTGATACGCCCCTAAGTACGTATTTGAAATTGGCTTGTGGGCCGTACTCCTATTTATTCGAGTCCGTGCAGGGCGGCGAAAAGTGGGGGCGCTATTCCATCATCGGATTGCCCTGTCGCACCGTGTTGTGGGTCGATAACGATACCGTAACGACAATTACCGACGGCACAGCCGTGCATCGCGAAACGATTCAGGATCCGCTCGATTATGTGCGTGAGCTGCAGCACGAGTTCAAGGTTCCGCAACGCGACGGACTGCCGCTTTTTACCGGGGGATTGGTGGGTTATTTCGGTTACGACACGATTCGATATATTGAAACGCATCTTGGGCCGAGCCACAAACACGACCCAATCGGTACGCCGGATATCTTGCTTATGGTGTCGGAAGAGGTGGTCGTGTTCGACAATCTCAGCGGCTGTCTGCACGTCATCGTACAGGTCGATCCAAAGGCGCCGAAGGCGTGGGAGCACGGCAACCGGCGGCTGGATGAATTGGTCGCACGGTTGCGCGGGCATGTCGATATCGATGCGCCGACGCCGGCCGATGGGGTGGTGATTGGCGAAGACGATTTCGTCTCCGGGTTTGCGCGTAGCGAGTTCGAAGCCGCAGTAGAGCGTTCGCGCGAATACATTCGCAATGGCGATATCTTTCAGGTGGTGCTGTCGCAACGGTTGTCGATTCCATACCTCGGCGATCCGCTCGACGTATACCGCGCATTGCGGACTCTCAACCCGTCGCCGTACATGTATTTTCTCGATCTAGCCGGGTTTTCAATCGTCGGATCGTCACCAGAAATATTGGTCCGTCTCGAGGACGGTAAGGTCACGGTACGTCCAATTGCCGGCACACGTCGCCGCGGAGTGGATGACGACGACGACGCACGACTCGCGCGCGAATTGATGTCCGACCCGAAGGAATTGGCGGAGCACCTGATGCTGGTGGACCTCGGGCGCAACGATGTAGGCCGGGTCGCGAAAATCGGTACCGTACGGCTTACCCAAAAAATGGATATCGAACGCTACTCCCACGTTATGCATATCGTGTCCAATGTCGAAGGCGAAATCGCCGATGAACTCGATGCGATGGATGTGTTGCGCGCTACATTCCCTGCCGGCACCGTGTCCGGAGCGCCAAAAGTCCGCGCCATGGAGATTATCGAGGAATTGGAGCCCGATAAGCGCGGTGTCTATTCGGGGGCGGTAGGGTATATCGGTTGGCAGGGCAATATGGACACCGCGATCGCAATTCGTACCGCGGTAGTGGCGAACGGTGTGTTGCACATCCAGGCCGGGGCCGGAATTGTCGCCGATTCGGTGCCCGCGCTCGAATGGAAGGAAACGATGAATAAAGGCCGGGCGATTTTCCGCGCCGTGGCGATGGCGGCCGCCGGACTTCACGGAGGATTGGACTCGTGACGACGCGGACGTTGGTATCGAGGCACTATTGATATGCGGGCCTATTGCAGACGTTTGGTGAATTGGGCCTGGTTCGATCGCCTTATCGTCGGCTTGATCGTTTTCAACGCCATCGTCTTGGGCATGGAAACGCACCCGCCGTTGGAGCAACGTTTTGGCGTTTGGATGGAACTTTGCAACCGGCTCATCTTAGCGATGTTTGTGCTTGAAGCGATTATTAAGATTACCGCTGTGGCGCCACGTCTCCGCGACTATTTCGGGAACGGCTGGAATGTATTCGATTTTTCGGTGGTATTGCTATCGTTAATGCCGGCCACGGGTGATTTCGCGATGATCGCTCGTTTGGTGCGTTTGTTGCGAGTGATGCGCCTAATCTCGGCGCTGCCGGAGTTGCGACTGATTGTGGCCACGTTGGTGCGCTCGCTGCCGGGACTCGGACACGTGGTGATTTTGTTGATACTGATCTTTTATATCTACGCTGTGGCCGGATACCACCTTTTGCACGAGCACGATCCGGTGCATTGGCGGTCATTGGGTATTTCATTATTGACATTGTTCCGGGTTCTGACCCTGGAGGATTGGACCGACGTCATGTATGCGGCGATGGCGATGAATCCAATGATGTGGATTTACTTTGTGAGTTTCGTCGTGATCGCTACTTTTGTCGTTATCAATCTGTTTATCGCAGTGGTGATCAATAACCTGGAAGAAGCGAAGAAGGACCGCCAAATTCTGGGGTTAGGGGACGCTGAGCGCGCGGTAGTTCATCAATTGCTATCGATGCGAGACGCACTGGACCGGCTCGAACGCCGTATCGAAAGTATGCAGGAGGCGCAAACCCGTGTTATTGATGATCGATAACTACGATTCATTTACTTACAACCTTGTGCAATATCTCGGCGAGCTGGGTCAAACTGTCGAGGTATTTCGAAACGACCAGATCAGTCTGGAGCGGATCGGTGCGCTGGCGCCTAGTCACATCGTTATTTCGCCCGGGCCGTGCACCCCGAACGAAG
>Ga0224512_10003288_pt1 | contig 14307 bp, 13 predicted proteins | sample SF_May12_sed_USG_4_FD_169103 | JGI IMG/M metagenome (GOLD analysis project Ga0224512, IMG submission 169103) | Sediment microbial communities from San Francisco Bay, California, United States - SF_May12_sed_USGS_13 | ecosystem: Environmental > Aquatic > Marine > Sediment | place: USA...
CTTTCGCGAGGCCGGCATCAACCGCCTGTCGATCGGCATCCAGAGCTTCGACCGATCATTACTCCAGCGGATCGGGCGTATCCACGATGACAGGGAGGCGCTCGACGCCGTGCGCGCGGCGCAACAAGCCGGCTTTGACAACATCAACCTGGACCTGATGTTCGGCCTGCCGGGCCAGACACTCGACCAGGCCCTGGAGGACCTGCAAACGGCACTCGATCTGGGGCCCGCGCATATCTCCTGGTACGAACTCACTATCGAACCGAACACCTGGTTTCACCGCCACCCTCCCGAACGATCCTCTGATGAACTGCTGTGGACCATGCAGGAACAGGGACGCAGCCTGCTGGAGGCAGGCGGCTACACCCGCTACGAGGTCTCCGCTTACAGCAAGGGGCAGCAGCGTTGTCGCCATAACCTGAACTACTGGCAATTCGGCGACTACCTCGGCATCGGTGCCGGCGCCCACGCCAAGATCACCGATGCCGGCCAGCAGGGTGTGACACGCATCGCCAAGACCCGGCACCCGCGGGCGTACCTGGAACATGCCGCTGACCAGAGACGCATTGCGAATGAAGCCCGGCTGGGCGTGGACGATGTGACGCTGGAATATGCCCTGAATGCCTTGCGGCTCGATCGCGGCTTCACAGCCGAGGAATTCAGCGCGGCCACCGGCCTGCCATTTTCGGCAACCGCCAAGCCGGTCAGCGCCGCACTGGAGCAGGGCCTGCTGGAATATAACAATGACACCATCAGGACAACAGCAAAGGGGCAGCGCTATCTCAACGAGGTACTGCACTACTGGCTGACCGACACCCGGGAACATGCTCGAGCCGGCCAGCGTTGACTGTCCCTACTGCGGGGAATCCTTCGAAACCGTGGTGGACTGCTCCGGCGGCAGCCAGGACTGCATCGAGGACTGCCCGGCATGCTGCCGCCCCATTGAAATTCATATTGAAATCGGCCTTAATCAGGAACTGGATTCACTGACAACACGACGTGATGATGACTGACTACAAACCGATCGACTGCGGCCTCTACAGTGAATATGAAGTGGCCATCCTGCACCATAGCAGGCTCCAACTCAGCTGGCGCGACAGCTCGGAGAACGTGCATATCGAGGTGCTCACCCCAATTGACCTGCGCACCTGTCGGGGCGAGGAATTCCTGGTTGTCACCGGCACGGATGGCAGGCAACAGGAAATCAGGCTGGACCGAATCCTGCATTGCAAGCCGGCCTGACCGGCCGCACGGTCATTCATGGATCACATCCCCCGGGCGACACATCTCCCTGTAACACAATCTCAACATCGGTAACCGCATTGACCAACGACCAACACGACCTGGAACTGCTGCTGCGCTCGCGCATACCCCTGATCGTCATCGAGACACGGGACGAGCAGCGGGTCACCCGCCTGTTCGGCAAACTGGGCGTGAGGCTCGCCCTACCGGTGATGGCCTGGTCCGCAACCTCCGGCCTGCGCCGCATCGATTTCGAAGCGGCGCCCCAGCGGCACACCATCGAGCCACGCCAGGCCCTGGGCCAGATCAAGGCCACGAATACCGCGAGCATTTACCTGCTGCTGGATTTCCATCCCTATCTCGACGACGCCTTCAATGTGCGCTTGCTGAAGGAGATCGCACTCGACTACCACAACCTGGGTCACACGCTGGTGCTGGTCAGCCATGAGCTGGACATTCCGCAGGAACTGCAGACCTTCAGCGCGCGCTTTAGCCTGTCCCTGCCGGATGCCATGGACATCGACAGGATGATCCATGAAGAGGCCGAACACTGGTCACAGGCGCACCGGGGACAGAAGGTGAAGACCGACCGCAAGACACTGGACCTGATGTCGCGCCAGTTGCTAGGTCTCACGGCAACGGATGCGCAGCGCATTGTGCGCACTGTCATTTATGATGACGGCGCCATCAGCGACGCCGATCTCGACCGGGTGACCCGGGCGCGCTACCAGTTGCTGGAAACCAACGGCGCCCTGTCGATCGAATTCGAAACCGCTGATTTCGGTGAAGTGGGCGGACTTCGGGGCCTGAAGCGCTGGATCAAGCTGCGCCGCAGCGTCTTCGTGGAGGCCAATGACCAGCCCGACGCGCCGAAAGGGATCCTGCTGGTCGGCGTGCAGGGCGGCGGCAAAAGCCTTGCCGCCAAGGCCGTTGCCGGCACCTGGCGTCTGCCGCTGCTGCGCCTCGATTTCGGGACCCTTTACAACAAGTTCTTCGGCGAGACCGAGCGCAACCTGCGCGAGGCACTCAAGTCAGCCGAGGCAATGGCGCCCTGCGTACTGTGGATCGACGAAATCGAAAAGGCCATCGCCGGAGGGGATTACGACAGCGGCACATCGCGGCGCATCCTGGGCAGTCTGCTGACCTGGATGGCCGAACGCAAAGCCGCCGTATTCATTGTCGCCACAGCCAATGCCATTGAGCAGCTGCCACCGGAACTGATCCGCAAGGGGCGTCTGGACGAGATCTTCTTCGTCGACCTGCCCGATGCCGCCACGCGCTCGGAAATCTTCACCATTCATCTGCAAAAGCGCGAGTTCGAACCCGCAGATTTCGATATCGACGACCTGGCGCAGCTGGCCGAAGGCTTTTCCGGGGCCGAGATCGAGCAGGCCGTCGTCGCGGCCACCTACCTGGCCCGGGAACACCGGGTCCCGCTCGATACCGGCCATATCCGCAGCGAAATCGGGCAGACGCGGCCCCTGTCCCGGGTCATGGCCGAGAAGGTGGCGCAGCTGCGGGCGTGGGCCCGGGACCGGACCGTCTCGGCCAATTGATTTAAAATATCTTTATAAATCAGGAAATCGTCTTCCGCGCGGCGTGACACTTATACACAATCAGGCAGCGCGTCAACCCCCGGTGGCAGGTGGCGTCACAAGCCGATGCTGCTGAATTTATTATCTTATTGTTTCATATCTGTTTCTTTTTTTAGTATACGGGTTTTCCACAGCCCGCCTCGACAACCGATACCCGGTAAAACCCACCCATGCCCGGGTTCTGTCCACAAGGTTATCCACAAGCCGTGGCCGACAAACCCATATAAATCCAGGGCGTTTTGACCGCAGACCCGGTCGGCAAGCCCGGCTGCCGGTGTGATATGCTTAATAAACAGGAATAACAACAAACTGGCCGCACACCGACGGCCAAAACCGGAGGGCCCCATGCCCGACAGCATCCCCGTGAATCCGCACGACTTCGATGATTGGGTGGCCCTGGCAATATCAGACCCGCAGGCCTTCGAAACACAGCGCCGGCAGGTGATCGACAGGGCAATTTCCGCCGCACCCGCGGACCGACAGCAGCAACTGCGCCGGATCCAGTGGAAGCTGGACCAGATCCGCAGCACTTCGCGCACCCCCATGGTGGCCTGCCTGCGCCTGAACCGCCTGCTGTGGGAATCGGTGACCGGTGAGAACGGGCTGCTTGCCTGCCTGCAGCGGCCCGCCGCGGTCAGGCAGCGCCCCGCGGGGGCCGCCGCCCGGGTCATCCCGCTTGATCCACGACGCTGAACGGCCCTACTTGCCGCATGCGGGCGGATAACGTATTATCGCCGGCCTTTTCACGATAGATGACGCTACGGTGTTATCGATCGAAGCTCAGGAAACAGTTTTTCGAGGCAGTTATGAAAGCGGACATACACCCGGCATACGACGACATCAAAGTCACCTGCAGTTGCGGCGCAAGCTTTGCCACGCGCTCGACCGTCGGCAAAGACCTCTCTATCGAGGTGTGCTCGCAATGCCATCCGTTTTATACGGGCAAGCAGAAGATCGTTGATACCGGCGGACGCGTCGACAAGTTCCGCCGCCGTTACGGGAAGAGCCAGTAACGCCGGGCATGGCGCTCAAACACCGCTGCAAGAAGGCGCCTGACCAGGGCGCCTTTTTCGTTCTGGGGCTGTTGCTATGCGGTGGCCTGGTTTCAATCCTTGCTGGCAGTGCCCGGGCAGCCGACTGTCCGGCAGACCGGACCAGCGAACGGGTCCGGGTCGTCCACGTCTATGACGGTGACACGGTGAAGCTGCATGACGGGCGGCGGCTGCGCCTCATCGGCATCGACACCCCGGAAGTCAGTCGCGACGGCAAGGTCTCAGAGACACTGGCCGAACCGGCCAAGGTCGCGCTGGAAGAACTCCTCGACCAGCACAACAGCATCCTGCTGCTGCGCCATGGACAGGAGCAGCGCGACCATTACGGGCGCCTGCTGGCCCATGCCTTCCTCGATGACGGCAGCAACGTGGCCGTGCACCTGCTGGAACGGGGGCTTGCCACCACCCTGGTCGTGCCACCCAATACCTGGGCATATGACTGCTACCAGTCCCGCGAGGACCGCGCACGCACGGCGCGGCACGGCCTGTGGGCATTGGCAAACTACCAGCCTCTGGAAAGTCGTGCCCTGCCACTGGGTACGCGCGGCTTCCGCCTGGTGCGCGGACAGGTAACAGAAATCCGTCAGTCGCGTCATAATGTGTGGCTGGACCTGGAGGGTCCGCTGGTGATAAAGGTAGGCCGCAGGGACTTGGTCAATTTCGACCCCGGTTTCCCGGAAAACCTCACGGGCCGGCGTATCGAGACCCGGGGCTGGATCCGAAAGGATGAACGCGGTCTGCGGCTGAATCTGCGCCATCCGGCGGCGATCAGGGTACTTGACCGGCAGCGACGCTGAAGGGAACACGGCGAACGCGAGACGGTCTATCGGGAAGAGAAACGAGATTCATTCGAAATACACCATGCGCTACCTGTCCCTGCCGGGCATTCTGCCCCTGATTCTTTCCCTGTTCGTCATCAACGGCTGTGCGACCAATCCGGTCAGCGGCGGCAGCGATTTCGTACTCATGAGCGAGGAGCAGGAAATCGCCCTGGGACGCAAGTACAGCGCGGAAATCATCAAGGACATGCCGCTGTATGAAGACCCGGAGCTGGCAAAACGGGTACAGGCGATCGGCGAGCAAGTGGCCGCCAGCAGCCACCGCCCGGAACTGATCTATCGTTTCGCGGTCCTCGACAGTACCGACGTCAATGCCTTTGCCCTGCCCGGCGGCTACATCTACATCACCCGGGGGCTGCTCGCTTACCTCAATACCGAAGCGGAACTGGCGGCGGTCCTGGGACACGAAATCGGTCATGTCACGGCACGCCACAGCGTGCGCCAGCACAGCACCGCAACGGCCGCCGGGCTGGTTGCCGCCGTGCTGGGCGCGGCCAGCGGCGTCCAGGGCGCCGATACCCTGGCCAACATGGTCGGCACGGCCATCGTGCGCGGCTATGGCCGCGAGCACGAACTGGAGGCCGACCGCCTGGGCGCGGAATACCTGGCCAAAACGGGCTATGACCCCGATGCCATGCTGGAGATCATCGGTATTCTGAAGCACCAGGAAGAGTTTGAAAAACTACGCGCCGAGAAGGAAGACCGCGAACCCAAGGCCTATCACGGGCTGTTTTCAAGCCACCCCGAGAACGACAAACGGCTCCAGGAAGTGGTCAAGGCGGCCCACTCCCACAAGAGTGGTTCGACGACCCGGATCAACCGCACAGGCTTCATGCAGGCCCTCGAGGGCCTGACCTTCGGTGACAGCGAAACGGAAGGCATCGTCCGGGACAACCATTTCTACCACAAGGAACTGGATTTCGCCGTGAGCTTCCCGCAGGGCTGGCGCATCGAAAACCGGTCCGACAAGATCATTGCCATGCCGGCGGCCAATGACGGCCTGGTGCAGCTCAGCATCAGCGACAGGAACAAGCGCATTTCAGCACAGGAATTCATGATCAAACGCCTGGGGCTCAAAGACCTGGAACGTGGTGAGCCCGTCAGCAGCCAGGGTCTGACCGGCTACACGGCGGTCGCCAGCAGCAAGACGCCCTACGGCACCAGACCGGTGCGCTATGTGGTACTTTACCGGGACCAGAAGGCCTATATCTTCGCCGGGGCGGCAAAGGACAAAAAGTCCCCCACTGGCTATGAGCAGGAAATACTGGCAACGGCGCACAGCTTCCATGCACTCGGACAAGATGAAAAAATGCTGGCGAACGAGGCAAAAATTCACCTCATCCGCGCCTCGACCGGAACGCGTTACCGCGATCTGGCCGGCTCATCACCCATCGCGAACTATCCGGAAGAACAGCTGCGACTGCTCAATGGCCATTATCCCGACGGCGAACCCCGGCCGGGAGACCTCATCAAGATCGTGCGCTAGCTTGCCGAATACCTGCTGTTTACACAGGCCGACCATGGTTATATTGTCTACGCCCTGAAAGCGGCCAATAACGGCTACGGGAATAATCCATGAAAAAAATCAGCATCATCGGCGCAGGGCGCGTTGGGGAAACAACAGCGATGATCATTGCGCAGCAAGACCTGTGCCGGGAAATTGCACTGCTTGATGTTCGCGAGGGGGCAGCAGCCGGCGCCGCACTGGATATTATGCAGGCCGCTGCATACTTCGGTTTCGATACGCAGGTCAACGGTGGCAGTGATTCGGCCCTGATAGCCGGATCTGACCTGGTCATCATCACCGCCGGTTCGCCGCGCAAGCCAGGCATGTCACGCAGCGATGTGCTCGCCATCAACCGCGGCGTCATCGACGACATCGTCGACCAGGTGCTGGAATTCACTCCCGACGCCCTGCTGCTCATCGTCACCAACCCGGTTGACGTCCTCACCTGGCATGCCTGGAAACGCACCGGCTGGGACAAGCGCCGGGTCTTAGGTCAGGCGGGGGTGCTGGACGCGGCCCGCATGGCCCATTTCATTGCCCGGGAAACCGGGAATTCAGTCAAGGATATACAGACCATGGTCATTGGCGGGCACGGTGACACCATGGTACCGCTGCTGCGGCTCAGCAACGTGCACGGGGTGAGTGCCGCCGCCCTGCTGGACCCCGCAGCCGCTGCCCGCATCATCGAAAAAACCCGCAACGGCGGTTCCGAGGTGCTGACACTGAAGAAGACAGGCAGCGCCTACAACGCCCCGGCAGCGGCCGTCGCCACCATGGTCGATGCCATCTGTCATGATCGCAAACGGGTATTGTCCTGCGTCAGCGTGCTGGAGGGTGAATACCGGCAGAGCGATATCACCGCCGGCGTACCCGTGGTCCTCGGACGCCACGGCGTCGAGCAGGTCATCGAACTCCCCCTGAACGAGACGGAGCTGGCGGACTTCCAGGTTTCCATCGACAGCATCCGCGCCGACCTCGAACTGGCATAGCCGTTTTTTCCGGCTAGAACAGCTGTTCCGGGGTATTACTGCCCGGGCCCTGTCCGGATCCCATCACCGACGGGCTAACGCTTTCCTGGGGAACCTGCTCGGCACGGAACGTTTCGAAGATGGCATCTGATTGCCCGCTGCCGGCCAGCAAACCGGTCATCGGATCGATACGCACAGTCACCAGACCCTCCGGCTGCGCCCGCTTCTGCAGAGCGCGATCACCCAGAGCGGACCCCATGTAGTCGATCCACATCGGCAGGGCGGCACGCCCTCCTGTCTCGCCCCGGCCCAGTGGTTCCAGTTTGTCGAATCCCACCCAGGTCACCGCGACCAGTGACGGATTGTAACCACAGAACCAGGCATCCTTCTGGTCATTGGTCGTTCCGGTCTTGCCGCCCAGGTCAGTGCGGCCCAGCGACCTGGCGCGCTGCCCGGTCCCCCGCTGGATCACATCCTGCAGCATGGAATTCATCAGCCAGGCATTCTGCGGGGTGATGACGGCTCGCGCCAGCTTGAGCCGCTGCTCGCCGTTATCGAGGATGGTCTCCAGGGACTCCGGGCAATCGGGACAGACCACTTCCGGCTCCGCCCGGTAGATTACCTTGCCCTCGGCATCATGGATACGCTGAATAAAATAGGGCTCAACCAGGTAACCGCCGTTGGCAAACACGGCATAGGCCCGGGCCATCTGCAGTGGTGTTGCCGAGGCACTGCCCAGCGCCAGGGTGAGATCCCGGGGCAGCTGGGAGGCCTGGAAACCGAAACGTTCGGCGTATTGCACCGCATAATCGGCCCCGATCGCCCGCAAGATCCGGATGGACACCAGGTTGCGGGAACGATAGAGCGCCTCGCGCAGGCGGGTTGGACCGTGAAAACGGCCGCTGTAATTCTCCGGTCGCCAGGTCGCCTCCAGGGCATCGTCATCGAACACGACCGGGGCATCGTTGATGATGCTGGCAGGCGTGTAGCCCTGTTCCAGTGCCGAGGAATAAATAATCGGTTTGAAGCTGGAGCCCGGCTGGCGTTTGGCCTGTATCGCCCGGTTGAACTTGCTGCGGTAGTAGTCGAAACCGCCGGAGAGGGCGACGATGGCACCGTCATCCGGGTGCAGCGACACCAGGGCCCCCTGGACCTCGGGCAGCTGGGCCAGGCGCCATTCCCCCTCATCGCGGGCTTCCACCCGGATGATGTCCCCGACGGCCAGCACATCAGACGCCTTGGTCGGCGGCTTGCCCATGCGGTCGGCCGCCTTGTAGGGTTGCGCCCAGGCCAGATCGTCCCAGTCAATGGCGATCTGTCCCGGGCTGCGCAGGAAGACCCAGACGGAGCGCTCATCCACGGCCGTGACCAAGCCGGCCTCGAGCCCACCAACATCCGCATAATCCTGCAACAGACCCGGCCAGGCCTCCTCGTCGAGGCCGGCCAGGTCCACATGCCCCTCGGGTCCGCGGTAACCATGCCGGCGACCGTAGGCCAGCAGGGCCTTGCGCAGGGCGCGGTTTGCAGCCGCCTGGCGCGCCGAGTCCAGGGTCGTCACGACTTCGAAGCCAGAGGTATAGGCCTCCTGCCCGTAGCGCCTGACCATCTCGTCGCGCACCATCTCGGCGACATAGGGTGCCCTGGCGCCGGCCCGGACCCGGTGCAGTACGGCGCCATCGGCCTCTTCTAGGGCCGCCTTGTAGGCCGCGCTGTCGATGAAACCCAGGCGGTACATGCGGCCGAGGATATAGTCACGTCGTGCCAGGGCCGCGGCCGGATCATTGATCGGGTTGACGCGTGACGGTGCCTTCGGCAGCCCGGCAATCATGGCCATACGGGCTAGCGACAGCTCGTCTATCCCGGTGCCGTAATAGACCTGGGCCGCCGCCTCCACGCCGTAGGCACGCTGCCCCAGGTAGATCTTGTTCAGATACAACTCGAGGATTTCGTCCTTGGTCAGAGAGCGCTCGATCCGGAAGGACAGGATGATCTCTGTCAGCTTGCGCAAATAGGTCTTTTCGCTGCTGAGGAAGAAGTTCCTGGCCACCTGCATGGTGATGGTGCTGCCACCCTGACGCTTTTCTCCGGTACGAATCAGTTCAAAGGCGGCCCGCAATAATCCCTGGAAGTCCACGCCCGAGTGTTTGAAAAAGCGGTCATCCTCGGCCGCCAGAAAGGCCTGTACCAGTGTCGGGTGCACATCCTCGATCAACACCGGGGTGCGCCGTTTCTCGCCGAACTCGGCCAGCAGCATCCGGTCGCGCGTATAGACCCGCAATGGTTCCTGCAGCTGGATATCCTTGAGGACCTCGATCGAGGGCAGCTGGGGTGCAATCTTGATATAAAATGCAGCGAACAGCAGGGCGGAAACAACGCTGCCTGCAAAAACGGCAAACAGAAGAAGTCGTCCAAGGCGGCGGAAACTCATATTGGGCACAGACCTGTGATCGGGTTCAAAGAACGAGTAGGATAGACGACATATAACTATAAATATTCGCTCTATTATAAATTTTTTGCTTAACCATGGCGGAAATCATCCGATAACTATTACCATGACACTAGTGACGGGTTAAACATTGGTTGACAAACAGTTGGCAATGTTCTCTAATGCCCGAAGCTACCTTTGCTGTCCAACAGTTGGGTAAATAAAGGAAATATTGTGCCGCTCGCGCAAATGTTCAAACGGAAGAAACCACCGCTAATCGGACTGGATATCAGTTCCACAGCCGTCAAACTGCTGGAGCTGAGTCGAAGTGGCACACGTTATCGTGTAGAGACCTACGCCGTCGAGCCCCTGCCCCCGAATTCCGTCGTCGAAAAGAATATCACTGATGTGGAGGCCGTTGGTGAAGCCATCCGGCGGGCCCACAAGCGCTCCGGGACGCGGACACGCCATGCCGCGGTTGCCGTCGCCGGCTCCTCGGTGATTACCAAGATCATCACCATGCCCGCCGGGCTTTCCGATAATGACCTGGAAACCCAGATCGAGTTCGAGGCCGATCAGTACATCCCCTATCCGCTTGACGAGGTCAATCTCGACTTCGAGGTCATCGGGCCCTCGGAAAAGAATCCGGAAACCGTCGACGTGCTGCTGGCCGCCTGCCGCAGCGAGAACGTCGATATGCGTACCGCCGCCATCGAGACTGGCGGGCTGGAATCCGACATCATGGACGTGGAGTCCTTTGCCAGTGAAAACGCCTTTGCGCTGCTGGCAGACCAGCTCCCCGACCAGGGCGTGGACCACACTATCGCGGTTATCGATGTCGGCGCGACCATGACCACCCTCAACGTCATTCACGACCTGAAGAGCATCTATACACGGGATACGGTCTTCGGCGGCAAACAGCTGACCGAAGAGATCATGCGCCGCTACGGCCTGTCCTACGAGGAGGCCGGGATGGCCAAGCGCCAGGGCGGGCTGCCGGAAAATTATGTCACCGACGTGCTCGAGCCGTTCAAGGAGGCCATGGCACAGCAGGCCAGCCGTTCCCTGCAGTTCTTTTATTCATCCAGCCCCCACAACAAGGTCGACCACGTGGTGCTGGCCGGTGGCAGTGCATCGATCCCGGGTGTAGATGAACTGATACAGGAAAGACTGGGGGTGGAAACCAGCATCGCCAACCCGTTTGCCTCCATGTCGTTATCGGCACGCGTAAAACCCCAATCACTCAGCAATGATGCGCCCTCCCTGCTGGTGGCCTGCGGACTTGCCCTGAGGAGCTTCGACTGACATGGCAAAGATCAACCTGCTGCCCTGGCGCGAAGAGCTGCGCAAGCAGAAGCAGCATGAATTCGCCTTCATGGCGGGCGGATCGGTCATCATTGCCTGCCTCGTCGTCCTGCTGGCCCATCTTCATGTCAGCGGACTGATCGACAACCAGAACCAGCGCAACGCCTTTTTACAACAGGAGATAAAAACCCTCGACCAGCGCATCGGGGAAATCAAGGAACTCGAGAGACTCAAGGCCGACCTGCTGGCGCGCATGAACGTCATCCAGGAGCTGCAGCGCAGCCGGCCGGAAAGTGTGCACCTTATGGATGAGCTGGTCCGCTCCCTGCCGGAAGGGGTTCACCTGGAAAGCTTCACCCAGAAGGACAAGAGCCTGACCATGAAAGGGGTCGCACAGTCCAACGCCCGGGTATCCGACTACATGCGTAACATCGACGCATCCGACTGGCTGACCGGACCAGGTCTGGACCTCATCCAAACCAAGGAAGTTGACCGCCGTCGTTTGGCCAATTTCACCCTGCGTGGCCGCCAGAAAACACCCAAACCACCTCAAGACGAGCCGGCAGTATCGGCCGGGGGGGCATCGTGAACCTGGATTTGGGTGATCTCGATCTTGCCAATGTCGCGATCTGGCCGGCAGCGGCGCGCGCCATCGTCATCCTGTTTCTCATGCTGGGCGTGATCTTCCTTGGCTACTGGTTCCACACCAAGGACCAGCTGGTCGACCTGGAAAATCTGGCCGCCAAGGAGAAGGACCTGAAGGTCCAGTTCGAGAGGAAGGCCAAAAAGGCCGCCAACCTCGAGGCCTACCAGCAGCAACTCGCAGAGATGCGCGAGTCCTTCGGCGCCATGCTGCGGCAACTGCCCAACAAGACCGAGGTCGCCGACCTGCTCGTCGACGTCTCCCAGACCGGCCTGGCCAGCGGCCTCGAATTCGAATTATTCAAGCCGCAGGGCGAGAGGCCCCAGGAATTCTACGCGGAACTGCCCATCAATATCACCGTCATCGGCGACTACCACGAATTCGGCAATTTTGTCAGCGGTGTCGCATCGCTGCCGCGCATTGTGACGCTGCATAACGTCAGCATAGCCAAGAGGAAAACCAAAGATTCCCCCTTGGTCATGAACCTTATAGCCAAGACCTATCGCTATCTCGAACAGGATGAGCGGACCCAGGAGGCAGGCAAATAATGAAGTGGGGCTGCAACAATATGCTGCGCTGGCTGACTGCCATCGCCCTGTCCGGCAGCATGGCTGCCTGTACCGATAATCCGACTGCAGACCTCGAGACCTATGTCAAGGAAACCAAAGACCAGCAACGCTCGTCGATCGAGCCGCTGCCGGAATTCGAGCCCTTCGAATCATATATCTACCAGGCAAACGAGCTGCGCGATCCCTTCACAGAGCCGACTTTTGCCCATGCACCGACATCGGTGGCACAGGCAGGTGGCAGCGGGATCAAGCCGGACTTCGACCGCGCCAGAGAACCCCTGGAAGAATACCCGCTGGACAGCCTGCGCATGGTCGGCACCCTGGAGCAGGACCAGGATTCCTGGGCATTGATACTGGATACCGAGGAAACTATTCACCGTGTACAGCACGGTCATTACATGGGACAGAATTACGGCAAGATTGTCCGTGTGTCAGAATTCGAAGTTGAACTAATGGAAATCATTCCTGATGGACTCGGAGGCTGGATGGAACGCCAGGCCTCGATTGCAATCAGCGAATAATCCCACGGGGGCATCGCAATGACCGCATCGTTAAGCAACCTATTCTCGAGCCGGCACACTGGCAGCTGGATGGCATACCTGGCTGCCTGTGCCCTGTTCCTTGCCGGCGGCCTCGCATCCGTCCAGGCCGCCGATCCGGCAACAGACAACGCCCTGACGGCGATTGACTTTGCCGGGCTGCCTGGTAACAAGGCCCAGATAACGCTCACGCTGAGCAGTCCGGCCGCTGCTCCGCTGAGCTTCACCATTGACAACCCGGCACGCATTGCCCTGGACCTGCCGAACACCAGGAACGGTCTCGCCCAACGCACACAAAGCATCGGCATCGGCATGGCAGAAAGCGTCACGGCCATCGAGGCACAGGGACGCACCCGCGTGATCATCAACCTGGTGAGTATGGTTCCCTATGAGACACGCGCGGAAGGCAACAAGGTCATTGTGACCGTTCAGGGCAGCGGCAAACAACAAAGCATCGCAACCGCCATGGTCGCACAGGCCAAGGGCAGTGCCCGTCCGCAAATCGAGAACGTGGACTTCCGGCGCGGTGAGGAAGGCCAGGGCCGCGTGATCGTCAGCCTGTCCGATCCCTCCACACCTGCTGACATGCAGCAGGAAGGCGGCAAGGTAATTGTCGACTTCTACCGTGCCCAGTTGCCCGCCGAACTCGAACGCCGCCTGGATGTCCTGGATTTCGCCACCCCGGTGAAGACGATCGACACCCAAACCCGGGGCGACAACGTTCATATGGTGATCACCCCCATGGGAGAGTACGAGCACCTCGCCTACCAGACCGGCAACGAATTCGTCATCGAGGTCAGGGCAATCACCCGGGAAGAGATCGAGGAGCGCAAGAAGGATGAATTCGGCTATGTCGGCGAACGCCTGTCACTGAACTTCCAGGACATCGAGGTGCGCTCCGTCTTGCAACTGATTGCCGATTTCACCGGTATCAACATTGTCGTCAGCGACACCGTCAGAGGCAGCCTGACACTGCGTCTCAAGAATGTCCCCTGGGACCAGGCCCTGGACATCATCCTGAAGACCAAGGGCCTGGCCATGCGCCAGACCGGCAATGTCATGCTGGTTGCCCCCAGCGAGGAGATTGCCGCGCGCGAGAAGCTCGAACTCGAATCCCAAAAACAGATCGAGGAGCTGGAGCCACTGTATTCCGAGTTTATCCAGGTCAATTACGCCAAGGCCACTGCACTTGCAGCCTTGCTAAAAACCGGCGATGCATCACTGCTCTCCGACCGCGGCACTGTCATTATTGACGACCGTACCAACACGCTCCTGGTCCAGGACACGGCGGACAAGCTGGTCGAGATCCGCAAGCTGGTCGCCAAGCTGGACGTTCCCGTCAGACAGGTGCTGATCGAGTCACGCATCGTGCTCGCCAACGACGGTTACAGCCGCGACCTGGGGGTCCGCCTGGGACTCACGGCAACGGCCGATGTCGGCAATGACGGGGCCTTCGCCACGACCGGCAGTATCTTCGGCACCGATGGCATGATCAATGACGCCGCCGACAACCTCAATGCCGGTGTCGGCCCTTTCCCGGTCGACCTGCCGAATGTCAATAACCGCCTCAATGTCAATTCACCGGTCAGCAGCATCGGGCGGATCGCCATGGCGCTGCTGGAC
>Ga0224512_10003289_pt1 | contig 14302 bp, 24 predicted proteins | sample SF_May12_sed_USG_4_FD_169103 | JGI IMG/M metagenome (GOLD analysis project Ga0224512, IMG submission 169103) | Sediment microbial communities from San Francisco Bay, California, United States - SF_May12_sed_USGS_13 | ecosystem: Environmental > Aquatic > Marine > Sediment | place: USA...
GCTGCTAAACATAGAGCACAGCTCATGCTATATGCCTTGTTATACATGATACTTAATCCCAATATCACGGACGTAAAAGTAGCAGCAATTTACCTTGATCTAAAGCTGGATAATTTTTATACATCTTATAACCGAAATGATATCAATCTATACTGGCCAAGATATAAAGCCAGACTACAAAGGGTAACAGACTGTGAAGACTTCAAACCAAATCCCACAGCAGCCACCTGCAAGTGGTGCCAACACCGAGGAGAAGCTTGCGAATTTGCTTATATCGGATGATCCAATAAAAGATACAGCACTGACTCTCAAAGGATTTAGACGAAAACAATGTATTTTTTGCGGTAAACAATTACCTGGATTTAAAACAGACTTTGACTTTTTAGATTTTTGTAGAGACTGCGAAAGTAAATTTGCAACAGCATGTGAAATTTTACGAGATATAAATGGAAAAAAATCTAGCTCATAATGTTTTTCGTAAACTTAAACATTATATAAAAGCTAAATGTGGTCTTTGTGACAAACCATTATATATACAAAAACCAGGTCATAACTTTTATATATGTAACGCTTGTATGAAACGAGTAAATAATGTGGATTAAAGTAGTCTATACCGTAGGCAATGTACTATTAACTATCGGCAGTGTTATGGCGCTGGGTAAACGTGCCATGTACTTTGGAAAAAGAGTAAAACACCATGGACAACCTAAATATACTAAACCACGTAGCAGCAAAATTAAAAAAACAAAAAGAACTTAGGTGTATAGGATGTGATAAACATATGGGTTTTATTAAAACAAACACTATCATGTCTGTTGTTTTATATTGGTGTCCAGACTGTAGAACATTACTTAAAAAAAAGTATAAATGACTCGAAACTATACAAAGCGCGTAGATAAAATTGACAGTGTTATAATTGAAAACTGGTATGAGCAACAGTTAATTGAGGAAACAAATTATGGCGACGAAGAAATCAAAAAACTGGATAGCGAAAGCAACCAAAAACAAAGGCGGACTACATCGATCCCTGGGCGTACCCGAAGGCAAAAAAATCCCGGCAAGTAAAATTGCAGCAGCGGCTAAAAAGAAAGGCCGCGTTGGTAAACAGGCGAGGCTTGCTCAAACCTTAAAGAAAATGAAAAAGAAATGAATATTCAATTAGATAGCCAAGCACAAAATACTTTAAACAGTATTCTGTATGCAATGCAAAGTATAAATATACTTGCATCAAATATTGACTTATTAACTCATGAGCTCAACGAATTAAATAAAAATTTAACTAAAGTAGAACGAGTAGCCGAAGCATTAAAGAATGTAAATGAAGCGAAACAACACATTGAAACTTTATCAACATCAAACAGAAACCGTTGATTTTTTAAAGGCCAATCCTCGTGCCTTTATAACTTCTACTCCCGGTACAGGGAAAACAGTATCAGTCCTTGAAACCTGGCACCAGCATCATACAGGTAAGATGCTGGTCATTTCACCCAAATCTACGCTCGAAGCCGTATGGGGTAATGATCTTGCGAATTTTTATCCTGAAACGAAATGTGGAATTTTCAACAGAAAACCCGCTCGCTACACTAATTATATACTTGATCTACTTACCAACCACGACATCGTTATTATTAATATCGAAGCAGTCGATCTGGTACTTAATCACCTCGATATTATTGATGCTCAGTACAGTACTCTGGTTATCGATGAGTTCACCAGTATCAAGAATCGCGCTGCTCAACGTAGTAAAAAGGTGGCAAAGCTGGTTGATCATTTTAATTATAGGTACTTTTTATCTGGCACCCCTACTCCAAACGGGATTCTCGATATCTGGCATCCTGCGTTCTTACTTGATGGGGGCCAACGTTTGGGTGGCAACTTTTATGCTTTCCGAAATACAGTCTGTCAACCAGTGCAAAAAGGATACCATCAGGTATTTACGGAATGGCAGGAGATAGAAGGTGCTGCCGATATCGTTGCCGACACTTTACGTGACATTACTATTCGTCATGTGCTTGAAGAAGTTACCGATATGCCTGAACGAATTTATCGACACATGGAAATCACCATGCCAGATAAATTACGTAAAGCATATGAAGAAATGCAAAGTACTGCTATCTTACAACTCAAGGGTAAATTAACCACTGCACAACAGATCGAAGCAGCGGTACGTGCTACATTAAAAGGTACTTATGGTGATATACCAACACATGATGTTGTAGCACTTAACAAGGCAGTACTCGGTAATAAGCTTTTACAAATTGCATCTGGTTCTGTGTACGACGGTGATCGTATCGGTATTCAACTTGATCCACATAAGTATGAGTTGATCGTAGATTTGATTAAGGAACGAGAACACAGCCTGGTATTTTTTATTTGGCAACATCAATATAATGAACTTGCCAAATTATTAACTAAAGAAAAAATAACTTTCGAAGCAATACACGGAGCTGTATCACAAAAAGATCGCGGTCGTATTGTTAAAGAATTTCAACAGGGTAAGTACCAGACATTATTAATGCAACCAGCAGCTGCAGCACATGGTATTACTTTAACTAAATCAACAGCCTCTATCTGGTGTAGCCCCACATGGAACCTGGAACATTTTATTCAGGCTAATCACAGAGATTATCGTATCGGTCAAACACAACGTACTGAAGTTATCATGGTGCAATATAAAGATACAATCGAGCAACGTGTTTATGAATCACTACAGACTAAAAAGAATTTGCTGGATAATTTGTTAGAGGTTTTACAAACATGAACAGAGATCGAAATCATCCAACTAAACAAGCACAAGGTATTCAATATACCTTTGATCTTAAAGAACCAGGTTATACTATAGAACAACAAATTTTACGAAAGTTAACACAATTTAAAAAACAACCTGTACTTTGTAAAATTTGTAAAAAAGTACCTGTATATTATTCAGGTTATAATAAACTCCCACCTAATCCTAACAACTATGTTTGTGAGAAATGTTGGAATGAAATTTAAATTCAAAGATTTTCAATTAACTCCAGCACAAGCAGTTAATTTAAAATTACACAATAAATTAGAAGAAAAATTATGTAAAAGGTGTAAAAAACCTATGCTTTGTTTTCCTAATTTAAAAGGTGGACCACCTATACACTGTAATAATTGTTACACTGAACGAGAAGGTGAGCGTGCTGGACCCTGGGAAATATCAATTATTAATCTTGACTCAACATATAAGGAGGACTTATAATGGAAGTCAGCAAAATATCTGCCTTAAAAGATATCAAGGCAAAAATTGCTGAATACAACGAGCGTTTGAAAGATCTGGGTCGTACTAAGGCTCAATTGGAAACTGAAATTATCAGTGAAATGTCGGCAGAAGGTTTGTCTTTGGCACGAACTGACTTTGGTACAGTATCAGTTACAAAGCTCGATGTTGCATCAGTGAAAGACTGGAATGCGTTTGAAGATTATATTTATGAAAACCATGCATTACATCTTCTTCAGCGCAGACCTTCGGACGCTGCTTATCGTGATGAACTCGCTATTCGTGGAGAAATCCCCGGTGTCGAAACTTTCACTAAGGTCAGCTTAAGTCTGACGAACAAAGTCACATAGTACGAGGTACAAAGTAAATGGCAAAAACTGCTACAGCAAAGCAAGAGGAAACCGGAACTGATTTGCAATCCGTACAGGAGCGAATCCGTAATCGTCTGGCAAAAATTAATGAAACTACTCAGCAAATCAGTGGACAGAATATCTCAACCAAAGGCAAGGTATTTCGTTTGCCTGATGGTAAGACATCACAAGGTCCATTGAATTGCATCATTGTCGATTACGTTAATAAAAACATGTATTACAAGGAGGCTTATGTCGAAGGTGAATTCGCCGAACCAGATTGTTACGCAGTTGGACGTGAGATTAAACTCCTGCGACCATCCGAGAATGCTCAGGATCCACAAAATGAAGTTTGTGAAGACTGTCCCCACAATCAATTCGGCTCCAAGGGTCGCGGTAAAGCATGTGCCAATAATGTACTGCTTGCGATTCTTCCGGAAGATTTCACAGAAGATTCAGAAATTTATACGCTTAAAGTCTCTGCAACTGGATTGAAACACTGGACAAAATATGTCCGTGATCTATCCAATGCAGATGTCGATCCTATCCAGGTTGTTACATCTATATCGATGGACCCGGATCTGGCTTATCCGTCGCTGCGATTCAAGCAGCTTGGTGGTAACAAACTGTTTGATGAGATCGGTGGATTCATCTCTAAAGCAGACACCCTGCTGAACGCGTAAGCGTAAGGCTTTGGCAGTGCTGCAGGCGCATTAGGTAATGACCGAGGGTTTCTGTGTTGGTTTCCGCTCGGGGCCTCGTAGCACTGCCATCTTTTAATATGAAAAATTTCGAATATCGCGAGTTCATGGTGGATCTTGAAACGCTTGCTACTACACCAGATGCTCATATCTTGTCTATCGGTGCTTGCGATATCAATAATCCTGATATTACTTTCTACCATACTGTAGAAGGTAAAGGACAAAACAGGGTAACCAATTTCAGTACTATTAAATGGTGGCTTAAGCAATCCAAGGAAGCTATCAAAAGCGCTACGAGCAGAGAACATGTATTACCCATACATACTATGCTCGTAGATCTTAGTTCATGGATCAAAGGTAATGGTTTTACGCATCCTTGGTCACATGGTTCAGTCTTTGACATTATTATTCTGGAGAATGCATATCGTCAGAATAATTTAGAAATACCATGGAACTTCTGGAATGTACGTGATACTAGAACGTTATATGAAACAGGATATCGCATAACAGGTAAGACATTAAAACCGGAACGAGAAGGTACACATCATAACGCATTAGATGATGCTCAATTTCAGGCGCAATGGGTGAGAAATATACGTGACATACTCGAACAGTGAAGAAATAGTAAAAAAAGTAGCAAGTATATTAGCTCGTAAAGAATGTTGTAGTTGTGGTACTACAAAAGATTTGGAATATGGCCCAGACCCTTATGGTAGAGAGATATATAATGATACTACACCAGTATGGGAATGTGAAAAATGTCGATATGAATCAGCTATGGATATTTAAAAAATGAACACTAACGTAACAGCGCAAGCAGTGTTTCGAAAGTTACAAAAAGATCCTAACTGGGCGTTTTGTGCTTTTTGCCATGAACAAGGTGGGTATAAACATGCTAAATCAACTCACTCTGATACAGTTACTTATTTATGGGATTTAGGTTTACGTTCAGATATTTATGAATGGGATACCTATGTTTGTATAACATGTTATAACAAACATAATGGTTATTTTAGTCCTATTACATGACTGAAACAGGCTTTACTCGTTCGATCATGCGTAAACTTCCACCGGAAATATACCGTTGGAAGATCATGAATATAATGCAAAACGGTGTACCAGATTGTTGGTTTAGTGGCTCAGCCGGTGATCTATGGCTTGAAATAAAATATATCACAGCACCTAAACGCATTAATACCAAAATCCATCCTGACTTGTCAGACCTACAACGTAAATGGTTGAACGAAAGACATCAGGAAGGACGTAACGTTGCTGTATTACTAGGCAGCGATATAGGTTGTTACATTTTTCGAAATAGACAATGGGATTCACATATACGAAAAGTGGATCTGAAATTAAGTCGATTGGAAGTTGTCGAATGGATCAAGCAACAGACAATCGTCTAAAAATCATTTGTGAAAAATGGTATCAATCACAGCTAACACAACGCGAAGCTGCGAAACAAATGGCTATTAGTCAGCCTTGTTTGAATCAGTATTTAAAAGGACGTATCCCATTAAATACCGATACAGTAATAAAATTCGCTATGTTATTTGACATAGCACCATCGGAGATTGATCCACGTATATATTAACCACCCGCTATAGGAGCAAATAAAATGAAACCATCCGAAGTTGCAAACCATATTCAAAACTCTTACAAAGCCCGCACCCCTCTGTTCATCTGGGGACCACCTGGTGTTGGCAAGTCAGATGTTATGCGTCAGGTTGCCAAAACAATGAAAGTTAATCTGATTGATCAACGTTTGTCCCAAATGGATCCAACAGATCTTAAAGGTATTCCATACGTGGATGACGCAGGTTACAGTCGTTACGCAGTACCTGGTTTTCTGCCTCAAGTCGAACGAGATGGGGAATATGGTTTCCTGTTTCTTGATGAATTGAATACCGCACCACAGTCCATGCAGGCTGCAGGTTATCAGTTGATCCTTGATCGACGTCTTGGTGACTATGTACTACCTGATGGTTGGGTGTGCTTTGCGGCAGGTAACCGGGCTGAAGATCGTGCTATATCTGTTCGTATGTCAACAGCACTGGGTACTCGTTTCGGTCATATCGATTTCGAAGTGGATCGTGAAGAGTGGAAAACCTGGGCACATAGTCATGGCATTGACTCCACTATTATTTCTTTCATGAATTTTCGTACTAACCTTTTACACAAGATGGATGTCAATGCACGTACGTCACCGACACCTCGTACTTGGGAGATGTTGAATCGTCATCTACCTTATGTCACTCCACAAACTGAGTACGATACTTATGCATCATTCATCGGCGAAGGTGCAGCGGGTGAATTTTCTGCATATAAAAAGATGGCACGAGAATTACCTGAGTTCGATGTCATCATGGCAGAACCCGGTAAGATTCCGGTTCCTGATACCAGCAAAACCAGCATCATGTATGCTGTTGCTGGCATGTTATCGTCCCGTGCTACGCTTGATAATTTCAAAGATGTTATGAAATATATCACCCGTTTGCCTGTTGAATATCAAACTGTGTTTATGACTGATGCCATTGCTGTTGTCGGTGATGAACTGGAGGATCACAAAGCATTCAAGAACTGGGCCTTGGAGAATCACAACGTTATTTTGTAAGGAGTTTATTATGGCAAGTGTTCGTATGTCCGAAGCATTACGATCTTCTATTACTAGCAAAGCTAAAGGTTTATTTGAACCTGCTTTAGATAAAGCACGAACATCATTGCCTAATGACTGGTATGACAGATTGGCAGAGGAAGTTTGTGAAAAAAACATAAACTCTCTGCCAATCATGCAAAAGGTACCCATTGAACAATGGCCTGATGACTGGACCAAAAGGGTAAACCGTATTTATGTACTAATTCGTAATGACGATAAAAGCTATCAAATTTATAGTCCTGAATTAGTTAAACCAATTAAGGTACCTACTTGTGTAAAAACAGATGGTATAAATCCAAGTTTAAGATTAAATATTTCAGAACCATTTACTTGCAGTGATAAATTATTTAATGAGTTTTATCAGGTAAAATTGAAAGAAGAAAAAATTGTAATTGAGCAAAAAGAATTTGTAGAAAATATTAAAAACATTACAAGTCGTTGTAATACTCTGAAACAATTTTTAAATGTATGGCCACAAGGTGAGAACCTGGTACCTGCGAATGTTATGAGTAAGTTCAATACACCTGTTAAAAAACGTAGTAACCCTGCAGAGCATATATTGCCAGAAATTAATAAAAATTTATCAGCGGTTTTAATTAAACGAACACTTATAAATCGTAATAAGTAGGGACAGAGTAAGCCTTAAGTAAAATTGAAAATTTTCCCGGAGTGATTAAAAAATGGCCCTTCAAGATAGTGCAATGCTGGTTAGTTTATATTTAACCCAGTGGTCTGCACGTAAACTAGATCGCAGTACTTCGCACGAAGTATGTGATGCCAAACACGCAGACCATGAGCTGGGTCGTTTTAATAAGCAGATAATTCCAAAGAAATATCTGCATAATATTCAACAGGTTGCAAATCGTATTCGTAATTATCATTACGAGAATACTTTACCCTGGAATCATAAAGGTGCTGACTTGTTACCTAGTCGGCATTACCTGAAATATACACAACGAATGGGAGAGCTTGAAGAAAAATTCGACAAGGCTGTAACTGAGTTCCTGACTGCGTATCCTACTATTATTCAACAGGTTCAAAATAATCTGAATGATCTTTATGACACTTCAGATTATCCTACCGTAGATCAAATTCGTAATAAGTTCCATATGGAAATAGCTATGACGCCAGTACCTGATGCTGGTGATTTCCGTATTGATATTAATCAGAAAGAACTGGATAAATTAAAAGCAAAATTAAAAGAACAATTAAAAGCAGCTAATATAGCAGCTGAACAGGAATTGTTCAGTCGTCTTTATACTCGTTTGGCTAAGGCAGTTATTACATTGCGTGTGCCTGATAAAATCTTTCGTAATACTTTAATTTTAAACATTGAAGATCAATGTGAAAAAATTAAAACGATGAATCTTAATGACAACAAGGAACTATTATCTGTCGCAAATAATATTTTAGAACATTTAAAAGATATAGATATCGATGCATTACGAGATAAAGAACAACCGTTATACAGAGAATCAACAGCATGTTTGTTGGAAGAAGCACTACAACAAGTTGAACAAGTTTACTTAGGAGCAAATGATGATCAGCAATCTAACACCGGACAAGAAGTTAATTCGAGCACGTAACAAGTTGTTACTTGAGCAACCATTTTTTGGAGTACTTGCACTTAAACTTCAAGTCATAGAAGACAAGACATGCCAGACAGCCTGGACCGATGGCAAACGTATGGGTTATAACCCGGATTTTATTGCCAAATTACCTGATGGACAGGTACGAGGTCTCGTTGCACATGAAGTAATGCACTGTGTCTATAAACATCAAACTCGGCGCAAAGAACGAGAGCCTCGTAAATGGAACATGGCTGCAGATTATGCAATTAATCCTGGCTTAATCGAAGCAGGTTTTGAATTACCAGAAGGCGGTTGTGTCGATGACAAATATAAAAATATGAGTACTGATCATATTTATACTTTGTTACCAGATCCACCGGAATGTGATTCATCCAGTGGTTGGGGTGAAGTTCGAGATGGAGATTATGAATCTTCTAGTGAACGAGCTGATCAGGATCAAGACTGGACAGTATCTGTACGCCAAGCCGCAGAAGCCGCCAAGAAAGCAGGTAATTTACCAGGTCATCTGGAAGGATTAATCGATACTGTTCTTAATCCTAAAGTACCATGGAAAGAAGTTTTAAGAAACTTCATGACACAACCACGTAAAGATGATTACAGTATGACTCGTCCTAATCGTCGATACATATCTTCTGGTTTATATTTGCCAGCTATGTGGTCCGAAGGATTGGGTGATATAGTCATTACTGTTGATACTTCAGGCAGTATTTCTAAAGAAGAACTTGATACTTTTTGTTCCGAGATCAACTGTATCCTTCAAGATACTCATCCACAAAAAGTTTATGTATTGTATTGTGATACCCAAGTACATAAAAAAGTTGATGAATATACAACGGATGATCTTCCAATTTCATTACATTACCAGGGAGGTGGTGGTACAGACTTTACAGAGCCATTTAAATGGGTCGAAGATCATGCATTAACACCAGATGCATTCATCTACCTTACTGATATGTATGGTAGTTGTAGTGCACCTCCTCCCATATATCCAGTACTTTGGATATCCACTACCGAATGCACTGATGCTGCGTTTGGTGAAGTAATACAAATGAATTAACGAGGTTATTATGGTTAAGAAACAAAAGAAAGGTATCTGTTCAGTACCGGATTGTGGCAAAGAAATTATTTGCTTAGGTGTATGCGAATGTTGTTATCAACGTATGCGGTACTGGGAACGTCGATCTACCCGAGATAAAATCAAACGTATAAAACAGATTCAGGTCTGGGAGCATTCGCTTGATTTACAATTGGGTAATGTACAACAGATCGCTAAGACCAGGAAGCAGAAAAAAACCAATGTCCAAATTACTCAACGTAAACGTAAGACCGGTTAAAGGTACAAATGTATTTCCTGTCGGTCGTTTAACTAAAGAACAGGAAGTATGGTGGGCATTACGCCCCTGTAAACCAGGACTGCGGCATTGGTTAGCTAAGGCTGTTGAAACAGATCGTTTTTCTGCAATTGTACGAAGCTATTATATTTGTCAAAACTGTAATCATAAGCAACTAATATATAAAATAGCTGAAGAAATCGAGGACAAAGTTTGATATTCTTGTAGTGTCGTAAGCTATTGTTTGCTCCTAGCTCTTGGCTTACCGTCTGGCCCACGAAACGGGCTTCCCTTATCCTGGAGAAATTGATGGGACGTCCTGGTGAAAAACGAAACCTCAGAAAAGAGTACGACTCGTACCATTCTAAGCCTGCCCAAAAGAAAAAAAGAGCAAAAAGAAACGCAGCACACAAAGAACTTGAACAAAGAACAGGTAAACCGCTATCCCCTAAGGCGAAAGGTAAGAGCAAGAAGAGTCAAGTAGAAGCGGGCCACAGTAAACGAGGTGCCAGTGGAACAGTCAAACGACAATCAGTTAAAGCAAATCGAGGATGGCGAAAAGGTAAGTCAGGTTACACGTAAATTAAAACGTCTATCACCTTCTCTTATTGAAATAATGTTCCAGCTTGAATTAAAAATTCAGGAAATGAATATAAAAAGTGGTATAACAAGGAGGTTTGATGAATAAGAACAACATTGTTAGAGAAGTATTTCAAGCTGTAAGAAATGAACCGCTACTAGGTGACTTTAAAATTGTTACTGATGCTGGCGATTATAAAGTAACACATCCTATTTACTATAAAGATAATAAGATTTTTGCAGAATTTGATTTAGATTTTACAGCCCCTGTAGATCTTAGAATTAAAGAACTATTCATAGGGGTTGATGTTTTTAATATGAAACAATGGGTTAAGATAGACATAAAGCCTGTACGTATTGAGGCACAATCTATTGCAACTTTTCATTTCAATCGTGTAGAAGGTATTTGTAAGTTTACAAATGATTGAAATTAAATTAATGGATTGGCATTCACGACAAAGATTAGTAGCCTTATTCCATAATAATTATTTCATGCATTTAATGCCTGGTAAAACAGATGAAGAAGCATTAAAAAATGCCATCAAAGAATTAAAAAGATTAGAGACCGAATGTAATGAGCAACTTAAAACAATTACCAATACTCGGAAAAACAATAGCAAGCATCGTTAACGATGAATCTAATGAAGTTTATTTTCATTGTACCGATGGTACTCATTACCGAATGTATCATTCTCAAGATTGTTGTGAAGATGTATCTCTTGAAGAAATACATGGTGATTTAAAAAACCTGGTAGATTCTCCATTGTTGCAAGCAGAAGTTATATCTTCTGAATCTCAAGCAGAAGCAATGGCAGAAATAGATAAACCATTAGCTGTTAAAATAGCATTAACACAAAAAACTAAAGCAGATCCTGATGGATGGGGACCTGAAGAATCCAAAACCTGGACTTTTTATAAATTTGCAACCATCAAAGGTTCGGTAACACTTCGTTGGTATGGATCTTCAAATGGATATTATTCTGAAAGAGTTGACTTCGAAGAATTTACTCCCCGTAAATTGGGACACCCAATGCTCCAGAAATAGATTTCTGTTGCATACTAATTGGAACAGAGCGTTGTAAAAATTCACCCAGTGGATCATCCGATGCTAACACCACAGGTAAAGTACCTAACTTATGTGACAACACGTAAGCAGGACCATATACCCAAGGCATCATCCGTATAACTTCTGTCAGTTGTTTAGATATTTCCATCTCTTTGCCATCACCCAGATCCGGGCGCAAAGCATCTTTAATATCATCATCGAAAATAGAACCCTGTCCCATGCTCTGTTGTAGAGCCTCTCCGATAAATGCAAACAGCATCGCAGATCTTAAGCTATAAGCCATGTACTCTGGTGTTGCCAGATCTTTTACGTAATTTGCCCCAGGTAACTTGGTTTTTCCATACATACCAAAAGGAGCTTTCATAATTACCCGCGCATTACTAAGCGTCCAGTCAGGCGCAAATACCAGCATACGAATATAACCACGCATACTAGGCTTGTTTAATGCTGCAGCGAATCGATGACCCATACGGTTTTCTACATTCATTGCCATCTGGTTCCAGTTCTGATTACCATAAGCATCGTTGGTATACTGCGCAGCACGCTGTGCTAACAAGTTACGATCACTTGGATTTATACCTAACTTTTGTGCTCGTCTTGCATCATTCAACACCATCTTTTCAAATGTCGTAAGAAATGTTGTAGCTTTAAGCCCCGTGTTTATATGATCCCACAAGTGCGTATCAATTATTTCTTGCGCACGAGCTAAGCCATGAAATCCCATGCGTCCTGTCTTACCAATCGGTTTTAAATACCGATTACCTGCTAGCATTTTCTCCGTTGTATTACCAACACGTCGTATAGCATTAATTAAGGTATCACCTTTTAGTTCTTCCAGGACACCTATGCCTAAACCATTACGCATACCTAGTAGCAATACCTCATAACCTTCCTCTCCTGCCAACGCTTGCAAGCCAATAGATCTGAATCGATTACCCATTGGCAATACATTTTTTAATACTTGTATCGGCGACTGCCCTGTTGCCAGACCAGACCACGCTAACGCCATCATATGGAACAGACTTAAGCCAAGTGATGAACGCTTGCTGATCAGAATAATATTCTGCAGCATACGGTTTGCTATATTTGGATTATTGGTATCAAAATATAGCCGTAAGTCTGGAGCCATATTTGGATTGACATACAAATAGTTATCATTTCTGTCCATAAAGTTAGGATGTTTGAACTCGACATAATAATGCGGTACTTCGTCCTTAGTACCTACCATCGGCTTCCCTGTTGCTGCGGATTTAGTTTTACGTAGCTGGGATAACAAGCGATGATTGATCTGAGAACGAAGCATTGACTTCCCATACATCTTGATTAACTGACTTATGTCCTGAGTTAACAGGGTCTCGCCCGCGTGTATTGCATCGAGTAAAGTATCGTGCTCTCTCCTACGAGTGAATCGAGAACGGGTTTGTAGTTGTTGAGCACGATGTGCATCAGCCAGTACATCTGCGAAGATCGAAGTATCGTCACTGGGTGCAAATTCACGACGTGTAACATGAGGTACGTAGTTCTCACGTGTAGGTAATCGTCGGCTCTGCTCTGTACCTCGCTTCTGGATCGGTGTTATTTGTTCGGCAACATCGAACGGATCCTCCAGGCGCTGAATGTAATCCCACATTTCTTTGTCTAACGCTGTAGGCTTCTTACCTCTTGCATGATCCACTCCCCGTGTCCTGTCTGTATAATTACGAGCTGCACTATATAAGCGATTATTTTGACGGAACTCATTAAACAATTCTGAGCGCTGTGTCCATTCGACCATATCATCGAAAAACTTTCGTATAGCAGGTGCTACCTCCATGTCCTTTAGTGTCAGTTCAACAGGGGCTAGCCCCATTGTTTGACGATACTTCTGATATGCTTCCAGATTACCTTCCATGTAATGGCTCATTGCTTCGAGTTTGTCCTGTTTTTTCAAATATCCTTTAACATAGTTTGCAAAATCATTGAGCGGCAGCTCGCCAGCCATACGACCACCTTCCCAGTCACGTAGCATATTGCTCAATTCACGACGTGCTTTAGCGTAGGCAATGGCTCCTTCTGCCGGGCCTTTGAGCACGTCAGTAGCAAATTGTTTGGTGCCAATTAGTATATCTTTGATTGGCTCGTATAACAATCTGGGGTTACTACGTACTTCCTGTGCAGTACGACGTACGTAATTGAAACCTGCTTCCTTAGCTAACGTAGCTCGTACAGTTGCTCGACGACTGAATCGTCTGGGATCAGCACCCATTTCTAACAGGGCATCATTGATAGCACGTTTGTAGACATTCACCCCTGGGTTTTTCATACGACCATAACGTAGCTTATTAGCTTCCATGCGCATCAAGAACTCAGCATATTTACTGACGCCTTTGGCTTTACCTTTTTCTTCTCTGCGGTTAAGCCATTTCTCAAACTCTTTAAAATCAAATTCTTTAAACGCTTCGCTTCTAGTTTGTGCCGCACGACTTGTACCTTTCTTACCTTCCTTTGTTTCTCCTCGCAAGAATCCAAATTTGTTATCGAAGTCTGCTTTGATTTTATCAAGATTATAATAAACAGCGCCCTTAACTGTAGTGCCCGATGGTTGATCAATATTTGTAGCAGAATATATCTTTGATACACCTAGGTTACCAGGTAGATCCGGCTCGACATATTCTTTCTCTAGAGCACTTACTACAGTTTTAACATCTTGATCAACCCCGGCATGACGTTCACGAACAGTGAAAGGCGGTACTTCAATATTATGCATCTTAGCCCAAGCTGCCAGTTCATCCTGCGATGCCTTA
>Ga0224512_10003290_pt1 | contig 14301 bp, 5 predicted proteins | sample SF_May12_sed_USG_4_FD_169103 | JGI IMG/M metagenome (GOLD analysis project Ga0224512, IMG submission 169103) | Sediment microbial communities from San Francisco Bay, California, United States - SF_May12_sed_USGS_13 | ecosystem: Environmental > Aquatic > Marine > Sediment | place: USA: California...
TCGAACCGTCGCCCAAGGCGGAGCGCGCCGGCGGCTCGGCGCGCTCGCGTCCGCGGGTCTTCCAGACCGCGCACACGATCGCCCAGCGCCAGCGCGAGATCTCGGTGAGCGAGTTCTTCGCCAAGAACCGCCACCTGCTCGGCTTCGACAGCCCCTCGCGCGCCATCCTGACCGCCGTCAAGGAGGCCGTGGACAACTCCCTCGACGCCTGCGAGGAGGCAGGCATTCTGCCAGACCTCCTCGTCCAGATCTCCGAGCTGTCGGAGACGCGTTACCGCGTCGTGGTCGAGGATTCCGGGCCGGGGATCGTGAAGGCGCAGGTGCCGAAGATATTCGGCAAGCTTCTCTACGGGTCGAAGTTCCATCAGCTCAAGCAGTCGCGGGGACAGCAGGGCATCGGCATCTCGGCGGCGGTGATGTACGCGCAGATCACCACGGGCAAGGCGGTCAAGGTGACCACGCGCATCTCGCCCAAGCAGCGCGCGCACCTCTATGAGCTACAAATAGACACCAAAAAGAACATGCCGGTCGTTCTCGACGACGGCGAGGTCGATTGGGACCGGCCCCACGGCACGCGCGTGGACATGGAGATCGAAGCCACGTACAAGAAAGGGCGCTACTCCGTGGACGCCCACATCCACCAGACCGCACTGGCCAACCCGCACGTGGACATCCGCTTCGTGCCGCCCAAGGGCGATCCCATCCACTACGCGCGCCTCACCGCGGAGATGCCGAGCGAGCCCGTGGCCATCAAGCCGCACCCCCACGGGGTCGAACTGGGTGTCCTGATGGACATGCTGAAGACGACCAAGGCGCGCTCGCTGGCCGCATTTTTCGGGAGCGAGTTCTCGCGCATGAGCCCCAAGACCACCCAGGAAGTCCTGCAGCAGGCCGGCATCGCGCCGCGCACGAGCCCCAAGCGCATCACGCGGGAGCAGGCGGAGAAGCTCATCGCCGCCTTCGCGGGGGCCAAGATCATGAAGCCGCCCACCAACTGCCTCTCCGCCGTGGGCGAGGAGCTCCTGGTGAAGAGCCTCGAGCGCGAGTTTTCCGCGTCTTTCTACACGGCGATCACGCGCCCGCCCGCCGTCTACCGCGGCAACCCCTTCCAGATCGAGGCGGCCCTGGCCTACGGCGTCGAGGGCATGCCGGCGGACGAGCTCGTGGAGCTCTACCGCTTCGCCAACCGCGCCCCCCTCGTCTACCAGCAGTCCGCGTGTGCCATCACGCGCGGGGTGATCTCGACGGCGTGGAAGAGCTACGGCCTGGGCCAGTCCAAGGGGGCGCTGCCCACCGGCTCCATGGTGATCATGGTGCAGATCGAGTCCGTGTGGGTGCCCTTCACCTCCGAGAGCAAGGAGGCGATCGCGCACTACCCCGAAATCATCAAGGAGATCAAGCTGGCGCTGCAGGAATGCGGGCGCCAGCTCGCGCGCTTCATCCGCAAGGGCGAGCGGGCGCGCGAGGAAGAAAAGAAGCGCTCGTACATCGAGCAGTACATCCCCCACATCGGCATCGCCCTGCAGGAGATCCTGGGGCTATCGGAGAGGGAAGAGGGGCGGATCGTGAATAAGCTCAAGAACACCCTGGAGAAGTCGCGTAAGCCCTGAGGCAGCGAGGAGGAACGCCGTGGCCGCCGCTGGCAGAGTTGTCAAACGCATCAAGGACGAAGCGGGACGCGTCAAGACGTCGATCCTGGGGGGCAGAAAGCCGACCATGCGCTTCCCCCTGCGCTCGCTCTCCAACGTCAAGTATCGCCCCGACCGCGGCTTTTTCGAAATGAAGGGGCAGAAGAAGGAGCGCACGCTCACCGTGAACACGGTGAAGACCTTCGCGCAGACCCTGCGCATGATGGCGTTCTCCAAGGAGCTTATCGACACCGACGACATCGCCACCAAGCGCGAGGCCTACTACGTGTCCAAGAACTGGGAGGCGGCGCGCTTCAACGACCAGACCGAGTCCGACACCGTGATGGACGACGTCGAGGCCTTCTTTGGCCTCAACCGCGAGCAGCTCGGCTTCATCCCCGAGGAGAAGGGTGGGGAGGTAGCCGGCCAGCTCGTCGTGATCGACCACGACCGCGATACCGGCAAACCCCTGCGCATCGACTGCACCAAGTTCGGGAGCGGCGCTTACTCCATCCCCATCAGCGTGGAAGAGCTCAAGTTCGAGACCAAGGCCAAGTTCATCCTCGTCATCGAGACCGCGGGCATGTTCCAGCGCCTCGTCAAGCACAACTACTGGAAGAAGGCCAACTGTATCCTCGTCTCCATGGGCGGGGTGCCCACCCGCGCCTGCCGCCGCTTCATCCGCCGCCTCGCCGACGAGAAGAAAATCCCCGTCTACGTCTTCGTCGACGGCGACCCCTACGGGATCAGCAACATCTACCGCACCCTCAAGGTCGGCAGCGGCAACGCCGCGCATCTCAATGAATTCTTCTGCGTACCCCAGGCCCGCTTCCTCGGCATCACGCCCCAGGACATCGTCACCTACAAGCTCCCCACCCACCCCCTCAAGGAAGTGGACATCAAGCGGGCCAAGGACGCCCTCAAGAACGACCCCTTCATCCTCCACCACAAGGCCTGGCAGGGTGCCATCTCCCAGCTCGTCCAGATGGGCGTGCGCGCCGAGCAGCAGGCCCTGGCCAAGCACGGCCTCAACTACGTGATCGACGTCTACCTCCCCCAGAAGCTCGCGCACCCGGAGAAGTTCCTGCCATAGAGCAACTGGCCGCGGTGTCACAAGCCTAGTGTCGGAAAACGACGCGCGCCACAATCGTTGACTAAACGAAACCACTTGGCGCCCGGCCGCCCAAGGGGTACCCTCTCTTCAGCAACAGCGGAGGCTAGGGAGCGAGGACGAAGGAACGGTCCAGCAGCTGGAGCACTCCGCAACTCCGCAACTCCGCCGCTGTTTGCGCTATTCTGGAACCGTCTGGGGCCAGGTTCTTGAGATCATTCCCGGGCACCGGGGTGTCGGCGTAGGTTGAAGCCAAGTCGAGACATGTGAGACGAGAGGGGGCACGGCCGTGGCAAGTAGGTTTATCCACCTGGTTTTGCCTGTCCTGCTAATGTGCCTCATGCCTGCACGGTCCTGGTCTGTCCCCAGCGCTGTCTCCCCTGCGCTGTCTGAAACCGATCTCGGCCAGGTAGTCGCTGGACCGCAATTCGTACTTACCCCCGCGCGATTCGATAGCGCCGTGTCGCAGCGGAACGACCTTCCGAGAAGCGATCGTGACCCTTCTGGACCCCGATTGGCGCAGCGCTCCGACTTGCCGACGGAACACGCGTTCCTCGTTCCTGAGGGTGCTCGGTCCCTGGCGGACTCGCTCTTCGGGAATTGGCAGAGGAATGCCGCGCGCGATCCTCGGGGCTATGCCCGGTTTTCTGCGGCGATCACCGCCGGTGGTCGGCTGGATCGGCCGTTCGTGTGGCACCATCTTGTCAAGGCGCAAGCGTTGATGTTCGCACAGTCTACTGAAACGGATCCGACGATCTTCGCGATACCAATCTACTTCTTCCCGATCCGTTCAGGCGACGAGATCGTTGGCGCAATCGAGATTCGTCGCAATCGCAGAGTGGATGGAACCAAGGAGAACGACTGGGCAGATGAGTACTACCTTTTCGGACTAGCCGAGGGTTATAGCCCCGACATAGATCGGGTCAACCAACTGCTGTCGGCTGGCTACGCCGATGTCGCCATGCTTGAGGTTTGGAGACATCCGCGCCACTGCATGCTTCGCGACGTCACGGGAAAGGTCACGGTGTCCAGCGAGTACTCCCTCTCCACCTCTCCGCTTGAGACGTTCGCAGGCAGTCTCAAGAAAGACCTACGATTCGAACTTGAGCGGTAGGCGGCAATGATACGCGTCTCCTATGTTCGGGCCTCCTTGGGGCTTGTATTGCTTGCGTGGCCCTTGAGAGTCGCGGCAGATTGTGTTAACGGGCTGAGCCAGGCTATTCAACAGCAGACGAATGCGTGGTGCTGGGCCGCCAATCTGGTGTATGTAGATCACAGCTTCAACTGTGCGGGCAGCACGCAATGCAGCTATGCAGAGTTCTTCTGGCTGAGACAATACGGGTTCCAATTCCCATGCCTCAATTTGGCTGTCGAATCGTACGCACCGAACGCCCCCTTTCTCCGAGACGGCATCGTCGAGGCCGGTTTCCGGCTGATCGCGGACGCTGCCGATCCGAGCAAGACTCTCCACGGTGCGCCCTTAACGGAAGAGATACTCACTGAATGGGTCTGCAATAGCTGGCTGGTGCTCGCGGGCCTGATGCCCGATCCCAGTCAACCGTTAGGCGACGGACATCTCTTGACGGTTAGGGGTCGTGTGCAGGACCCAGCCAACGGCCAGTGGTACTTCTCTGTCATGGACCCGAGAACTGGGCTACTGGTTCCACAGCTGTTCAGTGTTCTGAAGTACAACTGGCCCGACGGCCCCTGGAAGACGTCGCTGATCGTTTACGACGTGGATTGCTATCTTGTTTCCATCGGCGACATTTCCGGATTCGGATACAACTCCCAGGACTACAATTACGTGCAGCTCGGGGTTGGCTTCAGTTACACGGCCGACCCCGTGGATTCTATGGCGTTCTACGTTGCGGATAATCCGTGGGGACCGCTGAGCCGCGTCTGGACCAAAAAGCCCCTGGACGCACCGCCCCCTCCGCAGGGGATCGTGGTGACCTTCAAGGACCAAGAGCGTTACCCGCGCGAGGCGGATTATTACTACTATCTGGATCACGGGCCCGGGTGGTTCCCGGACGTCAGGCGTCCGGACAACACGGTGCGCGCGAACCAGGACAACCCGGTGCACCGCAACAGCTACTTCGGCTATGAGCCGCGCGACACGCTCGATGCGCCAGACATTCTCGCCGTGAACGACGTCGCTCCGGATGATGGCGGGGCGCTTCTGGTCGCATGGTCGCCTTCGGACGATGAGGCCGTGATCGACCAATACAACGTCTACCGAAGGGAGTCGGTGGGCGGCTATACGGGGGAGTATTCATGGGCGGTCTCGCTGCCGACCGGCAGCACATCCTTCCTCGACACGATGCTCGTAAACGGGGTTACGTACACTTACATGGTCTCGTCGGCGCATCATGGGTACGAGACGAGCTACCTTCCGGACAACCTCGGGATCTGGAACGACTTCAGCGTCCCCGTCTCGGGGGTTCCGGTGGACAATCTCGCGAGCGCTTCGCTTTCGCTCGGCTCCCCGGATACGATTACCGTCTGTCCGGCCGGGGACTACGACACGTTGTCGGTCCTCGTCACAATCAGGGGATCAGACGGTCTTCCGTCCGCGGGGGTACCGCCTTCCATGATCGCGATGCACGTCGTTGGAGACACGCTGCACTCCTGCGATGGAGAGGAGCTGCCGGTCGACGGGCGGACGGACGCATCGGGCGTTGCGCCGTTTACGGTCAGCGCGTTGGGAGGCCGCGACGAGCTGGGCTGCTACGCCGAAGCCGTCGGGAACTACATGTCGAGCGACACGGCGCGCGTGATTCTCCGGGGTCCGGACGAGAATTGGGACGGCGAGGTGAATGTCATCGACGCGGGTCTATTCGCGTTTACCTATCCGTCCCCGCCCAAGCCTTACGTCTACTACCGCGACTACGACGGCGACTCGCTGATCTGGGTAATGGACTGGGGGCTGTTCGGCTTGCATTGGCAGCACGGATGTCAGGCGCAGGGAGGTGGTTTGGTCGCGGGTGCCACCGGCGAGATCGTGCCCAATGAGGACGTCACGGTGTCCTATTCCGAAGAGGTACTTTCGCCGAGGGAGCGCTACTTCTATGTGCGGGTTTCCATGGCCGACCCGCGGCCGTGCGATGCGGTTGTGCTTCCCGTGGTGGCGGACAACCCAAAGCTGGAGTTCGTGGAGTGGCAGGCGTCCGGAGAGAGTCAGACGGCTCTGACGGCACTGTTGACGCGAGACGGGCATCGTGAGGTCTTCATCGGACTGTTCGGTTTCGTGCCTTCCGGCTCGCGGGCCGACATGGGACAGCTCGTGTTCCGCGTCGTGGGCGGCGGAGAGGTCACGCTCGCGCCTGGGGATCTGACGATACGGGACGGCGAGTTTCTTTCCGGTGGCCGTCGCTCTCGGACGAATCCACCGGCGGGTGCTCAGCGCAGCCCGACCATCGAGCGCGTGTACCACAACGCGCTGGATCAGAACTACCCCAATCCATTCAATCCGGGTACCATCATCGGCTACTCGATTGCCGTCGGCTCGCCGGTGACTCTCGATATCTTCGACGTCACGGGGCGACTCGTACGAAGTCTGGTCGATTCCGAACGCACCCCGGGGATCTACAGCGAGGCCTGGGACGGGCTCGACGGGGCTGGTCACCGAGTGGCCAGCGGCGTGTACTTGTATCGCCTGCGCGCGGGTGATTTCGTGGAGACGCGCAAGATGGTAGTGCTCCGATAAGGGAGGGGAGCGGACGGCGTGGCTGGCCGCGCGCCAAAGACGCCCTCAAGAACGACCCCTTCATCCTCCACCACAAGGCCTGGCAGGGTGCCATCTCCCAGCTCGTCCAGATGGGCGTGCGCGCCGAGCAGCAGGCCCTGGCCAAGCACGGCCTCAATTATGTGATCGACGTCTACCTCCCCCAGAAGCTGGCGCACCCGGAGAAGTTCCTGCCCTGAGCACTGTCATGTGCGCGTCGTTGGTCGCGATCCTTCTCTCAGCCCTCGCTCAGACTCCATCCGTCGATTGGTATCTCTCCGGCGATCGCATACCGGCCGTCGCGTTCGAGCAGGCCGAGTTAGGACTGAGCGACCTCGTGCTCAGGGGTCAGCAACATCCAGACGTATTTGCCGAACCTTACGGGCTGCGATCCGGTGAGATCGACCGCCTGCAAATCGAGGGGCCTTTCCCCGCCTACTCGGTCTGGCTCGACGATCTGAGGCAAGCCGGCCTCCGACGTCCACGATTCTCGCACTACGCTTTCCCCGTGACGTTGGACGGCGCACTTCGCATGGTAATGCCAGTCTACCCCGAGTTGCCCGATTCCATCTTGGGCGTCCCACTCGGCATCCATCATGGTGCCGGATATTTGCCACTCCCAGCTCACTATGAGGCTTTCGACCTCCTCGTACGTCGCGGCGCGACCGCCCGGCCGTTTGTCCTTTCATTCGACCAGCGGTACGTCTATGCGGGAGAGCTCATCGACGGCCTGCCGTATCTGATCGCGGCGACTGAAGAGTCGGCGCGAGTGTTAGAGATTCAGGTGGGGCAGTCCTACAGCTTTTCGGGTCTCCAGCCCCACTTGGAGAACTACGTCGCGAAGCGAGAGGCCCAGGAAGAGCGGATCCGGCAGTTCCAGAAGGAGGTCCGGATCCCCGAGAGATTCCTACGGGGAGACACACTACGCTAGGCACCCATGCCGCGCACCACCCAAGCCCTGACGGCTTTCAAGACGTGGGCGGGTCGTTTGGCTCTTGACACGTGGCACAATGCGTGCTAGTTTCTTCACAGATCACCCCTTGAGCTTCGGCTATAGGGTGCGGAGTCGCCGTTCTGGCGGCTCCTGTTTTTTGGGGGCGGTTGGGGATGAGGACAAACGTCTACGTCGACGCGTTCAACCTCTACTACGGGGCTCTGCGCGGAACACCCTACAAGTGGCTCGATATAGCGAAGCTCTGCTGCCTGCTGCTTCCCAAACACGAAATTCAACACATTAGGTACTTCACCGCCCGGGTGCGGGCCCGCCCAGAGGACCCGGGCCAGCCGATGCGACAACAGGTCTATCTGCGGGCGCTGGAAACGCTTTCGAATCTGACGATCCACTACGGGCACTTCCTTACCCATCGTGTTTCGATGCCGCTCGCCAGCCTGGTGCGTGGAAAGCGGAAGTACGTGTGGGTGCTCAAAACCGAGGAGAAGGGCTCGGACGTCAACCTCGCGACGCACCTGCTCGCAGATGGTTTCCGCGACGACTACGAGGCGGCGGTCGTCGTCTCAAATGATACGGATCTCGTGGAACCCATCCGAGTCGCAGCGAGAGATCTGGGGAAGATCGTGGGGCTGCTGCACCCGGACCCGCACCATCGACCGAGCCAGGTGCTGACCCAGGAAGCCACCTTCTTCAAGCACATCCGACGCAATGTGCTCCAAGCGAGTCAATTCCCTCGAGAACTTCGTGATCAGCACGGCACCTTTCACAAGCCACGGGCTTGGTAGGCGCGCCCGGGAGGTCCGGTCGAGGGCGCTTCTTCACCGGGCAGAAAGGGTGCCCTAGTAGTTGACCCCGGACTCCACTATTGGCTACAATCACCGGGTGCCGGCCGCCATGGGCGAGCCGGCCAGTCCACGATGTCCGTCACAGCCCGTTTTCCCAAAGGTCCGATGAAGCAAACGCCAAAGGCGAGCGGCCGCGCTTTCCTGCAGGAAGGCTGGGTCATCGCCAACCACATCCTGGTCTCGTTCCACGTCGCTTTCATCTCTTCGGTGCTGGCGCTGCCGGCGGCGGAGATCTTTCGCACCGATGTCCTGAAGTTCATATTCGTGAGCCTGGAGACGCTGGTCTCGGCGCTCTTTCTCTATATCAGCTTCCACACGTGCATCGCGCTCCACGAGATGGGGCACTGGTGGACGGCGGCGAAGCTGAACGCGCTGAACGCGGAATCGCAGCAGGCGGCGCTGCGGATTCTGCGCGGCTCGCCGGGCGCGCGCGTGGCGGGCCTGGTGCGCGTATTCGTGCTGGCTCCCTTCGGGAAAGCGCGGGGCATCAAGCGCCAAGGCCTCAATTATTACCCGGACGCGCCCTACAACCTGGCGGTCGCCGCGGCGGGCCCGCGCATGAGCCTGCGCGTGGCGCTGATCATGCTCCCGGTGGCGGTGGCGCTCCTGGCCGTGGGCCTGATCCTGGGCGCGACCGTGCCGGTCTACGTGGGACGGGTGCTCTTGGGCATCGGCCTGGTGTCGACGCTCGACTTCTTCCTGGCCGACCCGGGCAAGTTCTGGGAGTTCCGCCGCCGCGAGCGGCGTGCGGCGCAGAAGGCGAAGGCGATCACCCGCGCGGGCGCCTGGTGGGACGAGGCCGCCACCGCCCACAAGAAGATGCTCACCAGCCGCATGCAGCAGATCACGCACCCCAAGCTGGGGCCGGTCACCGCGCCGTGGCAGTTCCGCAACTGCGGCATGGGCGGGCGGCACACGGAGAAAGAGTATCCGGAGTCGAACATCAGCATGCAGGAGGCGATGTTCCTCATCCTGGGCGCGGCCGACTACCAGGAAGCGCAGGAGATGACGGTCCGCCTGCAGAACCGCTTGAAGGAGGTCATCGAAAAATCCGAGGGTTGCCGCGTGATGGGCATCGGGCTGGAAGGGGGGATCGCGCCCTACATCGAGCGCGGGAGCTACCCGCTGCCCGAGGTGCGGCTGTGGGCGATGATGAAGCGCACCATCGAGGAGTGCGGATACCGCCCGGGCATCGACGTCGCCATCGCGCTCGACCCGGCCATGTCGGAGCTCGAGATCGCGTACCGCAAGCACCACAAGGTGCCCGACGCGGTGGGCATGTACCTCTTCTGGCGCGACAAGGCGCTGGCCGTGATGGATCGCGACGGCGTGCTCGACATCTACAAGCGCGCCATCCACGAGTACGACATCCCCATCCTCTCCATCGAGGACGGTTTCTCGGAGAACGACTTCGAGGGCTGGAAGAACCTGCTCGTCGAATTGGGCGACCGCGTGTTCGTGATCGGCGACGACCTGGTGACCACCAACGACGCGACCATCGAGCTGGCGGCGGAGAAGGGGCTCATTAACACCTCGCTCATCAAGGCCAACCAGATTGGCTCGCTCTACGAGACGATCCTGGCCATGCTCGTCGCGCTGGGCAAAGGGCAGGAGCTGGTCGTCTCGCACCGCTCCAAGAGCCCCAACGACGATATGGAGGCGCAGATCGCGCTGGCCGTCAACGCCCTAGGACTCAAGGCGGGCGGCGGTGCGAACACGGAGCGGCTGGTCAAGTACCAGGCGGTCACCGAGTTCATGCACCGGGGCGTCGACGCGGATCGACGCGGGCTGCGCGCCGACCAGCACCCCGTGGTCCGCCGCATGTACGCCTACGAGGAGCCGACCAACGCGGGCGTGCCCACGGTGGGCGTGACCGTCGAGTTCGGCATCCCCGACGCGGGCGTGACCCTCAAGTTCCGTGCTGCCACGCCCCTGGGAACATCGGCGGGAGCCGGCGAGGCCATCCACCTGGTCGACGCCGCCATCGAGCGGGCCGAACACCGCGAGGTGGTGGAGCGGCACGGGGCGCTCTTCCGGGAGACCGAGCCCGGCGTGGTCGCCTTTGCCAAGGAAGTCGGCGAGGCGGATGTGCGCACGCGCGGCGACGAGGAGCTCACGGCGCTTTGGAGCCGCGCGCAGCGCTACGAGGGCAAGGGGTGCCTCAACGCGGCGGACAACGTGCGCACGGTGATCGGACCGGCCTTCGCGGGCCGCATCGTATCGTCGCTGGGGCTCTGCGACGTCGACCGGATCCTGTACGGGCTCGAGCTCAACGTCGCGCGCCGGCGCGGAAAGCTCCCCGCCGATGCCTCCGCCGAGGAGCGCGTGCACGCCATCCAGCGCAAGCAGAACCTGGGCATGAACGCGATACTCTCGGTCTCGCTGGCTATGGCGCGCGGCATCGCCCACCTGCGGGGCAAGGAGCTCTTCGAGCTCTTGCGCGAAGAGATGTACGCGATTGTCGAGCGCCTGGCCGAGGAGCGGGGCGTGGCCATCGCCGGCAGCCGCTTCGACGACTACGTGGCCGGAATGCGCGAGATCGCAGCGGGCGTCGAAGCGGAGGGCCGTTCGCTGCACGAGGTGCTGCGCGAGTCGACGGGGATCTACGCCGGGGCGGAGGAGGGATTGACCGCCGCCGGAAGCGCCGGCGGGGAGCCGGACGCGTCGATACCGAAGCCGGCGCGGGAGCTCCTGCGCGCGGTCGCCCCCAAGCTCGGCGACGACTACCATCGCAACGCCCATCACGGCTTGCGCCACGCGCGCGACTTGCTCGCGCGCTCCGCGCAGCTGGCCGCGCAGCTCGGCATGGAGGACCGGGTCGAGTGGCGCGTCCTGGCCGCCGCGGTGTGTTTCCACGACCTCGCGGCGGATCGCCACGATCACGGGGCGGAGGGCGCGCTCCTCGCGCGGGAGGTGTTGGTGGCGGTGGACGGGATGCCCGCGGAGGACATCGCGCGCGTGGAGGCGGCCATCTCGCTCCACCAGGACCGCTCGCGCGAGGGCGCCGAGAAACGCGCGGCGGCGGGATTGGAAGCGCAACTCCTCTACGACGTCGATCAGCTGGAGGCGTTCGGCGTCAAGGGGGTGTACCGCTACGTCGCCATCTGGTCCGGCCGCGGCGCGCCCCTGACCGGCATCCTGGACGACGCCAGGGCGCGCTACGAGAGCCTCACCTTCGACGAGACGCGGCGCATGGCGGCCGAGGACTACGCCTTCACCGAGTCGTTCTTCGACAAGTTCGCGGGCGAAGGCGCGGCGGAGGACGCGGTCGCCGGCGCCTCCGGCGTGGTGAACTGGATCCGCGCGCACCGCGACGCCGACCCCGTCTCCATGGCCGCGTCGGCGCTCTCCGCTCTCGAGGGCGCGCCGGCCGGACCGGACCCGCAGGACCGGCAGCTGGCCGCGCGCTTCTTCGAGGCGCTGCGCACCGCCTACGCCGGGGGGCCTGAACGAGCGGCCCCGCGGCCGGCAGCCCCGCCCGCGAAGAAGCCGGTCGCGGCCGCCGTGGCGAGCGCGCCCCGGCCGACGACAGCGCCGGCTACCGTGACGGCCACGGCAACGGCACCCGTGGCGGCGGCGAGCGCGCCGGCGCCGGCCGCGCCGCTTTTCACCGAGGACGAGGAGGCGCGGATCGCCGACGTGAACCAGCGCCTGTTCCTCGCCTTCCACGAGGAAGCCGACCGCGTCACCCGCCAGGAAGCGCTGCACCATTACGTCACCGTCAAACAGGCGGTGGCCCGCCGCGCCCAACGCTTCGGCATCGTCAACAACCGGATCTTCCGCGCGCCGGACCGCCTGTTCGTGCCCTACCTCGCCGGCGACACGCTCGTCGTGCACGCCGTGCGCGACGGCAAGACCGAAAGCGTGCTCACGCGCACCATGCCGGGTGGCGCCATCCTCACCGACGGATTGCTCAGCCGCCTGGCCGGCGTCGGGGGAGACGTGGTCGACCTCGAGCCGGAGCTCTTCGCGTTTCCTCCCGAGAAGGCCGTTCCCGTACGCGTGGGCCGCATCCGCGACATGGCCGAGCAGCTGCAGCTGATCAACGAAGGCACCAACCGCAACGAGGCCGTCTACGTGCTGCGCGTGCTGGTCGCGCGCCTGAGCCTGTTCTCGTTCAAGCAGTACCTGAGTGCCAAGAACCTCCAGTCCGAGGTGCACAACCTCATCGCCGAGCTGACGCGCTTCCTCAACACGCCGCTCTCCGAACGCCTCCCGTTTCTCGTGCGCATCCTGGTGCGCGATGTCGCCGGGGTGATCTCGAAGCCGAAGGTGATCGACCGCCTGTGGAACAACACCATCGACCTGGCCGAGGTCCACGTGCGCGGGAGCGACATCGTCAACGAGCTGCGCCGCAGCACCCACCACGCCATCGGGCGCCACACCATGCGGCTGTCCCAGGCCTACATGCGCTACCTGGAGACGGGTCAGACCGACGAGCTGGGCGCGATCGGCTACGCCACCGTCGGCCCCGCCGACGAGGAGGCGCGCCGGCTGGAGCGACCGCGGGAGATGTTGGCGCGGGTCATCGGCGATCTCGAGCAGCTGCTGGGCACCTCCGAGACGGTGACGCGCATCCACGAGTGGCAGGGCGATTTCACCAACACGCTGGTGCGCTGCGAATTCGGCCGCACCCTCTTCGACGAGGCGGACGCGGCGGCGGCGGGCATGCGCGAAGCGAATCGATGGACCTACCTGCACCATCTCCGCATCATCAGGGCCCGAGTCGCGGAGTTCGCCGCGGCGCTGCCGGCCGCGGCCGAGGCGCTCGCGCGGATAGAAAAGCTGCTGGAGCTGCAGCCCGACCAGGGCTCGTTCGACGCGGCGGCGGCGGAGCGGGAGCTGCGGGCGAGCGTGGACGCGTTCGTCGCCGCGGCGCGAGCCGCGTACCAGGACGAGCTCTTCGCGCGACTGGGGGTATTCCTCGTCTCCTACGAGCGGCGCGAGTTCCACCGCACGTTCGTCTCCATCTGCGACCTGCGCCGCGACCTGCGCGCCGTCGTGGGCCGACGCGCGTTTCCGGAGCAGCGGCTGCTCATCTACCAGCTGGATTGCCTGCTCGAGGAGATGGGCTATCTGGCGCTGCGCCACGTGGCCAGCGAGTACGAGGAGAGCAGCGTGGACTTCGTGCAGTGCCTCGACATCATCCGCGCCTGCGTCTTCAACCTCACGCACGACGGCCTGCATTCGCGCCAGCTGCGAGACCTGGCCGGGATGCTGCGCGACCGCTCGCGATCCTACGCTGAGGTGCGGAACATACTCGAGCAGATCCAGCGCAATTACCATCATCTCGTGCAGCGCGTTATCGTCCCCTTCGAGGCCATGCGCGCCCGGCTGGATCTCGACGAGGCGGAGCTGAGAATCGCGCTGGCCAACATGCAGCGCTACCTGCACGACCTGAACAGCATCGCCTACTTCTCCGACCTCGCCCGCGCCTACATCCTCCAGCACGCCGGCGAGGCCGACTCGCCCGTGGATCCCGCGGCGGCGCCGACGCCGAGCGACCCCTGGTCGATCGTGCACCTGTCGCACCGCGACCCGATCGCCAAGGCGGTGGCCGCCGACGAGGCCGAGGTCAGTCTGCGCGACCGCTACGGAGGCAAGGGGTCGGGGCTCATCTATATCAGCCATCTGAGTATCCCGACGCGCGACGGTTTCATCTTGCCCACGGCGCTGGCGCGGAGCGGCGCCTTCGAGCGCGAGCCGAGGCGGGTGGACGAGGCGGTCATCGAGCACCTGGGGATCCTCGAGGCCGACGTGACCCGGCGCGACGGCACCGCCAGGCGCTTCGGCGATCCCAAGGCCCCGCTCTTGCTGGCCGTGCGCGGGGGCTCTGTGTTCTCCATGCCGGGCATGCTGCGCACGATCCTCTTCGTGGGTATCAACGACGAGGTCGCGGAGGGGATCGCGCACAGCGACCCCTGGTGCGCCTACGACTCCTACCGCCGCTTCCTCGCGTCGTACGCCGACGCCGTGTGGGACGTCGACATGGAACAGTATCGGCTGGTGGACGAGACCAAGAAGCGCTACGGCGTTCGCTA
>Ga0224512_10003292_pt1 | contig 14295 bp, 13 predicted proteins | sample SF_May12_sed_USG_4_FD_169103 | JGI IMG/M metagenome (GOLD analysis project Ga0224512, IMG submission 169103) | Sediment microbial communities from San Francisco Bay, California, United States - SF_May12_sed_USGS_13 | ecosystem: Environmental > Aquatic > Marine > Sediment | place: USA...
ATCCGCTAGGTCCACCATCGAGAACGAAGCGGAAAACGGCCTGAGCAATGAAGTCGGCACGATCGCCATGGCGCGCACCCCGGATCCGCACTCCGCGTCGGCGCAATTTTTCATCAACGTGAAAGACAATGATTTTCTGAATTTCAAGTCGAAGTCCCGTGACGGCTGGGGCTACTGCGTTTTCGGCAAGGTCGTCGAGGGGATGGACGTGGTCAGCGCAATCGAGGGGTCATCCACCACCAGCCGCTCCGGCCACCAGGACGTGCCGCAAGAAGACGTGGTGATCAACCGCGCGGTGAAGATCTCCGACTGAGGTCCAAACTTAACGCCCATGTCGACGTTGTTCGTATCCGACGTCCACTTGAGCGCCGGGCGTCCCGAGATCGTGGACGCGTTCGAGAGCTTCCTGCATCACCAGGCGCGGCGGGCCGAGGCCGTGTACATTCTTGGCGACCTGTTTGACGAGTGGCTGGGTGACGATGACGACAGGTTGCCCCATCCCCGCATCACCGAAGCCCTTGCGGCGCTTAGCCTAAGCGGGGTGCCGGTCGGCATTATGCACGGCAATCACGACTTTCTGTTGGGCGCCACATTCGAAAAGGCGAGCCGCTGCCAGCTGATCCAGGACCCCAGCGTCATCGAGGTCAACGGGACCCGGGTGCTGCTCATGCATGGAGATATTCTTTGCACCCTAGACACCGACTACCAGGATTTTCGCAAGATAGTTCGGGACCCGGATGTTCAGCGCGAATTTTTGCACTTACCGCTTGAGGATCGCGTACAGCGCGCGACTGAGCTGCGAGGACAGTCCCGAAAGGCCATGCGCTTGAAGCCCAAAGACATCATGGACGTGACGCCTGAAGCCGTGGTCGACGCCATGCGCGAACATAAGGTACGCCACTTCATTCATGGACACACGCACCGCCCTGCCGTGCACAAGCTAGACGTCGCCGGCGAGTCCGCCGTGCGCATCGTCCTCGGTGACTGGTATGAACAGGACAGCGTGCTGATCTGGACCGATCAGGGCTATAGGCTGGGCAGGATCTCAGATCTTTAGTGCTCGTCTTCGTTTCCGTTTTCATACCTCGAATCCGGACGCTCATCGGATTGTCTCCGGCCCGGCTGCCCACGCCGGTCGACGCCCCTGCGCCGATCGCCGTCTCGCCGGTCTACCTGGACCCTCCGATCAGGCGCAAAGACCCGGCGCTCCATGGAGATGCCGAACAGGCGCATTCGGCGCCACGCCACGGCCATCGTCGCGCAATACGCAGCGAATAGAGCCAAGAACAGCCAGAACATCACGTTCTGAGGGATACCGAGCTTCATCGCCGCAATACCCAGCGCGGCAAAGACCGTCGCCGACACCATCAGCACGCCAAAAGTCTGGTTGACGCTAAGCCCAATCATTTGCAGCACGTGGTGTATATGCTCGGCGTCAGCAGTGGTGGGCAGCCTGCCGGTGAACGGTCGCCTGATTAGCAGCCAAACGGTATCGAATAGCGGAATCAGCAGCAGCCAAAGCGCGCTCACCGGCGTCATGACCCGCACCGGAGCTTGAGACATGTCAATGAAAAACCAGGTAATGGCGAAGCCGAGAAACATGCTGCCGGCATCCCCCATGAAAACCAGAGCCTGGCTGCGCCCCGGGGCACGCACGTTGAAGAGGAGGAACGCCACCACGCAGAAGGCGAGCAGCAAGAGCAGATCCCGGCGGCCAGCGAGTCCCGCGTCGTGGGCGATGTAGGCAAGCCCCAGCAGCGCCACCAGGCTTAAGCCCCCGGCAAGCCCGTCCATGCCGTCGATCATGTTGAGAGCGTTGATGACCCCGACCGTGGCAAAGATAGTGAAGGGGACCGCCCAGCGCCCCAGCTCGACGATGTTCTCCCCGCCGCGCAGCCCGCCAAGATCGTTTAGAGCAATCCCTCCCCACCAGGCCATCATCGCCGCAGCGGCGATCTGCGCCGCAAAACGCGCCCGCGAGCTGAGCTCCCGCATGTCGTCCAGGACACCGACGATGACCAATATCGCTACGGCAGCGAAGAAACCTCTATAGGGCGTGAACGCCTGCTCCAGTGTGAGCGCCGCAAGGGTAAATCCGCAGAAGATCGCCAGACCCCCGATCAGCGGCACGCCGCTGCTGTGCACCTTGCGCTCGCTCGGCTGATCGATAAGACCGATGTGCACGGCCACCGGGCGCAGTACACCGATCATCAGCAGGGTAATCAGAAAACCCAGTGCAAAGCTCATGTAGACATTCTGGCTCACGCGTCGCGCCTTAACTCACACCCGTGAGCACGTCGCGCCAGGCGGCAAGGGCGATGGGCCGGTCGAACCGCTGCTCAAAGACCTTGCGCGCGGCCCGCCCCATGGCCTTCCGACCGTCCGGGTCGGCCGCGAGGTCTACGATCTTTTTCGAAAGCGCTTCACCGTCGCCGGGCGACACGGTAAGACCGCACTTTGCTTGCTCGAGAATGCGGGCAATTTCACCCTCGGACGATCCAATAAACAATGTAGGCCGGCCGGCCGCCGCGACGCCGTAAAACTTGCTCGGCACTATCAGTCCCTCGAGCTCAGGACGCAGCGAAACCAGGTGAACGTCGCCTGCGCTCAGGCTCTCGCCGAGCCTTTCGCGGGGCTGGTAGCCCTCCAGCCGGATATTGCGCAGCCCGCGCCGGATAATCTCCGCTTCGAGCCAGCTTCTTTTCACGCCGTCACCGACGATGAGAAAAATAATGTCTGACCGCTGCTTGAGCATCCGAGCGGCCTGGACAATCTCTTTGAATTCGTGCGCCCGGCCGAGGTTGCCCGAATACATCACCACGAAGGCGTCGCCAAGGCGCCAGGACTTGCGCAAAGTATTTCGGCTTCGCGACAGAGGCCGGATAGTCTGGCCGTCGCACCAGTTGTGAATAATCGTGATCCGATCCGGATCCACGCCTTCGGATTTGAGCACCGCTGCCATGCGTCTTCCGAGCACGACGTTCACCCGCGCCGATTTCAGTGACCAGTTGCGAACACGGCGCAGCATCCTGCCGACCCACCCGGACAGCGCGCCGACGCCTAAGCTTATGGCCACTTCGGGAAACAAATCGTGCAGCCAGTTGACCTGTTTGGCTTTCCGCACTTTTGTCACCAAGGCGGCGATGACGGAGATCAATGGCGGATCCGTCTTAGCTACCACCACGTCGCCGGCGCGGCACAGACGAAACAGGCGCCATCCCGCAAATATATAAAAGGTGAAGTAATCCAGCGCGCGTCCCGTTATCGACGCCCGCGACGAGGACGTGGTCCATACCCGGTAAACGGCAACCCCGTTTATCTGCTCGCGGTCAGGGAGCTCCGCCTTCGGCGCGTCAATACGCTGCCTGCTGGTAATGACGGTCACCGGCCGCCCGCTGTTTGCCAGGTAGAAGGCGAGATCCGTCAGAAGCTGTGACGTTGCCGAGTGATCCGGACAGAAAAATCGATTGAGAAAAATGATCTTCACTCGAAATATTCCAGCGTCCTGACGTTCGGCTCAAATCGGCTCACGATCTCGATAGGGCCAGGATCCCGGCGCGCGAGCCGCATTTAGAGTGTCGAAGCGAGAATCATCGTTCGACCTTGAAGCGATCTCCGCTGGTGAGATTCAAATCCACCTCCAGCCGGTCCGCGCTCCAGCCATGGACCTTGTCGTGGGCCTCGACATAAACGCGTGTAACGTCTGCCGGAAGTTTTAACCCGCTGAGGCTGCGGGTAAACGGCTGCTCGTCCACGTGGGGATGATAAAGCGTACGCGTGCCAATGACGCTGCCGTCTTCCGTCACGACGCGCCAGGCGTCGGCGTAATGGTCCCAGCCGGTATCTGAGTGACGCAGCGTCACGCTCACTTGCCAGGCGCCACCGCCCCGAGCATTAAAGCGCGCGAATTCGACGGAGACATCGCCGGCGAAAGCTTCGACGGAAAACAGCGCCATCGGAGCGCCCGAAAGATAGATACACCACCTCCTAACGCGGTAAATAAGCCCGTTTTTTGCTCGCACTCGCGTTATTCGCATTTTTGATTGCGTGCGCATAGTCAATAAATAATATTCAGAGTGAGCAGCAATACCGCTAGAAACAACACAGACATGATGCCGCCGGCTCGAAGGAAGTCCGCCACTCGATAACCCGCCGGTCCCATGATTAAAGCGTTGACCTGGTGAGTCGGTAAAAGGAAAGAATTTGAGGTGGCCAGCGCCACGGTGAGGGCAAACATAGCCGGATCCGCGCCGACGCCGAGAGCGATTTTGACCGCAAGAGGCACGAGCAGCACGGTAGCGCCCACGTTGGACACGACTAGGGTAAGCGCGGTCGCCAGCACCGCCAGGGCGAGCTGTATTATCCAGATCGACATGTGGCCGAACATAGACAAGCATTCCTGCGCGATCCAGGTCGCGGTGCCGGTGATTTCCATGACCATGCCGAGCGGCAGCAGGCACGCCAGCAGGAATACCGTCTGCCACTCTATCGATCGATAGGCTTCGTCGATGGACAGCACCCCGCTCAGAATCATGCCCACCGCACCGACCAATAATGCGAGAGAAAGTCTGAGATCGCTAAACAGCACCAGCGCGATGGCCAGAGCGAAAAACCCGATGGCAGGCGCCACCTTGTGAGGCCGCGAAACTTCTCTGGGAAAGTCCGTGACCACGACAAAATTCGGGTTGCGTGACAGCATGTTGAGATCGTCCCAGCGGCTGTGAACCACCAGGGTATCCCCGCTTCGGAAACGCAGGGTGCGAAGCTGATCCTTTCGAATCACCTCCTCCTCCCGGTAGACCGCCAGCACGTTGACCCGGTAGCGTTTGCGCATGCCGATGTCGATAAGCGTTTTCCCGATGACGTTGGACGAGGGCGGAATGACGGCCTCGGCGATGCCGGATCTGGCGGGATTCAAAACCTCGACAAAGGTCTCGATGTCGTTTCTGAGCGTGAGCTTCATGCGCCTGCGAAAATCCTTCACCTGTTGCTCGGTGCCCATCAGAGCAAATACAGAGCCAACCCAGATCATCTGCTCCACGGACGGCTCGATGCGGAGCTCGTCTCCGCTTTTGAGGGCGAGAATGAAAGGCGCATCGGGAAACATCTCCGCCTCGCCGATGGTCATGCCGGCCAGGGGACTTTCAAGGGGCACGTAGGCCTCGAAAATGTCGCCCTTGATGCCGTAGGTGCTTTCAAAATAGCGGCGGGTACGCCCGGGATCCGCCCCGTCGCCTCTCACCGTGGGCAGCACCCGCTTTCCCGCCAGGCTGAAATAGGCGATTCCCGCAGCAAGAAGCGCCAGCCCCACGGGCGTCACCGCAAACAGGTGAAACTGCTGCATCGACTCCACCCCTGGAGGCAGAGTGCGGTTGGAGTTGACGAGCAGGTCGTTCAAAAGAATCAGTGGACTCGAGCCCACCATGGTCAGGGTGCCCCCGAGAATGGCGCAGAAACCCATGGGCATCAGCAGACGGGACAGAGGAATTCCGGTCCGCGTGGAGATCCGGCTTACAACCGGCAGAAACAGCGCCGCCGCACCGATGTTCTGCATGAAGCTCGAAATGAAGCCGACGGTGCCCGAAACGATGGGCACGACGCGTCTTTCAGTACTGCCCCCGACCTTGAGGATGTAGTGCGCCACCTGGTTCATGATTCCGGTGCGGTCCAGGCCCGCGCCCATAATCATGAGGGCGATGATGGAAATCACCGCGTTGGAGGAAAAGCCGTCGAATATATCTGCTGCCGGGACCAGCCCCGAGATCCCCACCAGCACTAGGGTCACCATGGCGGCCACGTCCACGCGAACCACCTCGAAAACAAATAGGTACATGACGAAGGCGAGGATCGCCAGCACCACGGCCATGTCGGTGGTAAAAGGGACGACCTCCATCACGGCGGCGGCCGCCTGGCGCGGCGCATCCCGCGGGTAACTTCCGGGGTGCCGTAAAAAGTCTCGACGCGTGGGTGCGTATCGGGTCTATGGTCCGGCGGGGAGTCGCCAGACTCCGGATCAAACGCCGCTCGCGGAAACAGACCCGAGAACAAAAAAGAGCCTTCGCTGCTGGATTTGGAGATTTTCAAAATAATAGGCGCTGATCAGAGCGACGTCCATTTTGTCGTGCCTGAACACATTCCCTTTACGCGTATTTACGGACATCCGGCGTTAGGTAGCGATTGGCGCTTCAATTCCGGGTGAAAGTCAGGTCACGAACGAGCCAGCGTTTTCGGGTTGCCGTGAGCGTCAACAGTCCCGGCCCGCCGTACGCGCGCGCCCGGCCGGCGGCGCCGGGATTCAATATCCAGGGGCGAGCGCTCTTGTCCACGCAACGATGATGGGAGTGACCGAATACCACCGCGCGCACGTAGGCAAACCTCAGCCGCAACTTTCGGTGCCGCTCAGATGGCCGCCCGGCTCGATGCCCGTGAACCACCGCGACCACGCCGCCGGGCAGCGCGAGCAACACCGTTTCGGGAAGCGAATCCAGCACCTGGCGCTCGTGTGCCGGCCACTTATCCGGCACGTCGTTGTTTCCCCGAACCGCGCACACCACGGCCCACCCCGGGCAAAGCGCGTTGAGCACACCGGCACAGCCAACGTCTCCCGCGTGCACCGCACAATCGTGACGACTGACCGTCTCAGCCACCCTGGGATCGAGAAACCCGTGGGTATCTGAAACGATGGCGACCCGCACACGGTTTTTGCATGCCAGGTCGAAGATTTGCTCCCTGGAGGTCACGCCTTTGCTTTTCTTGCGCGGAGCTGACTAGAGCCTACCTCAGAATTGCTGTGCTTGCCGATACGGCGTTAAAAACAGGCTCAAAATGCTCATTTACTCGCGGGTAAACTGCGCTTTTTCGCCTGTTCTTGCCTTGTCTTATCCAAGCTTGCTAATTCTGAGATAGGTTCTACTCACAGCGATGCCCACCACGTCAGACCCTCCGCCTCGGCGGGTAAGCAAAAAAGCAAAGCAGCACCAAAGCGCCGAAAAGGGAGTAGATGGTAGTAAATACCCAGGGCGGCGCGTGGTAGTAAAGCAGCCGGGAAAGCCAGTAACCTATGAAGCTCTGCCCTTCGCCCAATCCCTCAGGCGCCTCGCGCAAGTGATACTCGAGCAGCGTGAGCGGACAGATGAGCCCAAGCCAGGCCTGCAGCACCACCACGCCGATGGCGGCCAAGTGAAGAAGGCGAAACAACCTGTTCCTGGCCGAGGGCCAGCGGAGCATCCAGCCCATCATCACGTACACCTGGCCGAGCACCACGAAGGCGACGAAGGCAACGTGCACCACGAGCACCGCGTCTGCGGGCACAAACAGCGCAGTGTGCTCAGCGTTCATACAGAGGGTCCAGACGGCAAAGCGCCGTCCTCAATTTCTGTTTCGCTCAGAAACCGTCGCTGGCGGCGAGCAATGCCTCGGACAACGTCACGTAGTCGTGGGTGATGACGTACTCGGGGGCGTCGCGTATCACGTTCTCCGGGGGACGAAAGAGCACGCCCGCGTCCGCCTCGGCAAGCATGCTCAGATCGTTGTACGAATCGCCCGCCGCGATCACGCGGTAGTTCAGAGACTTGAACGCGCGCACCGCCTCGCGCTTAGGGTGTTCCTGCCGCAGGAGGTACCCCGAAATCCGACCTGCACCGTCTATCTCCAGCCGGTGGCAAAACAGGGTGGGCCAGGCGAGCTTTTCCATCAGCGCCCCGGCGAGCTCGTAAAACGTATCCGAGAGAATAATCACCTGAAAGCGGGTCCTCAGCCAGTCGAGAAATTCCCGCGCGCCTTCCAGCGGTTCCAGCGACTCCGCCACCTGCTTTAAATCATCGAAACGAATATTTTTTCGATCCAGCTCGCTAATACGCTGTCGCATGAGCTGGTCGTAGTCGGGGATATCTCGCGTTGTGGCGCGCAGACTGTCGATCCCGGTTTTCTCCGCGAGACCGATCCAGATTTCCGGGACCAGCACCCCCTCGAGATCGAGACACACCACGTGCATCGCAGTTTCCTTTGAATTAATCAGGGCCTACTTCTCGGGGCCTACCGGACTGAAAGCGCGCAGCCATGAATTCAGCGGCACGGCTGTTTCCGGGATCCGATAGCAAAGATTTGTTCAGCTTTTCGGCGAGCCGTACTGCTCGCGGAGCTCCCGGCGCAGAATTTTGCCCACGTTGCTCTTCGGCAACTCTTTAGCAAACGTAATGTAGTGGGGCCGCTTGTAGCCGGTGAGATTTTCCCGGCAGTGCTTTTTCAGCTGTTCCACGGTAAGCCCCGGGTTCTTTTTCACCACCACGAGCTTGACTACCTCGCCAGAGTTTTTGTCGGGAACGCCAATGGCACCGACCTCGAGCACGTCCGGATGTAAGGCCACCACGTCCTCAACCTCATTGGGATAGACGTTGAACCCGGATACCAGGATCATGTCCTTCTTCCGGTCGACGATGCGCAGGAAACCAAGTTCGTCGATGGTCGCCATATCGCCGGTATAGAACCAGCCGTCAGTGTCGATGCTTTTAGCCGTCTCCTCCGGCCGCTGCCAGTAGCCCTTCATGACCTGAGGACCGCGCACGCAGAGCTCGCCGGGCTCGTTAAAGCCCAGATCGTTCCTATTTTCGTCACGCACGCAGACCTCGGTGGACGGCACGGGAAGGCCGATATTGCCGGAAAATTTTTCCAGATCCAGCGGGTTGATTGTTACCGCGGGCGAGGTTTCGGTGAGGCCGTAGGCTTCGATCAGCGTGGTACCGGTGACCGACCTCCAGCGCTCGGCCACGCTGCGCTGTACCGCCATGCCTCCACCCAGAGCGATGCGCAGCTTGGAGAAATCCAAATCGTTGAAGCCCTGCGTATGCAGCAGGCCGTTGTAAAGCGTGTTGACTCCGGTAATGACCGTAAACTTGAGACCGGTGAGCTCCTTGACAAAGCCTTTCATATCTCGCGGATTGGTGATGAGAAAATTCATCCCCCCGTTGCGCATGAACACCATGCAGTTCGCCGTAAGCGAAAAGATATGATAGAGCGGCAGCGCGGTAATGACGATGTCGGACTCGTCCGGATCGGTGAAAGGTTTGAGCCACGCGGCGGCCTGCTCCACGTTGGCGACGACGTTTCTGTGAGTGAGCATGGCGCCTTTGGCCACGCCTGTGGTGCCACCCGTGTACTGGAGAAAGGCGACGTCGTCGCCAGTTACCTTCACCGGGGTGAGATTCAGCTCCTTGCCTTCTTCGAGCACCGACTTGAAGGGAATCGCGCCCGGAAGGTGGTAGGCGGGCACCAAACGCTTCACATATTTCACCACCAGGTTGACGATCGCGCCCTTGAGCGGCGGGAGCATGTCGCCCATACGCGTAACGATGACGGTTTTAACCGGCGTCTCGTCGATACATTTCTCGAGCACGTGGGCGAAGTTTTCCACGATGACGATGGCGGAGACACCGGCATCCGTGAGCTGATGCTTGAGCTCACGGGCCGTATAAAGAGGGTTGGTATTGACCACGATGAGTCCAGCGCGCAGCGCCGCAAACATTGCCACCGGATACTGCAGCAGGTTGGGCATCATGATGGCGACGCGGTCGCCCTTTTTCAGTCCCGCGCGCTTCTCAAGGTACGCGGCGAAAGCGCGGCAGTGCTCATCCAGCTCCGCGTAGCTGATGCTCTTGCCGAAATTTTGAAATGCCGGGCGCTCGGCGAAGTGCACCGCGCTGTCATCAAATATGGCGTTGATGGAGGGATAAGCATCCGGGTCGATCTCGGCCGGAACGCCGTCCGGATAGCTCTTTAGCCAGACCTTCTCCATCATCTCCTCCCGTTTTTTTTCGCTCTTCAACCCTGAACGGCCGCCAGCACCGACGATTTCTGCTGGAAGCATCCCCCTATGTACCGCCCCTTGCCAGCATTGAATTCCGCCAGCGGACGGCGCAACATTCTCCGCGAAACAGGCATCGGTCCGGCGCGAATCAGGGCAGGAGCTACTCCGCGGGACCGCAATAACATGCCCCAATCCCAGGGAGGCCACAAGTACATGATGTCCGTCCAGAAACTCCGGCACAGTCGCGTCCGAAGCCCCCGCGCTCTTTCACGCAGCTTATCGAGTCTGGCCGGAGCTCTGTTCGCCGCCACGCTGTCGGCCAGCCTGGCCGCGTCTGCGGCCGAGGTGGCGGGGGTCAAGTTCGAGGAAAGCGCCCAAGTAGCCGACCGCCAACCAGAGCTGCTGCTGAACGGCGCCGGAATCCGCAGTAAATTCTTCGTCAAGGTCTACGCGGCGGGCCTCTACCTGCCCGAGAAGGCCGGGTCCCTGGACGCCGTCCTCGCCCAGCCCGGGCCCAAGCGGGTCCGCATGCAGTTTATCCACAGTGAAGTCAGCGCCGAGAAAATCAGGTCTGGGTGGAGCGACGGCTATAAGGCCAATCATTCCGAGGCGGAAGTTGCCGCGCTCCAGGGACGAATTGATCAGTTCAACGCCCTGTTCCCGACCCTCAAGGCTGGCGACGTGGTGGACGTGGACTACCTGCCCGGAAGCGGCACCGCGGTAAAATTGAACGGCGAAACCCGGGGAATCATTCCAGGGGAGGATTTCAACAAGGCCACATTAAAGATCTGGCTGGGCGACTCTCCGGCGGACTCGGGGCTGAAAAAAGCCATGCTGGGCCAGGGCTGAGGGCTCGGATTGACGATTTTTAATCCTTGCAAACCTCATAAAGATCGATACCATTCAGGAGCTTACAAAGAGAATCTAAGTACCGATTCCAATATCAGGTTCGGCCTCACACCAGGCCGGCCAAAGAAAAACAAGGGGGAGAGAGATGAAAAAAACACGTTTCAGTCATCTGACCGCATTCATTCTCGCGGGCGCCCTATCCGGCTACGCCGGAACGGCTTCAGCCGCCGGCTTCGCCGTGAACACGCCCAGCGCCCAGAGTATGGGCAATGCGACCGCCGGCGGTGGCGCGGTGGCGGAAGACGCTAGCACGGTGTGGTTCAACCCGGCCAGCATGACCCGGCTGCCGTCGCAGATGATGGCGTCGGCCCACGTCCTCCTGCCTAACTTCGAGTTCACCGATAAAGGGTCCACCTTACCCATTCCTCCTGCGACACCAATCAGTGGACCCACCACCAGCGACGGCGGCACCAACGCCATTGCGCCGAACTTCTATTACATCCGAACGCTGAACGAGCGCTGGAGCTTCGGCCTGGCGGTGAACGCGCCCTTCGGGCTCGCCACCGAGTACGACAACAACTGGAAGGGCCGCTACCACGCCATCGACTCCGAGATCGTGGACTTCAACCTCAACCCGGCCCTGGCCTATAAGGTCAACGAGGTGTTCTCCGTGGGCGCCGGGGTGAGCGTCAACTACATCGACGCCAAGCTCACCAACGTGGTGGATTTTGCGACAATTTGTGCTGTGAATGCGCTTCCTTGTGCTGGTCCATCTGGAACACTCGACGGCTTCGCTGAGAATAACGCCGACGATATCAGCTTCGGCTTCAACTTCGGCGTCTTTTACGAACCCAGGGACGGCACCCGCTTCAGCCTGGCCTACCGTTCCCAGATCAACCACAAGCTCGAAGGCGACGCGGATTTCACCGTGCCGGCCGCAGCCTTGCCCTTCCTGGGCCCAGTGTTTACTGACGGCGGCATCAAGGTCGGCGCAAGCCTGCCAGACACATTCTCTTTCAGCGCCTTTCACATGCTCACGCCCAAAATCGGGATCATGGGGGACGCCACCTGGACCGGGTGGAGCGACATCCCGGAGCTCCGTATTGTCTACGACAGCCCAACTAACGGTGGCGGCTCCGGCACATCGGTTGAGAGTCTTGGCTGGGAGGACGTCTGGCGCCTCGCTCTCGGGCTCAGCTACTACCATAGCGACCGGCTCACTTTGCGCACCGGCGTCGCTTACGACCAGTCCCCGGTGCCGAACCCGGTCCTGGCCACGCCGCGGCTGCCGGACAACGACCGCATCTGGGTGAGCATAGGCGCCAGCTACGCGATAAACGACAAGGCCTCGGTGGACTTTGCCTACACCCACGAGTTCATCGATGATACCAACATCGCCCGCACCAATAGCACCGGCGCCACCCTCAATGGCGTTTATGAGTCCAGCGTGGACATCTTCAGCCTTCAGGCAAATTATCGGTTCGATTGACCCGCGCCGCGGTCTTTGCACAACAAAAACCCCCGCCTTGCGCGGGGGTTTTTGCGTTAAGACAAATGGCAAACGGCGCTCGCTGTAGGAGCCCGCTTGCGGGCGGACTTTCTTCAAGCGCCTTGAATGGTTCGCGTACGACCGCGCTCCTACAGAAGTCGCAGCAGGCATCGCGGGAATGTTGTTTAGTCTAAAAACAAATCGGTGAGCAGCTTTCCGCCAGGCTTGACCGCGTACCGATCGAGATCGCCTACGCCCTGTTGTTTCAAAACTTCTTCGTCGATGAAAAAATTGCCAGTGCAGGATTGACTCTCATGGCTCAGAATGGCGTGAGCCGCGTCGGCGACGATCTCAGGCTTCCTGCAGGCGGCCGGGTCCACCCCAGGAATCATCGCCAGGGCCGCGGTGAGGATCACGGTGCGCGGCCATAGGGCATTGACCGCGATACCGTCGGCCTTCAGCTCCTCGGCCATCCCCAGCACGCACATGCTCATGCCGTACTTGGCCATGGTGTAGGCGCAGTGATCCTTGAACCAGCGCGCGCTCATGTTAAGCGGCGGCGCGAGATTGAGAATATGCGGGTTGTCGCTTTTCTTCAGATGAGGAATACACGCCTGGGAAGTGGCGAAAGTGCCGCGCACGTTGACGCCGAACATGAGGTCGAAGCGTTTCATCGGCGTATCCAGGGTGCGGCTCAGACTGATGGCGCTGGCGTTGTTCACCAGAATGTCGATGCCGCCAAAACGTTCCACCGCTTTTTTAACCGCGGCCTCGATTTGATCCTCGAAACGAATGTCCGCTTCCACCGCCAGCGCCTTCCCGCCGGCGGCCTCGATGTCCGCGGCGGCCGTATGGATTGTTCCGGGCAGTTTCGGGTGTGGCTTTGCGGTCTTCGCCACGACCACCACGTTGGCGCCCTCCTTTGCGCAGCGCATCCCGATGGCGTGTCCGATGCCGCGGCTGGCGCCGGTGATGAACATGGTTTTTCCTCTCAGCGTGGGCATAGGCATTGCTCCTCAGCGTCCTTCCAAGACCGCCATTCCCGCGAAAGCGGGAATCCAGTCGAAAAAAATTCCTTGCGAGACTCTGCGCAACCCCCGTCGGCGTATCCAAAACCGCGACTCGCATCGGCGATGAACAAGGTTTCTCCTCTAAAGCTGGGCGTGGGCATCGCTCTTCAGCGCCTGTCAAAAGATGTCATTCCCGCAGTAGCGGGAATCTATTTAACGACTGGATCCCCGCTTTCGCGGGGATAACGGGAGTGAGTTTACGAAAGCCTCACTTGTGCCCCGCCAAGTGTATTGCGGTGCGCGTGGCCGTTAACGATGGAAGTCCGGCTTTCGCTTCTCCACAAAGGCGCGCACGCCTTCCTCGAACTCCGCGCCTTTGACGCCTTCGATGAAGCGCGCTTCCTCGGCTTTGAGCTGCTCTTCGAGCGTGGAGCACATGGAATCATTGAGCAGCGCCTTGGCGCCTGCAAACGCCCTGGACGGGCCGCTGGCGAGCCGAGTCGCCAGCGCGCCGGCCGCTGCCTCAAGCTCATTCGCTTTAACCACCTGATTGACCAGGCCCATCTGCAAAGCCTCGGCGGCGCCAAAGCGATCCGCCAGCAGCGCCAGCGCTGATGCGTGCTTCAAGCCCACCAGGCGCGGCAGAAACCAGGTGCTGCCGCCGTCCGGGGTAATGCCGATTTTGCTGTAGGCGAGGCTGAATAATGAAGTATCTGCGACCACGGCCAGGTCGCAGGCCGCCATCAGGCTCACGCCGAAGCCTGCGCAGGCGCCTTCCACGCAGGCGATCACCGGCTTGGGCGCAGTCCGGATATTTCGGATCGCGCCGTGGACGACTTTGATGACAGAAGCGACGGCGTCGGCACGCTCGTTTTCGGAAAGCGAAAGGCACTGGTAGAAGTAGCCGATGTCGCCACCTGCCATGAAGTTACCCCCAGTGCCGCGAATGACCACGCAGCGAACCGCGTCGTCGGCGGAAACCGCAGCGGTGGACGCCTCCAGCGCCGTCGCCATTTCCTGATTAAGAGCGTTGAGTGCTTTGGGCCGATTCAGCGTCAGGGTCGCAACGCCGGAATCGATGGAAACGAGAATGGGATCGGCCATGGGGGTATTTTTGACTAGTGATTAGTGATTAGTACGACTGG